>Ga0180432_10009593_pt1 | contig 11777 bp, 10 predicted proteins | sample SS_ome_10_FD_132414 | JGI IMG/M metagenome (GOLD analysis project Ga0180432, IMG submission 132414) | Hypersaline lake sediment archaeal communities from the Salton Sea, California, USA - SS_1_MS_2 metaG | ecosystem: Environmental > Aquatic > Non-marine Saline and Alkaline > Hypersaline >... | reverse complement strand
GCACTCCTGCCAGGATTGCTGCGCCGGTTCCCTGGATGTCATCATCAAAGAGGCAGGCCCGATCCCTGTATTTGCTCAACAGTTGGAAGGCATTGGCATTGCCAAAATCTTCAAGCTGGATAAGGGCGTGGGGATAGCATTCCTGTACAGCCATGATGAATTCTTCAATAAAATCATCGTATGCCTGCCCTGTAAGCCGTTGTTGTTTTAGCCCGATGTAGAGGGAGTCATTAAGCAAGGATTCATTGTTGGTTCCCACATCCAGCGTTATAGGGAGGGAAAGTGATGGATGAACGCCGGCACAGGCGGTATAGAGCTCAAGCTTTCCCACCGGGATGCCCATGCCGCTGGCCCCCAGATCTCCCAGCCCCAGGATGCGTTCTCCATCGGTGACCACAATCAGACGAATATCCTCGTATGGCCAGTTGCGCAGGATATCGATGATCCGGCCCCGGTCATTTACAGAAATGAATAATCCGCGTGATCTCTGATAGATATGCCCGTATCGTTGACATGCCTGTCCCACCGTCGGTGTATAAATAATTGGCATCATCTCTTCAATGTTATCCATCACCACGCGATAGAACAGAGTCTTGTTTCTTTCATGGAGGGCCATCATGTGGATGTACTTTTCCAGATCAGATGATTTATTATGGAAGTTCTCCAGCACGCGCATTACCTGCTCTTGCTGCGTATGAACATGTGGTGGCAACAGTCCCCGCAGGCCAAAGGCATCCCTCTCTTCTTCGGTGAACGACGTTCCTTTGTTTAAGTCACGATTGCGGAGCAATGCGATACCGGTAGGAAAATTCTCTGGGATACCGTGTTCTTTTTGCATTTTACTTTTACGGGGCATAAATCACTTTTGGGTGTGTGCCAGAGAATTACAGTTTGTCGGGGGTAATATAATCTCCGTGCTTTTCCTTTGCATCCAGCAGTCTTTGCCTTTGAGCTTCCAGTGCTTCAAACACTTGAGCAGGTGTATCGGTGACCTGCGTTTCGTAGATTTTCCTGATCCGGTTGAGCTTGGCAAGGTGTTCCGGCACCCGTACCGTAAACTGTTTGCTGTAGGCTTCCTGAGTGTAATCATATCCAAGGACTGCCTTGAAGAGCGGGACAAGGTCTTCGTATTTTGGTATCCGGCCGGTAGGGGTTTCGATCGCTTCAATTTCGTCATTCACGCGAAGCTCCATCCACTTGAACCAGACTTGCTTATCGGTCTTTTTATTCAGCAGATTCCATGTTTCTTTATCCCTGATGAAGTAATTCACTGAGAAGATGTGGGGAGGCTGTTTTAGATTCCGGCCAAAATCCAGATTATTCTGAATGTATTTCCCGATGGAAACAGACAGGAAATCAAGATTAGACATGGGGTTGAATGCTCTGACTCCTTCCTTGCCTAGGGTTGCGGCGGTAGTCTCCGATTCGATCGAGGCACCCTTGGTAATAATTCCGTGGGTCCAGTCGAAAGCTTCTTCCACCGGAACACAGGTGTCTGAATCCCTGCCTCCATAGACAATCCCTTTCACTGCTACACCATTGGGATCGTCCAGTGCCGGATCCAAATTCGGCAGGTTGTGAAGATCGAGCGTGAATCGGGCATTGGGATGAGAGCAGGGAATTCTTTTACCGCTGGCATCCGTCTTTCCTTCGAACCATTCACCAGAGTGATTAATACCCGTTTGAGGTGTTTCGGTATCCATTTCATTCCAGTATGGCTTCCCATCCTTCGAAATCAGAATATTTGAGAAAATGATCTCGGCGGGATTATGGAGTATGTTCCATTGAATTGAATCGTCCTGGGAATTGACGCCCTGGATTATCCCGAACATGCCTTTCTCCACGTTTACCGCCCTGACTCGACCATCTATATTCCTGAGATAGGCAATATCATCGCCGACAATACTTCCCTGTTCAAGCATGGCCGTGGAGGTCTTGCCGCACATGGAAGGATACGCCCCGGTGAAATAGGTTACTCTGTCATTTGGCCCATGGACTCCCATAACCAGCATGTGCTCGGTCAGCCAGTTTTCCTGGGAAGCACGGTTGATGGCTAGGCGCATAGCCAGTTTCTTCAACCCGATGGTGTTGCCTCCGTACTGGGTGTTGGTAGCGTAGACAGTATCATTGGTTATGTCGATGTAGATTCTGCGCTTGTCTAGATTTTTGGATACATTTCTCTCGTCGAGTTCGCCCTGAGAATGGACAAACTTGAAAAACCTTGCATCCGGTCCTTCCCTGATAAATTCTTCGTAGCCCGAACGGTAGAGCAGGTCTTCACTGTGGGCTACGTAGGAGGAATCAGTTAATTGCACGCACGGGATGGAAAAGCCAGAGTTAACAGGGCCCAGGCAGAAAAAACGCACGTACAGTTCCTTCCCCTTCATCATACCCTTTAGTATTTCATGAACCTCGTTGTATCCTTCCTCCCTGTCTCTGGTGCTGATGGATGAACCCAGATCAACTCCTTTGGGAACCAGAATATTTGTGTGCTCCTTGTCCCGTCCCTGATCGCCGTAGGCATCAAAATGGACGGTATGGCCCTCGATAACAAGCTTGCGTTCCTCTCCGTTCTTTATGGCCGCATCGCGGATATACCGGATATCTTCAGGTGCATCGGTGCAGACAAAGACCTTGTCAGGATTACATAACTCGATATACTTGTCAAGGAATTCATTGAGGCCGGGATTGTTTATTCTGGCGATTTTCTGATACCCGTCTTCTCCCAGCCTGGTCTTGAGCATATCTGTCATATCTATCCTCTTCTCATTCACAATTATGGCCTGCAATCATAAACCAATAGTAATACCATGTACCAGTCAGCACAATGGCAAAAACACGCAAACCCCGATTTTTTGCTCGATATCCTATCTGATAAGAGCTATAATATGGCTCGATAGAAGATGGATTGAAATGAACTGGAAGACGCTCGAAGAAGCAAAAACAAAACTTGCCTCAGAAGAGGGAACTGTTTTCAAAGACTGGGGAGGCAGAAACAGTGTTGCTCTCATCTATCCAAATTCTTATTTCTTGGGCATGTCCAACCTCGGGTTCCAGTCTCTTTACGGATTGCTGAACCGGTACGATCAAATCGTCTGCGAAAGAGTATTCATGGAAGGACTCGAGCCCGTTTCGCTGGAATCTCAAAGACCGCTGGGTGACTTCGATGTTCTTGCCTTCTCTTTTTCCTACGAACATGATTATTTTAACGCTGTACGCCTATTGAAATCAAGTGGTATCCCTGCTTTTGCTGTAGATCGTGACGAACGGCATCCGCTAATAATCGCCGGAGGCGCTGCGGTGACGGCAAATCCAGAACCCCTGATCTCAATTATCGACTGTTTTGCCGTTGGCGAGGGAGAGGCTATTTTGCCTCAGGCGGCCACGGTATTGCTCGATGGCATGGAATCTCCCCGTCATGAATTGCTTACTGAACTGGCCAGAGTGCCGGGCTTGTATGTTCCTGCTGCCGGTAACAATCCGGTTCGTCAGTTCGCGGCAGATATCGGAAGCTTTCCCACCGGATCGGTGGTACTCACTCCTGATACCGAATTGGGCGAGATGTACCTGATGGAGATCGCCCGCGGTTGTGCGCATGGGTGCCGTTTCTGTCTGGCCGGCTATCACTTTCGCCCCATGCGATATCGTCCGGTGGAGCAATTGCTTCAACAGGCCGAACAGGGGCTGCAATCACGCCAGCGAATCGGACTGATAAGCGCCGCTATCTCCGATCATCCCCAAATCGATGATTTGATTACCGGGTTGAGAAAGATGGAAGCTGAGATATCGGTGAGCTCGGTGCGGATAAAACCTCTCTCCGATACCCTTTTGCAGGGGCTGGCCGAGAGCGGCACGAAAACGATCACTCTGGCCCCGGAGGCTGGCACAGAAAGACTGCGGCAGGTCATCAGTAAAGGAATCTCTGAGGATGATATTTTCAGCGCATTTCAGAGAGCGGCTGCACACAAATTCAGGCAGATCAAGCTTTATTTCATGATTGGCTTGCCGACTGAAACCGATGACGATATAGCCGCTATTGCAAAAATGGCCCGGGCAGCTAAAGATATTACGGATCGATATCGAGCGGGAACACGCCTTATCCTGAATATAACTCCTTTTGTGCCCAAAGCAGGAACTCCTTTTCAGTGGTTGCCAATGGCCAGAACCGGGGTGCTGAAACATCGAGCAGGGTATCTGAAGAAAGAATTGACTCCCAGGGGAATTGAAGTCAAGTTGGACAGTATCGAGTGGAGTGTGGTGCAGGGGATGCTCGCTCGTGGCGATTCGCGCCTGGGCCCGGTCATTGAAAGCATGCCTAAGGTGACGCTTTCTAATTGGCGAAAAGGACTGGAGCAAGCCGGAATCGACCCTGAATCGATTCATCAGCAAATATCATTTGAAGTACCGTTGCCCTGGGCGAAGATCGATTCCGGAACAGGCACAGAAAAACTTCGGAGTGAAATGGAAAAGGCATTGTCTCGCTAAGTGCGTGGATTTGGGGAATCTTGATAGCCATGAGCGTAGGTGATAACATGGCAATAGATTTTTATTCGTTGACAGCTTTTTTAGTGGAATCCGGCGCCTGTACACGCACAAGGAAAATGAAACCTGCTATAGGAGCAAAATGAGCGAAGCATTCGATTGGGCAGAGGTGGGAAGAGTAGTCGGGGTTGGTTTTGGAATGGTTTTCCTGATTCTTTCAGGGCTGGCCGTGATTCTGGGAATAATTGGTATTGCAATTCGCAAGATGGAGAAGAGATTTGGCTTGAGGGAGGAGACGGATTGAAGAGGGTTTTGTAGGGGCTAAGGAGAGGGATTTAGCAGTTGGATAGCTTAATCGAGACAGGTTTCAGTGCCATTGGCTGGGATGATGTGCTAATGATCGCCATTGGCATTTTGCTGGTTTTCCTGGGTATTACCAGAAAGTGGGAGCCACTTTTGCTGGTCCCGATTGGGTTTAGCATAGTCTTGGTCAACCTCCCTCTGGGAGGGCTGATGGATAGTACTGGTGGAGACCTGCTGGATAAAGATTCGGAAGCTGTCGGGCTGATAGCTTACATTTTCAAAGGAGGAATTCAAACTGAGATTATACCCCCCCTTATTTTCCTTGGACTGGGTGCCATGACTGATTTCGAATCCCTCATTGCCAATCCCAAAACTCTGCTCCTCGGCGCGGCGGGGCAATTTGGGGTCTATGCCACGTTGCTCATAGCCGTGCTTTTAGGGTCCGGATGGCTGGGAATAACTGATTGGGGAATCAAAGAGGCGTGTTCCATCGGGATAGTCGGTGGGGCTGATGGGCCAACGACCGTCTATCTCAGCGATCAACTGGCCCCGCATCTGATGGGAACCGTGGCAGTAGCAGCTTATATTTATATGGCAATGGTTCCTATCATTCAGCCCCCCATAATCAGGCTCTGTACCACCAAAAAGGAAAGGCAGATATACATGAAGCCGATGGCGAGGGAGGTCTCTCATAAGGAAAAAATCTTCTTCCCTTTTATAGGGGCCATTGTCATTATTTTGCTTGTTCCCAAATCAGCGCCACTTATCGGGTGTTTTATGTTTGGGAATCTGCTCCATGTATCCGGTGTTACCGATAGGCTGGCCAAGACGGCCAGCGGGGCATTAATGGATATACTGACCGTATTCCTCGGGCTCTCTATTGGCGGGATAATGACTGCGGATAATTTCCTCAATCTCGATTCAATACTGGCCTTTGTGTTGGGTATATTCGGTTTTGCCAGCGCCACCGCATTTGGGGTGCTGGTTGCCAAACTTATGAACAGATTTTCCCGGGAGCCCATTAACCCGATGATCGGAGCGGCGGGAGTATCGGCAGTGCCAATGTCTGCCAGGGTGGTGCAAATAATGGGGCAAAAGGAGAACCCTCATAACTTCCTGTTAATGCATGCCATGGGGCCAAATGTCGCTGGGGTAATCGGAACTGCCACGGCTGCAGGGATATTCTTGAGCATGGTGGGGTAGTTTTATGAAGATGGATATTGAACAAAACTTTCGAAACGTAACTGATCGCATTGCCCTGGCATGTGAGCGGGCAGGCAGATCGCCGGATGAGGTAACCCTGGTTGCCATCACCAAGACCCATGATGCTGCCACTGTTCGAGCCGCTTTTGAAGTTGGGCTTCGTCATTTCGGAGAGAACCGGATTCAGGAAGCCGGAAGCAAGCTGGCGGAACTGGAAGATGTGAAAAGTCAGTCAACCTGGCATATGGTTGGCCACCTGCAAACCAACAAAGTAAAGACAGCCGTGGAGCTTTTTGATATAATCCAGAGCGTCGATTCGGTGAAGCTTGCCGATTTCCTGAGCCGCAACACTCACAAGCCGTTGCCGATATTTCTGGAAGTGAATATAGGAGAAGAAGAATCCAAGAGCGGATTCAGCGTTGCCGAGATTTCACAATCGGTGAGCGAGATAGGGAAAATGCAAAACCTGGAAGTCAGAGGGCTGATGACCGTAGCTCCCTGGGTGAGTGACCCGGAGGAGGTAAGGCCGGTCTTCCGTCAACTGAGAGAGCTGCGGGATTCGCTGGGACTGGCCGAACTTTCCATGGGCATGACCGACGATTTCGAAGTGGCTATCGAAGAGGGGGCCACATCGGTGCGAGTTGGCCGGGCGATTTTTGGAAAGCGGAGGGCATGAATTATGAAAATCGCATTCATCGGCGCGGGGGTGATGGCGGAAGCGATCATTTCCGGCATTATCAGTAATGGCCTGGCCAAACCGGATGATATCACCGCCAGCGATATTTCCCAGATTCGTTTAGCAGAACTGGGAAGTCGATATGGGTTGCAAACCACCTCGAGTAATCAGGAAGCTGTCAAGGGTAAGGATATTGCGGTGCTTTCCGTAAAACCCCAGGTGTTCAAGTCTATTGCCGATGACCTGCGAGGGAGGCTGGATTACGAACAGCTTGTCCTTTCCATCATGGCCGGGATCAAGATTGATACCATTAACATGCTTTTAACGCACAAGTCTATCGTGAGAGTGATGCCCAACACCCCGGCTCAAATTGGCGAAGGGATCAGCGTCTGGGCCGCTACCGATTCGGTTCGGCAACCGCAGAAAGATGTGGTACAATCCGTTCTGGCAGCACTGGGAAAAGAGATTTACGTTGACGATGAAAAGTATATCGACATGGCCACAGCCATCAGCGGAAGCGGCCCGGCTTATGTATTCATGATACTTGAATCACTGATAGATGCAGGGGTACATATCGGATTGCCCCGTCAGACTGCAGCGGAACTTGTGATGCAAACCATGCTGGGATCAATTCGCTTCGCTCAGGGAAGCGGAAAGCACCTGGCGGAACTCAGGGATATGGTCACCTCTCCGGGGGGAACGACCGCCGAAGGCCTGCTCAAATTGGAGGAAGGCGAATTGAGGGCAGTGCTCACTCAGGCAGTTGTAGCTGCATACGAGAAAGCTCAGAGTTTGGGGAAGGAGTAGAAATGAGCGCAATCGCCACCTTTATTGAGATACTCTGCACGGTGCTTACCATTGCTATTTTCATCAGGGCTATCCTGTCCTGGTTTCCCACCAGTTCGAACAACCGGTTTGTGTTTCTGCTGTATCAGGTAACCGACCCTATTATGAACCCGCTCCGCAGACTCATCCCGCCAATTGGCGGCACGATCGATATCACCCCAATAATAGCTATCGTGCTGTTGCAGGTTATTGCTGCGTATGCTGGCCAGCTGGCGTAGCCTGACCTTTCTCCCATACCACCTCACCACCGATGATGGTCTTCTCTACCGTGATATTTTTGATTTCCTCGTATGGCACTGTCGTGGGATCGGCGCTGAGCATGGCTAAATCGGCCAGCTTGCCTTTCGTGACGCTTCCTTTGATATCATCCTGAAACGAAGCATACGCTCCACCCATCGTGTACATCCAGAGGGCTTGTGCTGGAATGATAGTTTCTTCAGGGGAGAGAACATCTCCGCTTTGAGCTTTGCGTGTCACAGCCGCGTAAATTCCGGTAAGCGGATTTAACGGGATCACCGGCGCATCGGAACTGGCAGCACTCAAAATTTCGTTTCGATACCATGCCCCCATCCGATAAAGCCAAGGCAACTTCTCCGGGGCCACATCCGCGAGATATCTTTCTCCATTGTGATAAAGGAAGGCAGGTTGTGTTATCACCATTGCCCCGGTTTTTTTGAGCCTTTCCAGTAGATAATCGGGGCATTCGGAACAGTGCTCGATCCGATGACGATGATCATCTATCGGGATTGCGTCCAACGCATACTCCAGGGCGGTGATGGCAGCTTCAACGGTGGTATCCTCAATGGCGTGAATGGCAACCTGAAATCCGGCGCTGTGGGCGGAGAGCACCATGTCGTTCAGTATTTGTTGCGAGGGATTGAGAGACCCGCTGATCTCATCGATGACGATCTTCATTGCACCCAGACGCAAATTTTCATCGTTCAAATTCTGAATCTCCCGGAACTGTTCAAGCGAACCAAAACTGAACATCATTGCCACCCGTGGCTGGAGCATCCCGCTACTTTTGATTCGTTTCAGATGTTCCCATTGAGCAGGTTCATTATGAACGGTTGCATCCTGCAGGGAAGTGATACCGGCTTCAAGTAAAAGCTGATTGGCCTGGCGCGCTCCTTCGTTAAACTCCTCTTCAGATGGAGGCGGGACAACCTGTTTGCTCAAATACGCGTTCATTCCAAAGAGGAGACCGGTGGGTTCGCCGGTTCCAATCTCACGATCAATGAGTCCGCCGGGAGGATCGGGGGTCTCCGCAGAGATACCGGCAAGAGCAAGCCCCTGACTGTTGAGGACGCTGGCATAGCGGGTGCGATGAGCCAGTTTGACCGGATGGACCGGGGCGGCTTTGTCCAAATCCCATCGATTGGGATGGCGGCCTTCCTCAAGATAGAATTTGTTGTATTCTGAACCTTTGACCCATGTGCCTGCCGGCAACTGAACTGCCTTTTCGGCGATCAATCGCTGAATATCCACGATAGAGGAAACGGCGGACGGGCTGCAATCCAGACTGAGCAGGCTGGAGATTACCGAGAAAATGTGCATGTGGGCATCGTGGAAACCGGGGATAACCGTCTTGCCTTCGCAATCGATAAGCTTCGTTCGATCTTTTCTGAAAGCTTCTCGGTCCTCATTATTCCCGACACCGATGATTCGACCGTTTCCAATGGCTACCATCCGGGCATGAGGATTGGAAGGGTCAACGGTGATCACGTTAGCGTTGAAGAGAATGAGATCGGCTTCTGTTTTGCTCATAGCAATTTTAGGGTACCATTCGGGGGCACTGCAATCAATGTTTGAACAAAGGGGGCTAGAGGGATTTGACGATAAGCTCAGCTACCTTATCCAGTATCTGGTGGGCCACTTCCGATTTGGACATCAGCGGCAGGTCATCCTGATTTCCGCTCTTATCGATGATAGTAACTTTGTTAGTATCCGTGCCGAACCCGCTATCTTCTGCTGTGATATCGTTGGCGACTATGAGGTCCAATCCCTTCGATTCCAGCTTTCCTCTGGCATTTTCCAGCAGATTCTGGCTTTCGGCGGCAAATCCAACTTTGAGCAGATTGCCGGAAACCTCACCGATGATATCGGAGGTTTTGGCCAGTTCGAGGGTTAGTCCTTCATCTTTGCGTTTGATCTTGTCTCCTGCGATCTCCTGCGGGCGATAGTCGGCCACAGCGGCAGCCATTATCAGCGCATCAGCGTTGCTTGTCTGTTCGAGTACGGCCTTCCTCATCTCCTGTGCCGTTTGGGCCTTCACGGTTTCTACTCCCAACGGGGGATGGACACTGGTCGAGGCGTTGATGAGGGTTACTCCCGCTCCCCTGTCCCGGGCCGCTTCGGCGATGGCTGCCCCCATTTTCCCCGAAGAGTAATTCCCGATGTAGCGCACCGGGTCAATCGGTTCCTGGGTTCCCCCGGCGGTCACTACGATTCGCTTTCCGGCCAGATCACCGGATTGTCCTAATATCTGATAAATTGCAGCCAGCAGTTCAGGCACTTCGACCAGCCTGCCCGGGCCTTCCAGCCCTGAAGCCAGCCGTCCGCTGGCCGGTCCGATTATTGTGTACCCACGAGATTGCAGCTTTGCCAGATTCTCCTGCGTAGCTTCGTTCCGGTACATTCCCACGTCCATCGCCGGTGCGATGGCGATTGGGGCTCTGGTGGAAAGAACGGTGCATTGCAGCAGGTCATCGGCGAATCCGTTGGCGATATACGCGATAGTGTTGGCGGTGGCTGGCGCTATAATTATAGCGTCGGCCCGCTCCGCCAGCGATACATGCTTGATATTGAACTCGGCAACCGGTGCCCACATATCGGTGTAGACCGGCCGATGAGTGATGCTCTGGAAAGAGAGAGGGGTTACAAATCTGGTGGCCGATTCGGTCATGATCACATCGACATTGATTCCGGCCTGGGTGAGCTTGCTGGCCAGGTCAATGGCCTTATATGCCGAGATACTGCCGGTTACGCCCAGCACGATGCATTTTCCTTCAAACATAATTCTTTCCCAGATTCCGTTCGTATATTATCCGGAGTCCGAACAGAGTCAAATAGGGGTCCACGACTTCGATAACATTCGTTTCTTTGGCCAGAAGCTCGGCGTACCCGCCGGTAGCAATTACCCTGGCCTTTGTTCCCAGTTCCTTCTGGATTCGGGATACGAGCCCTTCGATTAGTCCCACGTAGCCAAAAATGAATCCCGATTGCATGGCGGTGATGGTGTCCCTTCCGATAACGTGTTTGGGGCGGACCAGGTCCACGCGGGGGAGTTTGGCCGTGCGCTGGAAGAGCGACTCGGTGGCTGTTTTTATGCCCGGAGATATGGCTCCTCCTAGATAATCGCCCTTTTCTGAAACTACGTCAAAGGTGGTGGCGGTGCCCAGATCAATAACGATGAGAGCCCCGCCGTAGAGGTGATATCCACCCACGGCGTTGACTATCCGGTCGGGACCTACTTCGCGGGGATTATCCATCAAAATACTGACACCAGTTTTCACGCCTGCTTCCACCACAAGCGGCGAGATATTCAGGTACCGCTGGCAGAGTTCCCTGAATACAGGCACCAGCGTGGGGCTTACACTGCAAATTATTGCCCGCTTGATATCCGAAGTGCTCAAACCCTGCTGCTGAAGCAGTCCCAGGAGTATGACCGCATATTCATCTGACGATTTATAAATATCGGTTGCCAGGTCCCAATTGGTAAAAAGCTCCTCGTCCCTGAAGAGCCCCACATCTATATTTGTGTTGCCGATATCGATTGCAAGTAACATAAAATCACTTCCAGCAAGTTGAGAACATTATAACTAACTCTGCTTGAGATGACAAATCTGTGGTGGGTTCACCGATCACCCGGGATTATGTGGCAGCATCTGCCAGTCTTCCAGTAATTTCAGGGCCTTTCTGGTATCGCTGGCAACACGGGAACTATCGGAGTTATCGAACCGGTACTTGAAGAGCCAGTAAGTAAATTCATCCAGTTCCCTGAGAGTAATGGTATCGCTTCTGGGATAGTTTTTTTGCCGTTGGAAGCGCTCGAGCAGGTCTATTTCCGTGGAAGCGTATATTCGCTGAAACGCTTTGTCGCGGGAGTCGTAACGGCGAACCCTGGCATGTTCCTCTTTGTCTATTTCCATTTCAACCGCGAGTTGAAGAACCTGTTCCACGGTTATCCCATAGAAATAGTTGAGGAAGGCACGGTATTTCGCATTCCCGATGAGTTCCTTGAATTGTTTTGGCGAAATTTCTATTG
>Ga0180432_10009590_pt1 | contig 11777 bp, 5 predicted proteins | sample SS_ome_10_FD_132414 | JGI IMG/M metagenome (GOLD analysis project Ga0180432, IMG submission 132414) | Hypersaline lake sediment archaeal communities from the Salton Sea, California, USA - SS_1_MS_2 metaG | ecosystem: Environmental > Aquatic > Non-marine Saline and Alkaline > Hypersaline >... | reverse complement strand
CTCGTCATCATCGCGCTGCCGTTGACGCTGTTCGCGGTTCTACCCGTTTCCGGGTTTGGCGCGACGGCGTGGTACGTCACGCCGACCGGCGCCGGCTCGTTCAGCGGCACCAGTTGGGGCAACGCGTTCAGCCATGTGCAGGATGCCGTTGATGCGGCTACGAACTCCGGCGATACGGTCTATCTCCGGCACGGGACGTATACGAATAACGCCCAGATAGAGGTGCTGAACGCACCGGGCCTGACGGTGGCCGGCGGTTATGTGGGGGAGAGCGGCACGCCGGGACCCCTTACAAATGCGCCCACCATCCTAACGCGCGGGCTCGCAACCAACCGCATTCTCTACGCCAATGCCTCTACGGTCGTCCTCGAGCGCGTCACGGTGCGAGGCGGGAAAGCGGTCAGTGACGACGGCGGCGGGCTGAAACTCATCAACTGTGCCGTAACGATTTCGAACTGCGTAGTGGCGAACAATGGCCTGGGCGGCGGCGGCGTGCACTACGGCGGCGGGATCTACGCCGTTGGCGGGAGCCTGAAGATCGCGCGTACGGATCTGGAATCCAACTACGCGGTGAACGATCTCAACGATTCTCACATGTACGGCGGGGGCCTGGCGTGCTCGGGCGTGGCTCTTTCGCTTACGAACTGTACGGTGACGGGGAATTACTGCTCGCGTGCCAACACGGAGATCAACAGCCACGGATACGGCGGCGGCCTGTCCGTGAATCAGGGGACGGTTGATGTCTCGGATTGTACGTTCAGTGACAACTACGTTTACGAAACCGTGCACTGGTGGGGCAAGGCGTATGGCGGGGCCGTCTACGCCAAGGACGTCGATTCGTTGCAGGTGCGGTCGAGCGGGTTCAGCGGGAACTATGTCCATCATTCCTCATCGTACGGGCACCCCACCGACCGGTACGGCGGCGTGTTGTACAAGGACGGCGGTCAGGCCGTGCTGACTTCCTGCCGGATCGCGGGGAACGGCCGCGGCTACCGGGGGGACATCTGTCAACGGGGAGTCGGCGGCACGTTGGTCCTGACGAACTGCGTGGTGGCCCAGAATGCCGGGGATGGCGTGCACCAATCCCGCGGGTCCCTCTACGCGGAGAACTGCACCTTTGCCGGCAATTCCGGGTGGGGTGTCAAGGTGGACGAGACGCATGCGACGGCCGCGCTCAGGAATTCGATCGCGTGGGGAAACGGATCGGGAGGCATCTCCACCGGTACCGTAACGTACACTTGTTCGCAGGAAGCGCATAGCGGCGCGGGCAATCTCAGCACGGATCCGCTGTTTGGCAACGCCGCGGCGGCGGAATATCACCTCAAGAGCATGGCGGGCTCGTGGCGGGACGGGCTGGACCGTTTTGTGCGCTACGCGACGAACAGCCCCTGCATCGATGCGGGGGATCCGACCTCCCCGTATTTTCTGGAACCGGCCTCGAACGGGAGTCGAATCAACATGGGCGCCTACGGCAATACGCCGCACGCGTCCAAGACGGGCTCGGTGCCGCCGCCGGCGAACACGTGGTATGTCACGCCGACGGGAGGCGGCACGTTCAACGGGACCAGCTGGCCGAACGCGTTCGGCAGCGTCCAGGACGCCGTTGACGTGGCCACAAACGACGGGGATTCGATCTGTTTGAAATACGGCACGTACACCAATGAAGCCGAGATTGAGGTGGACCATGCGCTCGGGCTTTCGATCGAGGGGGGGTATTTGGGCGTGGGGCACACGGTCACGAACGCGCCCAGCGTGCTGGCGCGCGGCGCGGCGAACGCCCGGATTCTGGATGCCTACGCGTCGGATTTCGACCTGGCGCGCCTGACGATCCGGGACGGCAGGCTCGAGAACGATCACGGCGCGGGATTGAATCTCCTATACTGTTGCACGGTCGTGTCGAACTGTGTGGTCACCGACAACCGCATCGTTGTGACGGTCGGGGACTACAATTCATACTACGGTGGGGGGGTGTACGCGAGCGGCGGGTCATTGTCCCTGTGCGACACGGATATTCTCAATAACCGGGTGATCCGGGGGGCCAGTTGGCTGAACTACTACCCGCGCGGCGGCGGCCTGGCCTGTCACTTCGTGGGACTTTCGCTCTCCAACTGCGTGGTTTCGGGGAACTATCTCGAATCGCTCGACCTCTACTGCAATGTTTGGTCCTATGGCGGCGGCGTCTATGTCAATGGCGGCGCGGTCCGCGTGGCGGACTCCCGTTTCGACAGCAACTACGTGGACTCCCGCAGCTACTGGTACGGATGCTCGCGTGGGGGAGCGCTCTGCGCGCAGAATGTCGATCCTCTGGAGGTTCTTTCCACGACGTTCACTTGCAACCGCGTGTATCACCTGTCCGCAAACTATGGCGAAGCCATGGAGGGCGGGTCCCTTTACGTCGAGGGCGGAACAGCGGCCGTGAGCCTGTCGCGCGTATACGGAAATGGGGGAGGGGCGTGGATGGGTGATATCTGGAGCTGGTCCTGCGCATTCAGGATGACGAACTGTCTGGTGGCGAACAATTGCGGCAGCGGCGTTCGGGTTACCTATGAAACCCTCGGTGTCGACAACTGTACCTTTGCGGACAATACCGGCTGGGGCCTGGACGGTGTCAATGCGGCTCTCACGGTCAAGAACTCGATCGCGTGGGACAACGGGGAAGGGGCCATCGAAACCAACGGCAGCGTCACCGTAACCTACTCCTGTTCTCAGGAACTCATCGCCGGCGCAGGGAACGTCTGTGAGGATCCCCTGTTCGTGGATACGGCTGCCGGGGACTACCATCTCAAGGGGATGGGCGGAGCCTGGCGCGATGACCTGCAGGCTTTCCGGTCGCACCGGGTCAACAGTCCCTGTATTGATGCCGGGGATCCGGCCTCGCCGTACGATCGCGAATTTCTGAAGAACGGCGGTCGGGTCAACATGGGCGCTTACGGCAACACCTGCTATGCCTCATCGAGGTTCCCCGGGGCCACCGTCCTCTGGATCAAGTAATCGGACGCTGTCTATGTTCGTCCCGTCAGAACCCCAGGGAAGAAAGAGATGACGTCCAGGGAGACCATCAACAGTCTGGTTGTCGGAGATTTCTCGTACGCAATCGACATGTTCAACGACATCCGCGGGTAACAGCGAGGCACGGACAGGGGGAACCACAGATGATGCAGCACGGCGAAGTCAATGTGCCCGTCGAAATCCCGCTACGCGCGGCAAGTCTGCCGGCGGCGGAAGCCTGGACGCTCGAGGTCGATGTCGAGGTCTGCGGGCCGGATGGTGAGAGCCGTCGTGTGCCGGCGTTCTGGTCGGGGGACCGCGATTTCCGGGCGCGTTTTGCCGCGCCGGGGCCCGGCCGCTACACCTGGCGAAGCCGCTGCGAGGAGCCGAAAGCAGGACTCTCCGGACAGGAGGGCGAGATCGAGATTGCCCCCTACGAAGGATCGCGAACGCTTTATCGGCGCGGCCGGCTCCGGGCGGCGGCGAGCGGCCGGTCCCTGGCACACGCGGACGGCACGCCCTTCTTCTGGCTCGGGGACACCTGGTGGATGGGCCTCTGTAAACGCTGGTCCTGGCCCGAGGATTTCCAGTCCATGACCGCCGATCGCGCGGCCAAGGGGTTCTCGGTCGTCCAGATCGTTGCCGGGCTCTACCCGGATATGCCGGCGTTCGACGAGCGGGGCGCCAATGAAGCCGGCTTCCCTTGGGAACCGGACTACGCGCGCATCAACCCGGCCTACTTCGACATGGCCGATCTGCGGATCCAGTGGCTCGTCCGCGCCGGCCTGGTGCCTTGCATCGTCGGCTGCTGGGGCTATTTCCTGCCGTGGATGGGGCTCGAGAAGATGAAGCGGCATTGGCGCTATCTGGTCGCCCGTTGGAGCGCGTATCCGGTCGTCTGGTGTCTGGCCGGCGAGGTCGTCATGCCCTACTACCTGTCAGAGACAAAGGAGAACGATCGGGATGCGCAAAAGCGAGGCTGGACCGAGCTCACGAGGTACGTGAAAGAGATCGATCCGCACGGTTCGCTCGTGACGGTCCATCCGGCCGGACCGTGGCGCGACCAGCTCGAGGACAACAGCCTCGTGGACTTCACCATGCTGCATACCGGCCACGGCGGGCCCGACAGCGTGGCCGACACGATCAGCCAGACTGTCCAGGCCTACGGGCAGACTCCGCCCAAGCCGGTGCTGGACGGCGAAGTCAACTATGAAGGAATCCTTCACGGGAACGGCGATGAGATCCAGCGCATGGTCTTCTGGAGCTGCGTGCTGTCGGGGGCCTGCGGACATACCTACGGCGCGAATGGCATCTGGCAGATCAACCGACCGGACAAGCCCTTCGGCCCCTCGCCCTGGGGCGGCACCTGGGGCAACACGCCGTGGCAGGACGCGGCCCGGCTGGTCGGCTCAGGCCAACTCGGTCTCGGCGCCGCGTTGTTGCGGCGTTACCCATGGTGGCGGTTCGAGCCGCATCCCGACTGGGTCTCACCGGCCGCAGGGCCGGAGAACTACTTCGGACTGTACGCCGCCGGTATCCCGGGCGAGATCCGGCTCATTTACCTTTACAACGGAACGACCCCTTTTGATCCGACCCCCGCCAGGGTCCTCGGCCTGGAGCCGGGGGTGCGCTACAGAGCGACTTTCGTCGATCCCCGGAACGGCACCGAACACCCGCTCGGCAAGGTGAAGCGGGACCAGGACGGCGCCTGGCCGATTCCCCTGCAGCCGGAGCTGAAAGACTGGCTCCTGCTGCTGAAGCGGGGTTGAGCGGCCCCTCGCTGTCATCCCGCGGGATGACGACAGTTGCCCACGCGGAGAGGGATTGGCGACTTTGCGCATCCCTGGACGCTCCCCCTGCCGAAATGTTAGGATTGGCGTAACAGCAAAGCATTCGTGGCGCGGGTTCGGTTCCATGAAGGATGTCTTTCGATTGTTCAAAGTCAGAGCAGGGCAGAAGCGCTCGTCTCTGTCTCAAGTCGTCAATTACGGGTACTTTCTCTACTCAGAAGGGCACCACTGGATTCGCAGGCCTTTTGAGTTGGACTACGGTGTGGTCATCATCACCTTGCGTGACGGACTGCGCATCAAACACGGCGACCGGTGGTTGTCAGCCGGGCGCGGTTCCGTCTCGGTCTATCTCACGGGAGAAGGGAGAGAGTACCTCACCGATTCCGCATATGAGGGATACTGGTTCAACCTGAAGCCGTCTTCTGCCCTGCGTGCGATCCTTCGAGCGTACGGGCACACTACGGGGTACACCCGGAATTCCGTTCTGACGGAAGACGATATCGATCGGCTGTCGGAGATTTTTGCCTACGCGCGTCTGGACGAAGCCACGGCAGCGCACCGGGCCGCGATTCTGGCCGAATACACGGTCTATCGGTGCCTGGTAGATCCCCCCGAAGACCGGGAGAGGCCGAGACGAACGCGCTTGCAGGACGTGGCCGAGTACATTTCCCAGAATCCCGGCCGGCGGCACACGAGGACGGCCCTCGCCAGAATGGTCCATCTCAGTTACTCGCGCTTCGGGAGTCTTTTCAGGGAGGAGTACGGGCTGGGCGTGGGCGCGTACGTTACGCAGGCCCGCATGGATTTTGCGAAACGGTTATTGAGAACGACCGACCTCACGGCCGCGGAAATCGGAGTGGAGACAGGATACAGAAATCCGTATTCGTTCTATGCGGCATTCAAGAAGGCGACCGGCCAGACCCCGATCGCCTATCGCAAGACACACCGGGATCTGTCGAGAGCCTGATCACCCCCCCCCTCTGCATTTGGCCATTCCGCATATCATTTCAGTCAAGCCCGACATTGGTTGCATGGACTCTGTTATGATAGAAAGAATGGGAGGGTGCTCCCCAGGATCGGAGAGCCTATGCACCCCGCCATGTCCGAGCAAGACAGGCTGGCAGAGCGGTACGTCGCACTTTTCGGACGCGATCACGATCGTCCGGCGCCGCTGCCAACGTGCGAGCATCTTGAACCGGCCGATCTCCGCTTCGCCGTACTGGCCGACATCCATGCTCACGACCCCGAACGTCCCGGGATGTGGTGGGGAGACAACGCGAGGATCGAAGAAGCGATTCGGCAGATCAATGCACTGGAGCCGGAGTTCGTCATTCATCTCGGCGACAATGTGATGGGATGGCCGTTCGATCCGAGCATATACGATCCCGCCGCGCGGGAGGCCGTGAGGCTGCTGAACGGGTTGGCATGTCCCGTCTACCAGGTCGCGGGCACGCACGACGTGGGCGTTCAGCACCGGCACACGGCATTTCCAGGGAACATCTGCACACCGGAGAACTGCAGGGTCTACAAGAGTTACTTCGGCGAAGACCACTACAGCTTCGACGTCAAGGGATACCGGTTCATTGTCCTCAATAATCAGCTATGCAATAGCGGCTACCCGGAAGAGAATGCGCAGGAACAGTGGTTTCGCGGAGAGCTCGAAAGAGGGGCACAGGCAAAGCTTGTATTCGTGCTGGTCCATGTTCCCCTTTTCTGGTTGAGCCCGGACGAGCATGGCGACGCTGAGAACTGGGATACCCTGCAGGAGCCGGCAAGGTCACGCCACCTGGCCCTTCTCGAACGTCACAAGGTCGCCGTCGTCTACAGCGGTCACGTCGAATTCGGGTTCGGCAACGAGTGGCGCGGCATTCACATGCGGACCTTGAATTCACCCACGCGAACGCGTGACTTTCTGGAGAGCTTCGGGGCGCCGGCAACGATGACCATGGAGGAGCAATTCTACGACCCATACAAGCGCGGCTTCTTGCTGGTCCGTGTCCGGAAGGGGCAAGTCCATGAGAGCTGGGTTCCAACTTACTGGCCGGTTGAATCGCCCCCGGCGGAATTGCAGAACCTGCACGGAAAGCGTCTCATCGCCAGGCCCGCGACGGAAGTGCGAGACGGCATTCTTGGAATCGCCGCGCCCCCTCCGGTCCCGGTTCGCGGACAAGCCCCGGCGAGCTGCGCGGAGCGCGGGCTATGCCGTCGCGAGATTATTCATGACCGGTGGTGGCGTCTGGCGGAGGATATCGGGAGCCGTTGGCTGCAGACGCGCGGACCGTGCGAGACGGACCAGGATTGGCAAGCCCTGCGGCGTGGACTGACTCTTGGACATCCGCGCGCCGTCAGGATAGCCGTCCAATTGCCGTTCGAGAGGAATGACATCAAGGCCGCGTGGTCAAAGCTTAACGGGGACGGGTCGCACGTGGACGCGATCCTGGTCTGTAACGGAGCATGGGACTGTCGTGGCGATGCGGAGCGCCTGGCGTTGAGCCGTTGGCGCGAACAAGGCGATCTGCAGCAGTGGGTGGATGCATGTCGGACGTACAGGACGCTGGCGTCCGCCGACGCCAGGATCGTCCTGGCGCGATTGCCCCTGGAGGGGCCGGAGGCCCTCGACAGAATCGCCTCGACCGCAAGCGCCCTGGAAGGACACGCGGACGCACTGGCCGTCTGGGTGTGCACAGAAGAGGCGCCGGAGGCGGTGTGGGGTGAACTCTCGGCCGCCGCCGACCGTACCCATTCACACAACCTGGAGTTGTGGGTCGATCTGGCGGCATGGCAGACCGTGGACGAACCGCAACGCAGCGCTTACGTGCTGCGGTTGCTGGCGCTTTGCCAGGCCAGGGGAGGAATCCGTCTGTTCTGGTGGAACGGGCCGCAGGATCGGGCCGGCGTACTGGACGGCTGCTATAACCTGACGCCGCTCTGTTACGCGGCACAATCATGGCAGGCCGTTGTGGACGGTCCCGGGAAGGGGAAATCCGCAACCATGGATTTGCGCTCTGACGTTCACCTTGCATGGCAGGATCGGGACGGCAAGACCTACACGGTGTGGTGGGACGCGACGGCCCATATGGTGATGTCGCACGTCTCAAGGGAGCTCAAGTTTCCGCCCGGCAGTGTGGTTTTCGACCCCTTGCACGGCCGGATCGTAGAGACGGCGTCTCTGGACGGAGTTCCCGTGTGTTCGTGGCCGCTGGTCGCGAAGACGACGCGGGCCATGCCGGCCGGTGACGGAGGGGACTTCTGATGCCGACACAGACCCAGGATGGGGCCGCGGACCTCTACGTGGCGCCGAACGGCGACGACCGGTGGACGGGGACCCTTTCGGATCCGGCCCCTGATCGCGCCGACGGCCCCTTTGCGACCCTCCGCCGCGCGCGCGATGTCGTTCGGGCCCTGAAGGGCGAGTCGGGCAGGCTCAGGAGACCGATTACCGTCATGGTCCGCGGCGGGAAGTACTTTCTGGAAGAGCCCTTGCTTCTCGGCCCCGAAGACAGCGGCACAAGAGAATGTCCGGTTACCTGGTCCGCATACGCGGACGAGAAGCCGGTCATCAGCGGCGGCAGGGCCGTCAGGAGCTGGAAGCCTTACAGGGGTGCTATCCTTCAAGCGGATCTTCCGGGTTCAAGAGGCGGCAAATGGCAGTTCCGGCAGCTCTTTTTCAGCGGCAAGCGCATGACGCGGGCGCGCTGGCCCAAGGCGGATCCCACCGATCCCATCTGCAGCGGCTGGGCTTTTGTGGAAGAACCCGCTGGCGAAGATCATAGAACCACATTCAGGTACAAACCCGATACGTTTCGGCATCCGTGGGCCAAGCCGACCGAAATAGAAGTGGTGTACTGGGCCGCGTCGGGCGGCTGGAACAGCCGTGTGCCGCTCAAAGCCGTTGATTACGAAAATCGTGTCATGACCTTGGTCCACGGGGGCTGGCAATTCGACATGCCGGGTTGGTGTCACAGTGTCTTCTTTCAGAAGGACAATCGCTTCTACATCGAGAACGCACTGGAGGAACTGGATCAACCGGGTGAGTGGTGCTTCGATTCGGAAGAAGGAACGATCTATTTCTGGCCACCCGGCGGGAGCCTCAGGAAATCGGACGAGGTCGTTGTGCCGGCGTTGGATTGCCTGGTGGATCTCACGAACACGGAATGGGTCATGATCTCGGGCCTTACGTTCACCGAGACCCTCGACGGGGACAACGTTCATCGCGAGGGCGTGGAGGGCGCGGGCGGCATGCACCCCCGGCCGGGATGGCGGTACTGCGGCGATGCCGTCCATCTCAAGGGCGCCTCGTGTTGCCGCATCACGGGAAACCATTTCGATGCGGTGGGCGGAAACGGGGTCTATCTGGAAGGAGACTGCCTCCGAAACACCGTCGAGGGAAACGAATTCAGCGAGGCGGGGGCCAATGCCGTGTGCCTGCTGGGCACGCGGCTCAAGCATCCGGTGTTCAATCGGGTGCGTGACAATTCCATTCATGACTGCGGGGCGATCAACAAATTCACGGCCGGCGTCTTCAGCGGCATGAGCGACGGCAATGTCATCAGCCATAACCGCATCGAGCATTTGCCGCACCATGCCATCAACCTGTCCAACAGTCCCTTCGGCCGCAATATCGTCGAGTACAACGAGATGCGTTCTGTGGCGGAAGTGGTGAACGACAGCGGCGCGATCAACTGCTGGATGGAAGAGCCGCCCGATCCGGACGCGCAGCGATGCGGACATGTGATCCGCTTCAACTATATCGCCGATATCCGCGGCTGCGTGGTCCGGGACGGCAAGGTTGTGAGAGGCGGCGACGTCTACAGTTGCGGCATGTACCTGGACAACTACACGAGCAACTGTCTGGTCTACGGGAATGTCATTGTGCGGGCTGCGTTCGGCGGTATCCTCGTCCATGCCGGCAAGAACAACCTGATCGAGAACAACGTGATCGTGGACTGTCCGGCCGGTATCCGCGTTTACGATGTCGTGTCGGTCGCCTTTCCGTTCTGGAAGCCGATGGCCGGCTTCATGCGGAACCATCACATCCTCCGGAACATTATCTATCAGACCGCCGATGACTCGCTGCTTTTCGCGTTTACGCACGAATGGACGGATCGCGTGATCGCGCAATCGGACCAGAACGTATTCTGGCAGGCGGGCGCCGCGGAACGCGGATATGCTTTACAGCGAGGAGGCGGCGATCGGGGAAGTACCATCCGTCTTGCGCAATGGCAGATGGAGGGGTACGATCTCGAGTCGGTGTGCGCGGATCCTTTGTTCGTGGATCCCACCCGCGATGACTATCGCCTCAAGCCTGATTCGCCGGCTTTGAAACTGGGATTTCAAGCGATCGACATGTCCAAAATCGGGATACGGAAGACCGGGACGGCAGGAAGGCACAGGAAGGAGGACTAACATGAAGGCGAGTTGGACGGGAGGGAACTGGATGGGCTCTTGGATCCGGGGCGCCGTCGTTGCGGGGGCAGGGATCGCACTGCTGATCGGGTTTGCCCATCAGACGGCGGCTCAGTTGCCTGTGACGGCCGATCTGGTGATGCACTTGGACGCCTCGGCGATCGACACCGGTGACACGGATCAAGTGACGTGGAACGGCGGCACGGGTTACATCAAGAAATGGGCGGACCAGTCGGGAGTAGGAAACGACGCGTTGGAAGTCACGTTTGGGGAAGACCCCTGGTACGTGACCGGCGCCGATGCCGGCGAATTCTCCAATTTCAAACCTGTGGTGCGTTTTGCCGGCAGCGACTATCTCCAACTCACGAGTGTTCCCGAGTTGGTGAACATACCCAAAGGGACTGTGTTCATCGTCCTTTCAATGACCGAGGTAACGGACAATCACACTGCTATCTGCGCATACGTGGGCGGACAGACGGCATTCCCGCGCATTCAGAAGACGGACAAGTACCTCACAGGCGGCTATCTGACCTGCTACGGGTGGGCGCCCCATACCCTTCAGGCCAATGTTCTCGAAGTGATAGCGTCCGGTTATGACGGCACCGAGGCGATCGCGACCAACCGGCTCACCATGAGCATTGATAATGTCCCTCAAGCGTTGACTGACTGGTACAATTTACCGTCGGTCAATAACGGCGCTGTTAACGGGATGATGGTGGGTGCTTATTACACCGGTGCCTACGAATGGAGCGGCGACATCGCGGAGATCGCGATCTACACGAATCTCTTGACTGCCGCGCAGCAGAAAGAGGTGATCTATTACCTGGGCAACAAGTACGGCGTTGAGGTCGGCGCACCCGCTGTGGGGACGGTGGTATTCATCCGGTAGCGGCGCATAACTGACGCGCTCCTGGGGCGGGCCCATACGCGGGGATGCGGAGGCGTCCGCCGCGGGTCATGCGATCACTTCCCCTTCGCTGATGGTCGTGACTCTTGCCCGGGGAGCGATTCTTCGATCCACGGGGGCGGCATCGGCTCCGTCCTCTGAACGCGCGGCGCGGCGTCGGTCTTCGCCGGATACCAGTTTGCCGTTCTCGTCAAAGAACCCGGCGTCCCTCGCCCCGAAACCGCCCAGAACGGCGAAGCGTTCCCACGAGAAGCGGATCTCGTTTTCCCCCGAGCGCAGAAGCGGGACATCGCCTTCCGGTTTCACTTCACAGAGCACCTTGCCGTGCGTTGAGAACAGCTTGCAGTCGTCCTTGCCGTAGAACTCCAGGTACTGTCCCGTTTCCATCTCAACAGGGAATACCATGGTTCGGCCGTTCACGCTTACGGCCGGATTTGTTGTCCTGGTCCGCAAGAGGGGTAAGGCCCTGATCGGGCTCAGATAACAACCCACTTTCGTCCCCTTTTCGACATTGTTGTACCACAAGCCCAGGCTCTCAATGGATTCGTAGTACATCGGCTGTTGATAGGCGGCATAGCAGCCAAGGTGCCCGTCGTAGGGCCACTGGTAGTCGGTGGTGCGCTCGGCTTCGCGTTCGACCAGCTCAAAGTAGCGCCAGCCTTCGAAGTCCACGAGGATGTAGCGAT
>Ga0180432_10009589_pt1 | contig 11777 bp, 5 predicted proteins | sample SS_ome_10_FD_132414 | JGI IMG/M metagenome (GOLD analysis project Ga0180432, IMG submission 132414) | Hypersaline lake sediment archaeal communities from the Salton Sea, California, USA - SS_1_MS_2 metaG | ecosystem: Environmental > Aquatic > Non-marine Saline and Alkaline > Hypersaline >... | reverse complement strand
CTATGGAAGGGCGGTACCCCGTTGTTTGCGGGCAACGGCTACGCGGGCCTGAGTGAGATGGCCCTCTTCTACATCGGCGGGATCCTCAAGCATGCGCCCGCGCTCTGCGGCTTCGCCAACCCGACGACCAACTCTTACAAGCGGCTGGTGCCGGGCTACGAGGCGCCCGTCAACCTGGCGTACTCGATGCGCAACCGGTCGGCGGCGGTACGGATCCCGATGTACTTCCCGCACCCGAAGTCGAAGCGGATCGAGTACCGGCCGCCCGACCCGTCGTGCAATCCGTACCTGGCGTTCTCGGCGATGCTCATGGCGGGGCTGGACGGGATCCAGAACAAGATTGATCCGGGCGAGCCGATGGACAAGAACATTTACGACCTGCCGCCCGAGGAGCTCGAGAGCGTCGGCGTCGTGCCGGCGAGCCTCGCCGGGGCGCTCGATGCGCTCGAGGCCGACCACCAGTTCCTGCTCAAGGGCGACGTGTTCACCCCCGACGTGGTCGAGACCTGGCTCCGCTACAAGCGCAAGAACGAGGTGGATGAGCTCCGGCTGCGGCCGCATCCGTACGAGTTCCACCTCTACTTCGACTGCTGAGCCGGGAGCGGTTGCCCGACGCCGGCGAGCGGACCTGTCGAGGCTCGCGCGGCGATCGGCGTAGCTTTCTGTCCGGCACTTTCCCCGGCACGCGTTGCCCGGGCCCTCTTCATGTGGTAGACTGTCGTGGGGCTGCCGCATCATCTGACCTCTCACCTGGCACAGCGGCCCCTTACGTGACACGGTCGGCGGCGGGGCCGCGTCGTGTGGAGCACGGAGATGAGGAGAGCGATGCTTCGGGGCGTGTTGGTTGTGCTTCTGGTTGGGCTCTGCTCCGGTGCTTGGCCCCAGGGCGATTTCGCGCTCGAGTACCGAGCCTACAAGGACTTCTGGGAAACTCCTTACGTCGGGGTCAGCCAGTGGCTTTCAAAGAATCCCGGATTGCCACGCGACCTGCCCGGGGAGCTTGTCGGCAAGGGGGCTCGCAGTTTCACGGTGCGCGCCGTCGGCGGGGAGGTGCTGATGGTGACGTCGGAGGACCCCGAGGCCGAGCTCTATGTGGATATCGATCGCGACGGCGACCTCTCCGACGAGAAGCCGATCGCCCGCTGGGGCGTGGGAGGGCGATACCGTTGGTACGGACCGGTTGTGGTGCCGGTGATCGAGTCGAAAGGGTGGCTGGCCGCGCGCTTCAACGTCGTGACGGGGAAGACGAGCAAGGACCCGTTCATGCTCATTGCCCGCCCGGCGGGCTATCGGACCGGCACGGTCAGGCTGCGGGGTGACAGGTACCGAATCGCGCTTATCGACTTCAACCTCAACGGCCGATACAACGATGTATGCACGGCGTTCGGCGGCGACTATTCGAAGCTCGACGCCGACTGCTTTGCGATTGACCTCAACGGCGACGGCGCGTTCAGCTCCCGGGCGGAGCTCGCTCCGTTGACCGAGGCCATCTGCGTGTGGGGCACTTACTACAGCCTCGCCGTGCTTCCCGACGGCGCCAAGGTCAGGCTCAGACGGGTTCGGCCCCAGTTCCGGCTCGGGCGTCTCGACGTCGGATGTAAGGAGATGGGGCTGGCTCTCTTCTCGTCGCACACGGGCCTGCTTATCCTCAGCGGCTCAAAAGGGCAGTGGGACATTCCCGCCGGGAACTACACTGTCATGTTTTCCGCGATCACTCGCGTTGACAGGGAGGGCGTCAAGTGGAACCTCCCACGCTGGTTCAAGGGCAGGCACGAGACCGGCAGTGTTATCGTCGCCCGCTACACGGACGACGGACTGATCAAGCAACTGAAGCGAGGGGAGCTGCTGAGAGAGCAATTGGCGAGCCTGACGATTCAGCCGGGCAAGACGTTGAAGTTGGGGAAGATGGGGCCGCCGTTACGAATGGTCACGACCGTGACACGCCAAGGGAGTGGGAACAATCTCACCGTTCTGATCAACTTCGCTCTCGTAGGGCAGGGCGGCGAGGAATATGAGCGCTCCGCCAGACGAAACGGCGCGAGCTTGGGTCCGCCGAAGCTGCGGATTTTCGACGACAAAGACAAGCTGCTCGAGTCGGGTTCCTTTCTCCCGGCCTGGCGCGACGCTCCCGATTACCTGTGGGAGGTGCGGGGCAGCTACAGGGGGAAGTTTCGGGTGGAGATCACCTTGAACATCGGCCCGTTCAACCCGTCGAGCAAGACCGAGTGGTACGACGTTGAGTCGCTTCCCCGCCACAAGCCCGAGTAGCGGGCGCGGGAGCTTGCCGGTGCAGGAGGGCCTGTCGTTCTGCGGGTTCCGATGTCGAGGAGGCTTTGCCGATGAGGTCGCCTTGGCGATGAGGTCGCCCTGCCGATGAGGTCGCCTTGGCGATGAGGTCGCCCTGCCGATGAGGTCGCCTTGGCGATGAGGATGACGGAAGTGAACGCGACAACGGTTCGGCTCGTTGTGCTTCTTGGTTGGCTTTCCGCCTGTTGCGGCGCCTGGCCGCAGGGCGAGTTTCGTTTGCAGTACAAGGATCAGAACGACTTTCGGAACAACCCGCTGCTGGAGCTCGGGCAGTGGCTCAAGTGCAACAAGACCGGGCCGACGGGCCATCCGAAGGTGTTCGAGGACCGGCGTCTGCATTTCGACTACGTGCGGATCGGCGGCACCAGCGTGCTCATAGGCGCCACGGAAGACCCGAACGCGGGGATCTACTTCGATCGTGACCGCGACCACAGCCTGGTTGACGAGAAGCCGATCCCGAAACGCGGGGGCAACGTGGAACGCTGGTGCGGGCCCGCAGTGCTTCAGGTTGCCGGGCCGGACGGCGCAAAGCTCGAGGCGCGATTCAACGTCGTGACGGCGACGTCGCGCCTCTACCGGCTCATGCTCGTCGTCAGCCCCGCCGGCTACCGGCTCGGGCAGGTGCGCCTCGGTGGGGCCGATTACAGGATCGCCCTCGTGGACGCGAATCTGAACGGCACGTACAACGATCTCTGCCCGCGCCACCTCGGGTCCGGCCGTGGTTTTGACTACGACTACTTCGCGTTCGATGTGAATCGTGACGGCCGCTTTGATTTCGAGACGGAGTTCGCGCCGCTGCCAAGGATGGTCATGGCCGGCGGTGTGCTGTACCGCCTTTCCGTGGCGCCGGACGGCTCGATGGTCCGGCTCACGCGCGAGACGCCCGATTTCGAGCTTGGACAGATCGAGTTCGCCGCCAACGACTCGGAGATGGTCGTCTTCTCCCCCATCATGGGTATCTTCACCCTCTCCGGCGCGGCGGGCAAGGGGCGTTTGCCAACGGGCAACTACATGATCATGCGCGCCCTCGTCGTCCGCACCGGCGAGGACGGTGCGAAGTGGGCCTTCAAGGTCCTGAGCACGTCGCAGGCGGAGAAGGGCGCGCTGATCACGGGCCACGTCGTCAAGGACAGCAAGCTCACGCCCGTGCTGAGCGAACGGATCATGGGGCCGCCGGGGGGCGGTCACCTTCTTGTCACAACGGTACATCCCTCGAGGATCAAGATGGCAGGCCCGCCATTCCGACTCAGCACGGACGCGAGGCGTGAACAGGTTCGCGGCGAGGTTCGATCCGTTCTGGTCGAGGCCACGCTCCGCGATGAGAAGATCCAGGAGTATTTCTGCGCCCCTATCCGGGACGGTCGCCAGCTCGGGCCGCCCGCAGTGCGAATCGTTGACGAGCAGGGCCGGGTGCTTGGCTCGGGCACGATGCATTACTCCTGGAGAGGCAGGGCCGTCTGGAGCTGGCGGATACCGGAGGGTTTCAAAGGCACGTTCCGTGCCTTGGTCACGGTGGACGGCGGCCCGTTCGAGATCGTTCATGACGAGCGATGGTTCAAGACCACGAGTTTGGGTCCGATCACGAACCAGTGACACGGGAAGGCGCGGGAGCGCGCGAGTGACGCAATGATGATGGCAAGACGGACCGTTTGCTGCGTTCTGATCTTGCTCTGTTCTGTGAGCTGCCCCCGTGCTCACGGGCAGGGGAAGTTCCCCCTCCGGCACCAGGTGATCAAGGACAGGAAGAGCAATCCCTTCCCACGCGAACTCGGTCAGTTGATCGGCAAGGACGATAAGACCTGGGTGGGAATGCCTAAGAAGCTTTCTCCCAAGAAGGCTGTAACGTTTACCGCTCGAGTCGCGGGGGAAGAGACCGTGCTGCTTCTGTCGCTCGACAGCAATCCAAAGCTCTACGTTGATTTCGACCGGGACCTGGATTTCGCTGACGAGAAACCGATCCTGGGCTGGGCGGCGGACGGAGACCGCTGCTACGGGCCGTTGGCCGTGCCGGTTGCCGGGTCGGACGGCAAGCTGGCCGCCCGGATCGTTGTCCGCGTCCTAACACGGCACGACAGTCCGCCGTACATTCATCTCACTTATGCCGGGTATCGGACAGGTCTCATAGGGCTGGGCGGCTCCACCTACCGGATCGCGCTCTTGGACGCGAACTTCAACGGGCGCTACGACGACGTCTGTGTCGCTTTCGACGGCAGCTACCGGAAGGCCGACTTCGACTGTTTTGCCATGGACCTTGATGGTGACGCGCGCTTCGACCGGGTGAAGGAGTTTTGGCCGCTGAGCAAGATGCTGATCGTCAGGGGCGTGGTGTACCGCCTCGAGGTTGCACCGGACGGCTCGGAGATCCAGATCGAGGAGGTCAAAGGGAAGCTAAAGATGGGGTGGCTTGACGTCGGCAGCAGGGATGTTGAGATGGTGCTTTTCTCGCCGGACGTTGGTTTGATCACGCTCCCCCGTTCCGAGGGCAAGTGGGCCCTGCCGGCGTGCAAGCACACGGTGGTGCTGTCGCACCTGGTCCGGCCGGGCCAGCACGGTACGACGTGGGAACTCGCAGGCAGAGTGAGCGGAAAAGACCGTCGGAGCTATGTGATTCCCCAGGGCGAGACGGTGCTGGCGAGGATGGGGTTGCCCCTTCGCGTTGTCCAGACGGTGAACATCGGCGCTCGATCCCGCACGGTAACGATCGGCTTCTCCATCGTGGGGCAGGGGGGAGAGCCGTATGCCAAGGTCGCGCTGCGGGACGGGCAGGCGGCGCAGCCGCCGGCGCTGAGAATCCTCGATGAGCACGGTCGGACACTCCATTCGGGCTTGTTTGGGCGTGGTCGGCATTCGTCCCCGACCTACACGTGGCATGTGCCGAAGGGGTTCAAGGGCACGTTCCGTGTCGAGATCAAACCCAGCCTGGGGCCCTTCGAGTACGAATCCGAGTGGGAGTGGTACACCGTGAAGTAGATTTTCCGGGCACTCGGACGTGTCTTGTGGTATACTACCATCAGATTCGCGGCGAACCTTCCGTGCGAACGCGGTGTCTAAGCACCGGTCGATTGCCGGGCTTGGAGAGGTCGGCGCAGGAGGATAGCGAAGATGATCGGAGCCTTCATCAGAGTAGCATCAGCCTTCATCGTTTGCGCGGCGCTCTCGTCGGCTTGGGGTCAGGGCGAGTTTGAACTGAAGTTCGAGGAGTTCAAGGACGGCTCTCACTCCCTCGCGGGCGTCGGCCGGCAGTGGGTGGGACGGGCCCGGCAGAAGCCGCCGCAGTTGAAAGGGTTACCCGACGGGTTGAGTGACAAGGTGGGTTACTTCGTGGCCCGGCCCGGCGGCCAGGAAGTCCTGATCGCGGTGGAGCCTTCGGATCCGGCCAAGCTCCTTGTTGATACCGACCTGGACAACGACCTCTCCGATGAGAAGCCCCTCGTCGGCACGATGGCGGTGAGGGTGTACGACTTCGGCGTCGTCTCGGTCAAGGGAGGCAACCCGAGCGGCGAATCGGGGAAGCGGTTTACGCTCCAGGCGTACGTTCAGCGTGGGACAGTTCACTATCTCTACATGGGGCCTGCGGGCTCCTGCGCGGGCGAGGTCACACTTGGCAAGGAGACGTACCGCGTGGCGGTGCTGGACGTCGACCTGGACGGGCGCTACGACCGGGCGCTCTCGATGCCGATCGACCGCTCCCGGCGCGTGCCGTCCGATTTCTTCGCGATAGACTTCAACGGCAACGGCCAGTTCGAGTCGCCGGCCCGTGAGATCATGCCGCTTCCGGAGATGATTCGGGTCAATGACTCATATTTTGGTGTCGAGATCGAGCCCGACGGCTCAGCCATCCGCGTCGAGAAGATCACGCCCAGGTTTGGAACGCTGCAGGTCACGGGCGCATCCGTGCGGTTGAACATCTCCTCTTGCATGGGCTTGTTGCAGCTCGGGGGCTCGGACGGCCGGTGGCAGCTGCCCGTGGGTGGGTATATGCTTGGCTCGCTCCAGCTCGGCGCGAAGGACGAGGACGCGGTTGAATGGATGCTTCCCTCGCTCCGCATGCCCGCGGAGCTGCAGCAGTTCGAGATCCGTGAGGACGAGACAACATCTCTCGAGATCGGGCCGCCGCTCATCCTTGCGACGAAAGTGACCAATCGAGGCAAGGCGGTGTCAATCGGCGTGACACTCACGGGGCAGGCCGGCGAGCGCTATCTGCCGGGCGCCACGAAAGGCAAGAAGAGGCTCGGGGCGCCCACGCTGAAGGTTCTCGACGAGAAGGGCAATGAGCTTGCCTCAGGCTCGTTTCGATACGGCTGAGGCGGTACGTGCGCGTACTCGTGGCGAGTACCATCGGGTTTCAGCGGCAAGTACCGCATCGAGGTCGAGGCGAACCTTGGACCGTTCGAGCACACGTCGCACGAAGAGTGGCACACGATTGAGTAGCACGATGGCGGGGCGGAAAAGGGGAGGCGCGGCTGTGGGTAGATCTCTCGTTCTGGCGGCGTGTGTTTGCGCGCTTGTGTGCGTCTCGTCGGTCCGGTGCGGCTCGGGCGGCGGGCCCGGCACGATCGAGGTGACAACGCCGGGCATGACCGTTGAGCTCAAGGGCCGCGGCAAGACGATCACCGTCACGTCGGGTGAGACGCAGACGGTCGCTGCGGGCACGTATTCGACGAAGCTGATCCGCCTCGTCGCATACGAGCAGGCTGGGGGCCGCAGCATCCCATGGACGATGGAAGTCCGCACCGACTTCGGGAAGCTTGCCAAGGTCAAGGTGGCGGCGGGTGAGACCACCCGGATCAAGGCCGGCCCACCATTCCAGCTCAGGGCAAAGTTGATCCCCAAGACGTCGGGCTCGACTCGCACGGTCGACATGGACGTGATAATCCGCGCGGAGTCCGGGGTGGGCTACTCGCACGAGATCCGCAGGGGCCAGAGGCCGGTGCCGCCGCCGCGGTGCAGGGTCGTAGACAGGTCCGGGCGGGTGCTTGCGATGGGGGTCCTGGACTACGGGTGAGGCGATACCTGTCCGTACTCGTGGCGAGTACCAGCGGGGTTCAAGGGCGACTACCTGGTGCAGTTTGCCGTGTCGTTCGGGCCGTTCCAGTGGCGGCAGAACGACACATGGAACACGCTGGAATGAGGGTGCCTGAAGCGCACGCTTGATTGGTTCCTGCTACCGTGTGACCGTCCCAGAACGCGGCTGGACGGGACAAGGTGGGTCGTTTCCCTCCTGATTGTTGCACCTCCCTCCACTTGCCCCCTCGATCTATTTTTTTCCTTGACATCACGGTCGGAACCGATATCCTTCCGGTCCGGAGTGAAATGGGTCAGCATCTCGGTCTGTTGCGTGCATCAAGTCGTTGCGCCATGCCGATGCGCGTACGCGCGTAAGGAAGCGCAAGGCGGCTAGACCTGACGTGCTTTGGGTTGTAATCACATGCTGAAGGGTCCTGTTTTGGCCGGAGCGTGGTGTCGGTTTTCCTCGTGCTGGATTCGCGGCGGGTCGTGGTCGCGTTTGCCTGGACCCACTGACGATGGCGATCACAGACCGCTGACGGGTTGATTCGCCCGGGGTACGCGGACCCGACCGCTCTCGGTGGCGGTCAATGGAATCCGAGGGCGCGATCTTTGGATTTGGATCCTGCACGTGACGGGAAGGAGGTGATGCAACGACATCTCTTATGTTTCGCGCTTCGGCGGGCAAGGGGCCGGAGCGCACCAACCGCGGTGACAAGCCGCTACACGACCCGGCGGTCAGACCAGCCAAGGCTGGAGCGGCCCCGGGTGGCAAGAACGGAGGGAACGGAGATGAAAGAAGACGGAGCCAAGATGAGGAGCGGGGCAATCCGCGCGTGGCCGATCACCGGGTTATGCGCGCTCGCAATCCTGGTGCTTGTGGCGACCTTCGTGTCAGCTCTTCTGGTTACGCCGGCCGTGGGCTCGACCTCGTGGCCGATGAAGCAGCGGGACATGCACAATACCGGGAGGGCCGACTATGCCGTCCCGGTCGGAAGGTTGGACAGCCTTTTCTTCGATTACTTTATCTGGCAGACGCCGACTCCGAGCAACGGTGCGCTCAGCAGCACGCAGATGACCTTTTACGATGGAGCCGGACCCGAGGCGACTGACATTGTCACCGGGACCTATCTCTGGCCGAAGGGCGTTCAGGGGATGGACCGGCACGACGGCCTGGTCTACTGGTACGGCAATCCGAGCGGGGGCGGGGCCATTGGCAGGAGGGCCCCCGGCTTCTCGAACGACGGAGCAGTGATCTATGTGGTAAACGACGCCACGACGACGCCCTTGATGGCCTTCGCCACGACGACTGGCCCCTCGACCTACTGGCACAACGGGGCCGATCCGGACCCGACCCTGTTGAGCAGGGAGTCCCCGACCATAGCCCCGGACGGGCGGATATTCCTGCACAGATGGAACGACAGGCCCTATGCCGGGACCGACATGGGAACGTACATAACCTGCACCTGGGCCGCGGCTTCAAGTACACTTTCCTGTTACAGCGATCCTGCGCTGTACGAGGATGGCGCCACACTGAAGGTGGTCATCGGCGGACGAAGCGGGTGGGTGTATTGCTTTGACGGCAGCGACGAAAGCCTGCTCTGGTCGGTGAACGGGGGCGGAGGATTGATCGACGCGAGCGTCACCATCGATCCGCTCAACGGCAATACCTATGTGAGCGCGGGAACCGACAGCATCTACGTGATCGGGCTTACCAAGGACGGAGCACTCCTGTGGGGCACTGCGGCCAAGCTGGTTTTCCAGTACGAGTCCGGGGTGAACAACCCTCAGCGGGCGCAATCCGCCGGATGCCTGAGCCACGACGGGGCGACCTACTACTTCCAGACCAACAGCGCCGAGGGAGACGGGCAACTGTACGCCGTTAACACGACCGATGGTTCGGTCAAGTGGTCTTACGCCACGAACAGCCTGGGCTGGGAGGCATCTTCTGCCTCGCCGATCGTCACGCAGGACGGCGTGATAATCGTCGGCAACAACGGGGGCGACACCTACTATGCGATCATGGACGACGGGGCACAAGGCACGCTCATTGACACGCTTGTTGTCGACTCCACCGGCGAGGCCCGCGCGAGCGCGACGCTTGCGCCCGACGGCAAGCTCTATCTGCCTGTGACGGTGGCCTGGACGGTCTCGAACGGCGGCGGCGGCATACCCACTGGAGAGGTGACCAACCTCTTCGCGTGCATCGACCTGAGCGCCGACCCGGTCGTCATCCTGTCAACGCCACCCGATCAGAGAGAGGTGGCTCTGAACAACTCCGTCCTGGTCAAGTGGACTCCAATTGAGGACCCGTTCGGGGTGTTCGACTACTACGCGATCTACCGCTCGACATCGCCGTTCACATCCGTCGAGGGGATGACGCCCATTGATACGGTCACGGAGCTGTCGGCGAGCAGTTATCTCGACACCACGGCGGAGAACGGGATTTCCTACTACTACGCCGTGACAGCGGTGTCCACGTCGGGCACGGAGAACAAGGACGTGGCCGGCCTAGGCCCGTTTACGCCGTGGGACGAGACCGACCTTCAGGTGCTTTCGGTCTCGCGCACGCCGAGGTATCCCCGCTACGCGCCGACGTATACGAACTACGACATGGCCGAGCCATTGGGCTTCGGGCCGTACACGTTTACGGCCGCGACCGGTCTTGGTCAAGGACAGACCGAGAGCACGCAGCGGTGGCCTGACATCAACGATCCCTGCACGTACACCGCCAGTGTGCGCAACAGAGGATCCAACACCTGGACGGGTGTCCTGGGTGGCACCTGGAAGGTGGATTCGGAGATTGTGTCGGAGCCTTCGCAGTCGGTTTCTCTGGAGCCGAATGACGTGGCGACTTTTGCCTATATTCTCAACTGGGATGGGAACCCTCACGACGTCGAGTTCTCGATCGACACTGTTGACGCCAGGTCGTCGAACAACTCGCTCACGATGAACACGCTGTCGCCGGCGTTCCTGACGTACGTGGACAGGTCGTTCATCGAGCAGTTCCGGGAGGCAACCCGGTCGTCCTATCCCGGGGCGGTGACGGACGACGCTCTGGACTGGTTGAACTGGCACATGACCCGCTTCGACCAGATGTTGGCCGAAGTCGACTGCCAGAAGCGGGTGCATTACGGGGTGCTGGAGGTGCTCGATGACATTGACCCGGATCCCGAGGTCAACACGATCGAGTTCGCCATCTTCCCGTTCCGGTACTACGCGGGAGCTTCTCATCCGAGAGGCGCAGGGTATTACAGCGAGACGGATGACATCGACTACGGGCTGATCCACGAGATGGCGCACCAACTGGGGATGATCGACATCTACCAGTTGGACGTGGCGGCCAGCGCCAACCAGGTTTCGGGACTCGCGTACAGTCCAGGTCCAAGCCTGATGCAGAATTGCAGCCACTTCCTGGCGGAGTTCCACGCGTTGGCGATGGACCACTGGCTCAACACGGCCCACGGCTACTACGGCCAGTTCATGTTCAACCTGCCGCAGAGCATCCAGCTTCGGATTCTGGATATCGACGGCGACCCCTTGCCGGACGCGACGGTCGAGGTGTACCAGTACTGCAACAGGACTGGCACGGGCAGGGTGATAACCACTCAGCTCAAGGCACAGGGAGCGACCGACCAGAACGGCATCTACCTTCTGCCGAACGTGGACCTGGAGCCGGGCATCATCCCGCCCACGTACGCCGGCGACACGTTGGACGACAATCCGTTCGGCTACGTCGACTGTGTCGGCAGGAACGGGGTCATGCACTTCAAGGTGACATACGATGACGTCGCCGATTACTGCTGGCTGGACATCACCGAGTGCATGGTGGCGTACTTCAACGGCCAGACCGGAACGGCGACGTTCGACCGGAAGACGTACCTCGGCGGCACGCATCCGCCGTGTCCGCCGGTGGAGCCCCCGCCCGGACCGGCTGACTGGCCGATGAAGCAGCGTGACGCGCAGAACACCGGAAGAACCGACTTCTCGGTCCCGACCAGCCGGATGGACGACAATTTCTTCGATGCCTTCGTCTGGCAGGCTCCGACTCCAAGCAACGGTGCGCTCAGCAGCACGCAGATGACCTATTTCCACGAAGCCGGGCCCGGTGCGACTGATATTGTCACGGGTACTTATCTCTGGCCGAAGGGCGTGCAGGGGATGAACCGGCACACCGGGCTTGTGCACTGGTATGGCAATCCGAGCGGCGGCGGGGCAATTGGCAGGAGGGCTCCCGGCTTCTCGAACGACGGAGCAGTGATCTATGTGACAAACGACTCCTCGACGACGCCCTTGATGGCCTTCGCCACGACGACTGGGCCCTCGACCTACTGGCACAACGGGGCCGATCCGGACCCGAACCTGTTGAGCAGGGAGTCCCCGACCATAGCCCCGGACGGGCGGATATTCCTGCACAGATGGAACGACAGGCCCTATGCCGGGACCGACATGGCAACGTACAT
>Ga0180432_10009588_pt1 | contig 11780 bp, 9 predicted proteins | sample SS_ome_10_FD_132414 | JGI IMG/M metagenome (GOLD analysis project Ga0180432, IMG submission 132414) | Hypersaline lake sediment archaeal communities from the Salton Sea, California, USA - SS_1_MS_2 metaG | ecosystem: Environmental > Aquatic > Non-marine Saline and Alkaline > Hypersaline >... | reverse complement strand
GTTGTTCTATTTGCCAGCGTATCGTTTGGGCAGCAGTATGTTTTTTCTGTGAAAAGCGGTTCTAAATTAGAAGAAGCACAATTTGCGTATGTGATGGGGAATATCCAGCCTTTTATTGGACTTGATTATCTTTCTGTGAGTGCTGATGTGGATGCGGGTCTGGGTGATGATTTCGGTGGTGAGACGATCCCGTTGGAAGCAGGTGCTTCTATGTATATTATGTCAGTAGGCGCCAGGATGTATTTTGGAAACAATCCAACAAAAATGTTTATCTTTGGAGGTTTTATGAAGTCTTTTGCCAGTCTGGATCTATCAGCTGCTGGCGAAGATGCACCAGATGAATTTACTGATCCGTTCAAGGATCTTCTAAGCTTTACGGGATTTAAGTTTGGGTTGGGCGCTGAGTATAAAATTGATGATCATTTCAGTGTTTCAGGTGAGTATGGATTTTATTTTTACAATACGTCCACTGATTTTACGCTAGAGGATATCGACGTTGGTATGCTCATGCCTGACATGCAGGGCTTATACTTTGATCTTGAAGCAGATTTAAAAGCTTCCTGTAAACACAGTAAGGGTTTGATTTCGCTGAATTTCTATTTTTAGAATTTTCTGATCTTTTAAAATATAAAAAAAGGCAGACCTTTGGGTCTGCCTTTTTTTACTCAAGGCATAAATATTTTTACCTACAAGTGAATAGGCGCTCCTGGTCCTGTTGGCAGTCCCAGTAACATCCATATAGCCAGCAAAATAGTCCAGATAATGGTCAGAATCAGAGTGTACGGCAGCATGGTCGCGATGATGGTGCCAATACCATACTTTTCATCGTACTTTTGAGCAAACGCAACGATGAGCGCAAAGTAGCTCATCATTGGCGTGATGATATTTGTGACTGAATCACCAATGCGGAAAGCAGCCTGTGTAATGCCCGGATGCCAGTCCAGGAGCATGAACATGGGCACAAAAATGGGTGCCATAATCGCCCATTTGGCAGACGCGCTTCCCATAAATAAGTTGATTAATGCCGAAAGAATGACAAATGCGACAAGGAGACCAATACCAGTGAAACCAATGCTTTTCAAAAGTTCTGCTCCCTGAATGGCCAAAATAACGCCCAGGTTGGAATGTTTGAAACAGTAGACAAATTGTGCTGCAAAAAAGACCAGAACGATATAGCCTGCCAATCCTTTTATGGCATTTGTCATATGTTTGACCACTTCCTTATCATTTTTGATGGTGCCCACTGTCATACCATAGGCCAGTCCAGGCATAAGAAAGAAGACAAAGAGAAATGTAATGAGTCCTTTCATAAATGGAGAGATCAGAAAAGATCCTCCTTCCGGGTCTCTAAGCAGTCCTTTTGATGGGATGGAGATAATCAAGAAGATTATTAGTGTAACAACCATGGCGATTCCAGCCCAGCGCAGCCCCTTTTTTTCAAGAGGTGTCAATTCTTCAAACTTTTCTGTATCGCCAGAATAGGTGCCCAATCGTGGTTCCACAATTTTTTCAGTGATCCAAGTGCCGACAACAACAATCATACACGCAGAAGCCATCATAAAAAACAGGTTAACTGCTGGATTGATATTCATGGATGGATCAATGATTTGCGCGGCTGACTCTGTTAAACCAGCCAGTATTGGATCAATGGACCCAATGAGAAAATTGGCTCCAAATCCACCCGACACACCACAAAAGGCTGCAGCAATCCCAGCCATGGGGTGCCGTTTCAATGCAGCGAAAATCATAGCACCCAACGGAATTAAAAGTACGTATCCTGCACTGGATGCGAGGTGGGAAAGAATACCAGCTGCGACTACAGCTGCGGTAATCAAACGTTTAGGTGCACCCAGAACCAGCTGTCTCAGGGCTGTTGAAATGAGGCCAGTTCCTTCAGCCACGCCAATCCCAATCATCACAACCAGCACAACGCCTAGAGGTGGGAACTTGACAAAATTATCTGTGGTATGTGTGTAAAGCCAACGAAGGCCATCACCCGAGAGCAGGCTGATGCCATGGATCGTTTCACCTGTTCCAGGATGAATAGATGTTACACCCAATTGGACAACGATCTCAGAAATAATCATGACCAATAAAACGAAAAGGGCAAACAGCGTTGCTGGATGGGGTAGTTTGTTACCCACTTTTTCGATACTATCCAGCATGAGAATAAAAAACGGTTTTCGATTTTTATCTTTGGACTTTTTGGTTTTTTTCTTTGATTGATTTACATTCATATCCGTTTCCTTTTGGTTTGATAGTGGGAATCCAACTCAAGGAAAATATCAGATTGATTTTAGAACCTTGTAACTTAAAAAAGAGGAGAGTTAGAATCAAGGGTAATTTTATAAGATGTGATAGCAATTTAAAGATTGACTGGAAAGGTCTAAAGGGAACACCCCTCTGTCCTGATTTATAAGGACATCTCCTCCTGTCCTAAAACAATGACGGGACAAGTTCTGAAGGGGAGATTGTTTTTTGTATGGTGAAATTAATCATGGCGAAGGGCTTCTACAGGATTGACTCTGGCCGCGCGAATGGCTGGATACAAACCCGCCAACAGACTGATTAAAACAGAAAATCCCATGGCACCTAAAATCAGCCAAACTGGGATGTAAAACAGATCCACCTCATATCCGCCATTATTCACAATGTGATGGTTCATGACCACGTTGGCAATACGTGTCACACCCCAACCCAAAAGCAGGCCAAAGACGCCACCTAAAAATCCAATGCACCCTGCCTCAAAAAAGAAGATAGTTTTGATTTCATTCTCACTGCCGCCAATGGCTTTCATGATACCAATCTCTCTTGTCCTTTCTAAAATAGACATAACCATGGTGTTGATGATTCCCAGGGCAGCAACAAAGAGCGCGATGACCCCTACAGCGCCTAGTGCGCCATCCACAATGAGAAACGCTTTTTTAATCTCCTCCAATTCATTGGCAAAAGAGAAGACGCCCAATCCCATGTTTTCAATCTGTTTTTGAACGTCTGGTTGATCTTTGCTTTTTTTAACCCGTACATAAAGGGAGGTATACGTGTCTGGGGATTGACTTTTCCCTAAAATATCCCACACGCTGTTAAAGCCAAGATGGGGTATCTCCTCAGCTGTTTTGATGGGGACGATCACACCACCAACGAAATGGTTGGCCTCAAATCCGTTTGTTTGCTCTAAAACACCCAGAATACGAAGCTGGACTGTCTCTTCTTTAAAAGGCATTTTACTGGATGGTGCAATGTGAGCGAAAGGATTTCGCAGCATTCGCTGAACATCTACGATGGATGTGCTGATCGTTAATTTACTCCCAATAATAGAATCTGCTGGCAGAAGTTGAAATCCTTTTATGGAATCTGCCGAGGAGAGGATTTGTGTTTCTTTATTTAAAATTTGAATTTTCAATTCTCTCAAGATTCTTGGAGCCAATACAACACCCTGAGTTGTGTCAGATGTGAAGAATGTTCCATAGGATAAATTATTGAAGGGTTTAAACTGACCCATCTCTGCAGGTAGCGCTTTAAGACGTGTTTTGGTTTGACTGCTATTGAAGTTCAGTTTTACGGGATAGCTGATTTCTGGGAAGACAATTTCCACTTCTGGGATGGATGCAATCACTTTTAAGGCACTGTCGTTAAGGGCGATTGCTTCTTTATCAGTCTCCTCAACAACATTCTCCAAATCCCCTGCCATAGCGGCATCCATATTTAATTTTTTGGGTGTGACGTTCATACTGGTAAACAGATCATTTTCTTTGAATGACTGGGTGATGTTTTTCTGCATGCCTGTGCCAAAGGAGACCATAGAAACCAGAGCTCCAATACCCACAATCACACCCAGGGTTGTCAGCGTGGTCCTTAGTTTTGTGCGCCAAAGGTTGGCCATGCTCAGTTCCATGAGATCATGAATTTTCATGCAGGCCTCCCATCATTTTGTACAATTCGTCCATCTAAGAGACGAAAAATTCGTGTAGATACTTTTTGGGCGGAAACCTCATCGTGGGTGACCATAATGATCGTCAAACCCTTCCTGTTTAATTCTTCTAAAAGTTGGATGATTTCAACAGAGGTTTTACTGTCTAAATTACCAGTTGGTTCATCAGCCAGCAGGATTTTAGGATTATTGGCCAACGCTCTGGCAATGGCCACGCGCTGAGCCTCACCACCTGACAACTCAGCAGGTTTGTGATCAATCCGTTCTCCCAAACCCAGTTGGTTGAGCAGCTCTTCAGCTTGTAATGACCTCTCTCTTTTTCCAGCGCCACCAAAAGTCAGAGCCAAGGTCACGTTTTCAAATGCGGTTCGTGATGGGATTAAATTGAACGATTGAAAAACCATACCAACTGTTTTACTGCGATGAATGGCCAGCTGTGAGCGATTCATACTTGTTAACTCATTTCCCATGACATTGATTTTTCCAGAGGAAACGGTATCCAATCCACCAATCATGTTGAGAAGGGTTGATTTGCCTGAGCCCGACCGTCCAACGATGGAGACAAATTCTCCTTCATTCATCTCCATAGAAATACCCTGAAGGGCGTTGACTTGTGTATGTCCCCTTTGATAGGTTTTATGCACATCACATATTTTGATCATATAATTCAAAAAAACCTCCGTCCTGTCTGGGAAAAAACGAATATCATTGAAATGAGAACCTGAGTCCTAACAGTATATTTTCAACACTTGCCTTTGTTAAACAATACCTGTATTTTTGTGAAAAGGTTTCAAATCATTCAATTGAATTGAATCAGGAGGAATGGATGGATATTCAAAGAGGCTGTTCAAGAAGAGACTGGCTTCAGAAATGTGGATTGATAGCTGGTGGAATGGTCTGCTTGACAGATTCCACAATGGTGAAGGCAAAAAAAGTGATCCCCCTTTGGGAACCCTTTACTTCTGAAGAGGAAGCTGTGATTGAAAAATCCTCCATGGCTCAGGATATGGCTGCTCTTATGGGAAAGGGATACAGCTGCGCAGAGTTGTCCCTTTTGACGTCCCTCCATTATGTGAAAAGGCCAGAGGAACACGTGCATGCGGCGGCTGGCTTTGGAGGTGGACTGGGACATGGTGATTTATGTGGGCTCCTTATGGGGGGCATTATGGGTATTGGATTCGCGGCAGGAAAGAAATTTGAGGATTCCAAAGAACGTTGGGCTTTTGTGAAAAAGATAAGGAATGTTTACTGGGATTGGTGGACGGCTCATGTTCCTTTGCATTGTAAAGATTTGAGGCCCCTTTATCATGGTAGAGAAGCGTACTTAAGGATGTGTCAGCGAGTTGCAGTAAAGCTGGAATCATTGATTAGTGAAACAGTTTGATATTCTCCATCAGCTATAGGGGTAAAAGGGATTGATAAAATGAAATAATGGCAACCTTTTTATCAACGCATCGTCTTTATTCTTGAAGGATGAAAGAATGAAAGAGACTTGGAGCTGTTTTCTTGAAACAAAATCGTTTTCTTGGTGTACACTTTAATGTGCTTCAAGATTTTTCCTTTAAAAATTGGAGATCAATGTGATGAAAAGAGGACTACTTGTATTTCTCATTCTGCTTTTATGTTTGGCCATAGCAGGATGCAAGATCAAGGTGAACGGATCCATTCATATTGATGATGGTGACAGAGCCAGTGGAACCCAGACAACCATTAACGGAAGCGTGTACGTGGGATCCAATTGCACTGTGCGGGGAAGTTGCCGCAGTGTGAATGGCAAAATTGAGGTACGCGATAATTCCAAAGTGAAAGACCTGCAGACGGTGAACGGCAGTATTGAATTAGAGCGGGACGTTATGGTAAGGGGCAATGTGGAATCTGTTAATGGGGATGTACTCGTGGATATAGGTTCACAAATTGATGGTCGTGTCGCTACGGTAAACGGTGATATTGATCTTAGGCGAGCTCTTGTTGAAAGGGATCTTCAGACCTACAATGGGGATATCAGTCTTTCTGATTCGAGTTGTGTGAAAGGAGATATCATCGTTAAAAGAGGCAAAGGGAATACAACCCGCAGACGACGTATTCGTATTGAAATTCAGGAAGGATCCGTTGTTGAGGGAGATATTTTGGTAAAAGATCGTGATATTGATGTGCGGGTTTTCCTGGCAACAGGTGGTGAAGTTTTGGGACGGGTTAAAGGCGCAGAGGTGATTGAGGAGTAGCATTGCTCCCGTGGAATTGAAGCCCTCCGTTTTTATATGGAGGGTTTTTTATTATCGGCTAAAATTATATTGATTCTTTTATTGTATTATATTTGATGCGTGATGGTCCAGCCACTTTTTTTAAAAAAAGTGGCTCAAAAAACCTCCAGCGACGCAAAATCGCCTAAAATGTTCACTCGGTCACTGAGAGAAATAAACTCTTCCCGATTCTGACGTTGTATCACTTCGTGTAAAGAGAATTCATGCTCTCGTTTCGACAAGTCGAAACTCGGGTGGGATCAGACAGAATTTCTCTCCTCGCCTGCTGCGGGCAGGCGGGCGGTCCCTCGTTCACATTTTCGGGCGGCGATTTTACGAAAGCTGGAAACCCTGCCCTCCCCAAAATTTAGATTGCATCCGGATATTGTAAATGATAAATGAAGAATGGTAACATCGCACCTTTTAGGGCAATTGTTACAAGCCATCATGACTCTATTATTATATAATACTTGTATCGGGATGGTGGCATGTGACCTATATTGCACACCTTTCTATATAATATAATAAAAATGATTGCATCTCATCTTCAGATTCTTTACTTTGGCATCATATAAAATCATTTTTTATGAAAGGCCTTCTTGCATGAAGTCTATTATAAAATTATTTATTTTCTTAGTCTGTATTCGCCTGGACGCACAGCACATTCCAGATCGTGTTATCCAGTACCAACCAGGGGATTGGATGAGCTATCCTGTCATGCGATTTATGAATGCTGTGGCAGTTGGTCAGGAGTATGTCTATTTTGGTTCTACTTACGGGATTGGTCGTTACAATCATTTTTCAGGGGAATGGGAAAGACCTTGGACTGTGAGTGATGGTCTTCCTGATGCCGCCATTCAGCTTCTTTCCTATGACAAAACAACGGGATATCTCTGGTGCGTAACGAAAGCGGGTCTCAGTTATTACCAGCCCACAGCAGAAGAGTGGCGCACATTCTCCATGTGGGAGATGGGTGTTAATCAAATTGTATCTCTAGGTACTGGCGAAAAAAACATTTGGCTGGATAGCGGTAAACGGATTTATCAGGGCAGCAACCAGGGCGGCGTTTTCTTTGAATCGTCCATCAATGAAGCTGAACAAGATAGGGTTTTTTGGATGGGGAGACGAAGCCAGAAAAAACCCGTTTCATGGAATCAATTGATGATAGAACCGGGATATTTTTTGGAAGCGGAAGGTGTTATTCAAGATCAGGAGCTGCGGCGTTATTCTATCACCAATTACATCAAGGATGATTTTGGAAAGTTATGGGTGACAACCTGGGGCATGGGCGCTGCTGTAGCGGATATTCAAACCTGGGATTTTTCTTTTCTTCCTTACGGCCCATACGCTCCCAGAATGGATGCTATGGCTTGGGACGGAGACGGAATGTGGATGGGGGGTCTCCACATTCCAGGCAAGCGGGGCGGCATCACCTGGTGGAACATGGAAGAAAACACATGGGGCTATTTTGAAGCGCCTTTACTCACCCATCTTCGCAGTGACGAGGTGACAACCATCATGGCGGGTGATCGTTTTGTCTGGTTTGGCACCCGTGATGGTCTGGCACGATACGACAAAAAAGAAGATGCGTGGCGCACATTTTCAGCCCATCAGAATCTTTGGGATGATCACATCACCAGTCTTGCTTTACATGATACCCTCCTGTGGGTGGGTACAGCGTCAGGATTGAATCGTGTCCAGTTGCCAGGGATGATCATTGAACGGGTGAGAGATCGCCGCCTGATTCATCGCGTGATTCACTGGATTGAACCCGTGGACGACTTGGTTTGGATTGGAACGGATTTGGGTATTTATTGTTATGATTCCAAAATAAAACAATGGGATTTTATTGACGGATATGCGGGTATGCTTCGTCCAGAGATTAAAGCGATCTCCATTTTTGATGATGAGGTCTGGTTTGGCACTTCAGAGGGTCTTGAGGTTTATTATCGATCCACGGGTGAGTGGGAAGGTTTTCCAGCAGATCAGCACGACATTCCACAACCCATCTATAATATTCTGGCAGACAGCGCCAACGTATGGATTGGAACGCAAGAAGGCGTTCTCAAACTGATTAAAGAAGAAAAGCGCTTTAGGCAATTCACAGTGGATGACGGCCTTTTGGCCAATCCTGTTCACTGGATTCTTCTGGACGGCGATTATGTTTGGTTCGGTACGGAGATGGGGCTGACGCAATTTTACTGGAATGCGCCTTATCGTATTGATTGAACAATTTTCTAAATATTAATAAAGGTGCCAGGCACTTTGAAAGTGCCTGGCACCTGGTATTCAGCAGAAGAAACAGAGGATTGGTAACCCCCTCATATCCCCCTTATCAGGGGGAAGATAAATGACTTTTTTGCTATGAAGAAAACCAATATACCCTATATTCCTTATAATAAAAATCTAGTGGAATTAGCGAGAAAAAATCGAAAAAATGCAGCACAAGCTGAAAATATAATGTGGTTTGAAATTCTGCGCAACAAGGCGTTTGAAGGACTCAAGTTTACACGTCAGAAACCCCTTGATCAATTCATTGTTGATTTTTACTGCTCAGAGCGCATGCTGGTGGTTGAAATTGATGAAGATTCTCATAGAATTTAAGGTGCCAGGCACTTTGGAAGTGCCTGGCACCTGATTGCCTGAATTATGCCATACAGAAAAACAACATTTATTAAAAATAATTTCTACCATATCTTTAATCGGGGTGTAAATCGTAACATCATCTTTTTCTCTGATGATAACTATCTTTACCTCCTGAAACGCTTAAGAGAAATTTTAGCCAAAGACAATCAGCGTGTCCTTGCGTATTGTCTAATGCCAAACCATTATCATTTCTTAATTCAGCAAAACGGGATTGTTCCTTTAAATAAAAGTATTCAAGCAATCTTTAATAGTTATTCCAAAGGAGTTAATCGTAGATTGAATCGTTCGGGCCCTCTATTTGAAGGACCTTTCAAGTGTGTGCCTGTCGATCGTGATGAGTATCTTGTTCACCTGATGAGGTATATTCACAGGAATCCGGTTGAGGCAGGATTGGTCAAATTACCTGAAGAATGGATTTACTCAAACTATATCGATTATTTGGATAAAAGAAAAGGGGAATTGGTTGACATTGATACTTTTTCAACCTATTTTTCTAATATTTCTGATTATGTGGAATTCGTGTGTGATTATAATATTGAAGATCCCAGGGGATTTGAAAAAATATGTTTTGATTGAGGATTAGAGTTGTAAAGGTGCCAGGCACTTTGGAAGTGCCTGGCACCTGGTGGTTGTTGAAGCCGTATGTGATATAAAGGTTGAAGAACCCAGGGGATTTAGGAATTTCTGATTACGTGGAATTCGTGTGTGATATGAATATTGAAGATCCCGGGGGATTCAGGAATGTATGTTTTGATTGAGGCGCAAAAGGCGACAGGCAGTATGATGAAGGAATTCTCAGATATCCGCTTGAAGATAAAAGGTGCCAGGCACTTTGGAAGTGGTTGGCACCTGGTGTTCTTATTACTTCTTTCACCCTTTGTAGCACGAGTTGTAAAGGGACAAAGCTTAGAGGACAGGGTACAGAAGGCAGCTGGCACCCAGGCAGTTGAGATTACGGTTAAGGATGATTTCCATAAGACACCTCTTGACTCTGTCATAGTGAGGTTCATAAACCAGGACAATAACAGCATAGTCTACGTCGATACCACTGATGCCAACGGCCAGGCAGGATGGGGCGAGGTAGACACCCCTGTAGATGACGATGACTATGTTCCACATACATTCAAGCTGAAGCAGAACTATCCCAATCCATTTAATCCAGCTACCACCATACCTGTCAGCATCGACAGGCTATGTGATGCCAACCTGAGCATCTATAACATCAACGGCCAGCTCGTGAAGACATTGTACGAGGGCAATCTCGCAGAGGGAGACCATGAGTATAGATGGGACGGAACCAACAATAATGGTATGGGCGTAGCCGCAGGATTATACATCGCCCTGTTCAGGACCAAGGACAGGAAAGGCACGATCAAGATGATGCTGTTGGACGGCAATCATTCGGTAGCCGGCTTTGCTGGAGGAAGCAGCCATGAACCGCTCATGGACCCGCCGGACGAACCCGATAGTGTACCCAAGATAAGCCTTGCAGGGATGGACGCAGGCCAGTGGTATGATGTCGAACTGGACAGGAGGAACTACTCATCCGAGGGCTTCCCTGAGTTTGTCTCAGACGGCACCGGCACATTATACTTCAACTACGAGATGACCCGTAACAACCAGGCTCCAAGAATAATAAGCGTTAACGCCACTCCCCAAGAGGCCATGGTCGGTGAAGACATAGACTTTGCTGGAGTAGCAATCGACCCTGAAAACGATCCATTTGACTACCTCTGGCAGACAGACGGCACATACTACGACGGACAGCTCGCAAGACATTCCTACGACACACCCGGCGAGAAGCTGGTAACATTCACAGTCACAGATGAAAGAGGCGCTTCGAGTGATACAACCTTTTCTGTCACCATCTCTGACCTGGAGAGGATAGCACAGGGGTGGGTGACTGATATTTCGAATGACTCATTGCTAGCCGGCCAACCTGTCACGATAAACGGCATCACAGACACGACCGATGCGAACGGCTACTTCTCTGTAGCAGGCCTCGACCCCGGCAACTACCGCATAAGAGTAGGCGACGGAGAGATATATCTGACGATGGAAAGGAATGCTGAAATCGCAGACTCAGACACAACAACACTGCCTCCGATGAGGGTAGTAGAGAATGATTCTGCTCTTGTTGAGTTCCTGAATGGGACTGTGTTTGCAGATAGAATCTCTCAAACCCAGGGATTCTATACGCAGAAGTGGTTGGAGAAGGCAAGCGGAGTTTATAGAAATACAGAACACATGACACCTCAAACAATGGCGTGGGCTGAAACATTCATGACTGATCCGGCTCTAGCTAGCTCCACATATTATGTTCATTCATATACTGCTTCAGATTTTCAGGATGTGACAACTGCTGAACTTCCACCTTATGGTGAGGCTGGAACATTTATTTGGGATAATTTAGGCAGCCCCTTTGCTGCCGTATATGAAAACAATCAGAACAGAGGCATAATTGATGCAACAGTTCTTAGCATTCCTGACGGTGCGGGCCTATCAGGAACTTATCATGAGGGATTGACAGGTATAACTGGGATAGATGAAATCATACAGAGTCTAAATAATAAATATGTAACTGCTAGGAATGATCCCCCCACTCATGGTCAAATATCTGAACTGGATGAGGTGGCAAATAAGTTTAGTCAGGACAGAGACCCAAACACCCTTCCTGGAGATATCGGCCCAGTCGGAACAAGTATGGCAAAATCAGCTGTGCCCGGAGCACCCATCATTGTCAGGGATGGACAGGTTATCGGAGACAATGATTTAACACCTGGCCAGATATCTGCATACCACACGCTTCTTGAGAAATCTGTAAGGCCGCCAAGTTATGTGGTCTTCTTCTAATAAGGCCACGCGCCCATTAGTGGATCATTTGATGAGAAGCAGTCTCCATTAGTCTGGTAAGGTACATCACAACAGAATTGGTTTGCACTACAGCCGGAAGCTGTAGTTGC
>Ga0180432_10009587_pt1 | contig 11781 bp, 23 predicted proteins | sample SS_ome_10_FD_132414 | JGI IMG/M metagenome (GOLD analysis project Ga0180432, IMG submission 132414) | Hypersaline lake sediment archaeal communities from the Salton Sea, California, USA - SS_1_MS_2 metaG | ecosystem: Environmental > Aquatic > Non-marine Saline and Alkaline > Hypersaline >... | reverse complement strand
GTCAACTGTTTTCTTGCCATAGAGATTTGACCCCCCTTCCCCCCTGGAAGCACGAAACCGCGAACAAAACGCATTATTTTTGAAAAATATTTGCATAGGCCATTCAACCTTCCGGTTTGCGCATCTTTTGATGCGTTTCATTCATGGTTTTCCGTGAATGGCATTCATGGCACAACGATTGATGGTTGGATGGTTCCCAAAATAGCGGATCATCCTTGCCACGTACCGGTTTGATGTGATCACGGTCCGTTGCCGCTTTGGTGATTCCTTTGGCCTTGCATTCGCGGCACAACGGTTCATTTTTCAATCCATCCAACCTCACTTTTCGCCACCTTGAACCATAGCCGCGTGCGGCCGAATTCATCCGTGTTTTGTCGAATAATCGTTTCCGGATTGGTCGCATTCGATCGGAATATGATGGTGGCATGATTGGCATGTGCGCAAGATATAAATGCGGATTCATGGTTTCAAAGTGAATTATTGTTCGGAAAAAAGCATGGCCGCAAAGCGGCCATGGATTTTCTTTTTTCGTGTTTTATTACAATTAGTGCGAATTTATTCAATCTTATTTGAATTCTTCCCAACGCACCGTTTTGAATATTGCGCGGCGATTCACCCAACGTGCGAACCGGCGTTGATAATGGTTCGAACGATCATAAGGCATTACAAATGGAAGCGCGCCGCGTGCGGCCAACATCATCACGCGGTGGTAATCTTCCGCCGGTGTGGTGTTGTATCCAATCAATACAAAGAATTGCATTTGCTTCGGCGGAATTCCATTTAGTTCGCATCGATCAATGCCATCCAAAATCAATTGTTCATCATCGATTTTATCCCATGCGAATGTGATCATGCGATCTTTGAAATTTGTCATTCTGTAATCAACCCTGGATAATAACGCCGCTTGTTCCGATGTGATTATCCGGATATTCAAACCTTGTGCGAAACACACTTTTAATTTCAATTCGATGATTCGTTCCAAGTGATCGCGCCAAGCGGTTCCGGCGAAAAAATCATTGTCAAGTAACATTAGCCGGTTGCCGCCATTGGGATTGATCAACAATTCATCAATCAATGCGTTATCTTTTGGCCGGCCTTCCTTGCGCGGAACAACGCAAAATGAACAATTGAATCGGCAACCCTTCATCGTGAAGCCAATGTGGCATTTCCAGTTTGGATGCAATTCATATGATGGTTTATGTCTTTCGATCTTGGCCGGCAACGCAATTGTTGGATCGATGCCGGTGCCACCGATGGTTGCGTGGTCCGGCAATGGCGGCATCGTTGATTGTTCGAATATTTTGGAAACATATATTTCATCATATTGGTTTGCGAACAACATTCCATTGAACCATTCAACCGTATCGCCTTGATCCAAGTGATATCCGGCGCACTTCATTAATGCCAGGTTTGGAACCCTTCCATCCACTTGCACCAATCCAATATTCACCGGCTTAATCCTTTCGGTGTTTTCAATCGCGGAATGTTCGGTGGTTTTAATGATTCAAAAAATTTTGATTTCCCTTGATCCACGCGCAATTCAAACAAATCGTATGATGAAACACCGGCGTGGAAATAGAATTTTTCAAAGCATGAAACGCATTCAACAATTTGGAATGTTCCGTTTATTGTTTCCGCAAATCCAACCGTGTGAACTGCCATATCCACCATGCGATGATCATGGCCACAATTTGAGCAAAACCATATGCCGGATGAATATTTGCCGGCGATCGGAATGCGGAAACGTGAATCAATTATCAATTTATTATTCATGATCACACCGGAATTGCCAAACACTTTTGGCGTTGGCCTTGCTTCCAATACTTCATGATCAAATCTTCATCCATCGTTCGGAATGATACACGTTGGCCATTAGCTAATCGGCCGTGGATGGTGGCGATGGTTCCGCGCGGTTCTTGCATCGGCTTGATGCCAGGATGTGCCGCGGCGCGCTGAATGTAGAATTCCGGTTCACCGGTTATTTGATCAACAACGGCCAATTCCACCGGTTCTTCCAATTCATGTTCAAATGGATCGGCATCATATTCATCATCCATTGGTGATTCAATTCCGGATTCATGAAAGCCAAACGCATCCGGCGCATCACGATGAACCGGCGGTTCCGGTTCACTTGATATTGCATCCTTGGCAAATGGCAATCCCAATAATGCGGCCAGGCCACCTTTCAACAATTCCCTTCGATCCATTATTCATTCCCCTTTTTCAGCTTGGTTTTCCGATATGTGCCATCATCGGTTGAATTGTGTGCCAGGCGGCCACGATCTTTCACGGATTTGGTTTTTGGCCGCGTGGCCTTGTATATCTCAAACGGCACGAAATCATCCGATTCGCGCAACCGCTTGTTTTTTTCCTTCACCCATTTGGACATATCACACCAACTTGCCTTCCGCATCAATCATGCGTGTGTATATCGTGAATTTTTTCCCTTCATCCGAATGGAATGTTAATGCCGGCGGTGTTTGTTCCGGTGTGGTTGGATGTTCGCAATGGATGGAAAGCGTGTTGTTGTCATACATCACGCCAAGTTCAACCGGTGGATCATCATCAAATTGAAAGAATGCTTTGCCGGTTGCTTGCGGCGATTTAAAGTTAATAACATTTTCATCGTTGGTTTTGATTATATCGTTCATGGTGTCACCTTTTCCGGTTTGCCGATCTTGGCGTTGTTTTCTGAATTTATTGGCATCTTTTTATCCATCTTATCGATCACACGGATGCCATCCAATTGATCCACCACGTGTTCAATGATCGTGGCGTTGAATCCTTCCACGGTGGATTGCACACCATATTGGCCGCCATCACCATCATCCACCAAATGTTCAAATGTTAGTTTGTGCGGCCGGTTCACATTGCCAATCACGGTTGGCCAGGATAACGAACGTTCCGCCGATCTTTGTTTGCCTTCGCGCATGGTGATCTTTGGATCAATGATGTGCATGATCTTTCCATCGATCTTCACAGCGGCAACGCGTTCCATGATTCCGAATTGATTGGCGGCCACGGCCCAACAATTGTGGCGTTTCATGAACAACACCATCCGGCGGCCAATCCTTAGTGCGCGTTTGTATTCTGTGAACTTGCATTTTGTTTTCAATTTCTGATTCTTTCCACCAATCAATTTTAAATTCATCATGGTTGCACCTATTATTTGAACACAATGATCGTGCGTTTTTGTTCATCTTTCATTTCTTTTAATGCACCGGCTCCACTTGTCATTTTCTGCAAATACCGATAAGATGCCACGGATGAACAACCAACCGTTTCCGCACCACTGTGAACGGCTTCACTTTTAAGAATGGAACCAAACGTGCCAATGAATTCAATCAACCAATCACGGAATTGTGTTTCGAAATGTGCGGATGCTTGCATTTCCGGTGAACCGGATGTGTAATCAACATTGGTTCGCACTTGATGTGTTGCCGATAATTCTGGCCGTTTTTCTCTCTCTCTCTCATTTTTAGCACTTAACCTTTTTATGTACCTTTTTTGAGCCGGAACGGCCATATGGCGTTTGGCTAAATTGTGTTTTGAACATAAAAGGTGAAGATTGGATGGATCGTTGTTTGATGGATTGTTATCCGCGTGATCGATTTCCAATTTCACGGTTGGTGGTGCCTTGTAACAATCCAAACAATATTCGCCATCACGTTCCGCAATGAAAGCATATGCCAATGCGCGGTGGTTTTTCTGCATTCGGTTGGCCATCTTTTTATTTCCTTTCAATTATTTCCATCGCCTGGAATGGATGATCTTTATTTGTTCTCAATTGGTGCCGTGTCATGCACACCGATGGCGCGATGGTGGCCGCCATTTGGTACATACTGGCATCGTATTCGATCTATTTTCAACTTTTTATTGTACTTGCAACCAAGGTCATTCAATGGCGGCATTTCTTCCAACTTCAATTCGATCCGGCACATGTGCGCCATCTTCAATGATTCTTTCGCGTGGTGTTCGCATTGGAATGTTGGTTCCACATCATCCGGCCATTGGAACCGGTGTGTGGCCGGTTCTGTGCATCTTGTGATGTGTTTGTTCATGATTATTTGTTCTTCATCACCGGAAGCCATGAAGCACATGCCGCGCGCCATCAATGCCAGTATCCAAACCAGGATGAAAAGCCAAAACCAATGATTGTTTGAAAACATAACCAACAATGATGTTGCAAAAACGATGGCCACGGTGATCGCCATCAATTGTGAACTTAGACCAGGATTATTTTTTTCCATTTTTGATTCCCCTTAACACATGTTTGATCCAATTCATGAATCCGCCGTGTGGCAAATATCGCCAATGCGTGGCCGGAACCATATCCGCGTTGTGATAAAAATGATTTTGGTATTCATACCACATTGCGGTGCGAACACGGCCATTGGATTTCACGATCACGATTTCTTGATCACGTGGTTGTTTCCGCAATATCGATTTCCAAGTGCGCATTATTCCTTGCCTTTATACTTTTTGTGCGCCGCAATCGTGTTGGAAACTGACATATAACAGAAGAACGCCAACACGGCCAACACAACGATTCCAACAATATCATTCATGATTCTTTTCCTTTTCGGCGGCGGCCTTGGCCGGTCCAATCAACGATTGGATCATCTTGATGGCCATGGCACCGGTTTGGATCGATTCGGTGATCATGTTGTTTATCAATTCGGATTCCGGCCGGCCATCTTTTTCGAACTTGTGATGCAATGCGGCGCGGATCAATTCGCCGGATTCTTCCGCAACCACGGCCGCGGCTTCGATATGGTTTTCCGGCATTGGTCCATGCTTTTCATTCGCCTTTTCAAGTTCGGCCAGGATGGCACTAATAATTTGTGCATCATCACCATGTATTGTTACGGCCATTATTGGTTCCCTTTCAACGGTTGGATGATTGGAAATAATATCAAATGTGTGCATTTCCCCTTCACGAATGACAGTATAGGCCGGTGCGTGGTAGGAACCACCACATGGTTCGCAAGGGGAATCAAACGAACCGTTTTCCGTTTTTGCACCGGCCACAAAATTATGCCTTTGAATCCGTTAAAACGTCAACGGTGAATCCGGCATCCTTCAATGCGTTTTCCACATCCCATGGTTGCATCCATTTCACCGAATCCATTTCGCATTCAAAGTTGTTTAATTCGGCTTCGTTCCGGCCTTCCGATAACGAAATCCACATGAACGTTCCAATGCCGCCGGATTTCCCTTGTTTGATCACCCTCAGAATGGAACCCTTTGGCACCAATCCGGAATCGCCATCATCCAATTCAATATCATGTTTCGCCATCACGAATTTATCATCCGGCGCGATCTGAATTAAATGTGATGATTTTAGATCGGCCACCATTTGGCGATCCGCGGCCGTTGGCAATTCTTCGCGGCGAACTTCACCCGATTCCACATCCATCCAATTCACAACGTTGTTTTCAAGGTCCACGCGGCGTTCGCATTTCACGGTGCGTGTTTCCATTCCGGTGTTGATGCATGTGATGGCGTGTTGGATTTCCTTGTTGATCTTGTCCAACTGTGCTTTGTATTCCGCGGCGGCCGCTTTTTTTTCTTCAATCACACCGGCTTCATCATTCAACAATTTCACAACGTTGGATTTCATTTCTTCGCGTTCCGATTTGGTGAACTTGTGTTCATATGATATCATCTTGGTTTCACTCATGGTTTCGCAATTCCCTTTTTTAGTTCAATGATTATTTCCATCCGCTTTTTCACCGCGTGCGAATGTACCGGTTGGCTAAATGCCAAAAGCCATTCAATTTCTTCCAATATTGCAAGGATATCACAATGCACCGGATTCGATTCACCGCCGCCGATATGGTTTAGATCATCAACAAGGCGGAATGCGGCAAGTGAAACGGCCGTGGCGATTCGCAACGTTTTCACTTGTTCGGTGGTTAATGTCTTTTCATCCATCGTTGGATTCCGATATCATTGGCACACGTTCGGATTTGATGAACCGTTCATCCGTTTCGCTTATGATTCCAAGTTCAACGGCACGATTGAAAACATCCGGATGCAATGGAATTGGTTGCGCTAAATATTGCATCTGCGGTGTATCGTGAACCTTTCGCAACGCTTCCGGTGTGATCACATCCGCGTGTTGGATCGGCTTGTTCATTATTGGATTTCGATTCGATTGGATGACCGCGGAATAACAACCAACGAATCGGATAATCTTCCGGATGTTTTTTGGATGGCCAGGTTGCCACCTTGTTCGTGAATCATGAACGATTCACCGGTTTCGCTGTGCTTCACCTGGATCGCAATCACGCCATCATGCCGTGTTGTGTTTTTCTTTGTCAATTGAACTTCCATTATGAACATCCTTGTGTTTCTGTTTTTCCGATGATGATGCCATGTTCATTCACACCGGCGATTGATTCGATTGTGGTTCGATCCATGGCATTCAACTTGTCAATGGTTGCCGTGATCGTTCCAATAAATATTTCGCACGGTTCCGGTTTGGCCAATTCCGTTTTCATCATTTCATAACAAGCACGAATGACCGTTGGTTTTTTTGGCACCGGCATATCGTGTGCCGCATATCCAAGTTCCAAAACATCAAATATTGAAAGTGTTGCATCCACCAATTGGCGGCGCATTTCAAGTGAATCCACGTTGATTTTGATTTCCACGGTTCCTTCCATCTTTGCCATCATGCACCAACCTTTAATTTGCGCCCTAAGTTTTCTTTTTTCCACCACCACATTGAAACGTATAATGATCCATCATCCGAATCACCACGCAATTGGCTTTTCGGAATCCACCGGCCACCAACTTGTGCGGCGGCGCGTGTGGTTCGGCCAACATCATATTTTGGATGGATGAACTTCCAATCACCACGTTCCATGATCGGCACTTGCTTCAATTCCAAGATCAATGATTTGCGATCATCCATTATTTTTCTTCCTTCACGAAATCGCGCGTGCGGATGATCTTCGAAACTGGCATTGGAATGTGTTCTCCCAGGATGAAGAAATTCAACAAATATTGGCCATCGCCGCGTTTGAATAAAACCTTGGCCGGCTGTCCATAATATGCATCATCCGGATCGTTCACGGTTACGGCTTCATCGAATTCATACACCACCACCGGTTCCGGTTCCACGGTTGGTTGGCCGGATGGCCTTGGCATATCCTTATCAATCAACATTGAATCCCAATCGTAAATTGCGGTGAATGGTTGTTCCCAAAATTTGGACCAATCCAAGGCCAGGATTTCACGCGGCGTTAATTCGATTCGATATTGTGGCGTGGAATAATGAATGCGCTTTCCATTGTTCATATAATACGCATCATCAAACACGTGTGGTGGATCGGATATTGGCAACAAATGTTCGCGGCGCAATTCACGCATCCGCACATCACGTGCCGAACATATGAAATTGAAAAAATGCATTGGCCGATATCCACCGGAACGGATCACTTGATTGCCTTGGCCGGCATCGATGTGAACGTGCGGTTTGTTTTCGATCCGCAATTCCAACAACATTTTCAACATCTTTTGGCGGTGCGTAAGGCCGGCAAACGATGGTGGTGGAACGCGGCGTGGATCATTCATCAACACGGATAATTGTTCAATCATTTTTAAACCCCTTTATGAATGCGGTAATGTTCTTCGCGGCGGCATCCGCCAATGGTTCGAATATGCTTGCCAGGTTTCCAACATGATATCCGATCATATAACAATGGAAACCGAACGTGTTGGAAATCAACGCAATGTGTGTTTCGCTCAATTTATCGGCGGCGTGTTGGCCATCACGGCAAACAACGGTTTGCCAATATCGCTTCACGTGTTCCGTTTTATCCATTCGCGGATTTCCTTGCGATCTTCGCCGCGGCTTCCATGGCATGGCTCATTCGTTGGCGTTCGTTCATGATCGATTTCCGGTTTGGATTGCCGCGTGGCACGATGTAATGCCGATAACAAAAACGCGGCACATGCTTTTTTCGTTCAACTAAATTTTGTTTGATGTTCCGGTTGCAACCTGGATGTTCACATGTGTGCGAACTCATAACGCGAAAATCGTGTTTCATTTTGAATGGTTCCCCTTGTTTAGTTTCCAATATCCGTAAACGCACCGCGATCCGTTGCGTGATGGATCGAACGTATCATGCACGATTCCATTGATGAATGCGGTGTAATGCTTGCTCAGAGATAAAACCAGGCGGCCGGATGGCAATTCATCGGCGGCCACGTGAACGGTGCATCCTTGGCCAATCTTCATGGTTGGTATCCATTCGAATCCAAGCGATGCCATATATTTTTTAAACCGCTTTGATCGTGTTTTGATGCCGTTCCGTGGTGAACCAATTTTTAGTTCATGCAATTCGGAATATATATCACCATACCAACGGCCGGTGGCGATCGCAATGGACCGGCAAACACAATCGTTGGCGGTGCCTTTGAATCCGGCAAGGTGCCGGCCGCCATCATCATCAACGAATTTCATTATATTTGTTCGCGTTCGGTTTTCTCGCAATGCCAGGTTTCGCAAAGTTGCTTTACTTTGTTCCGCACCGGTGGAAATGTCCGTGTGGCTTTCACACATGCGCCATTGAAAAATACCAAAAACAAATCGCGTTGATGATTGAACGTTGCGAATCCGCCGCGCAAATCATCATCACCGGTGGCCACGCAATGATCTTCGTTGTCGAAATTGAAATCATTGCCTTGCTTTAATTCGCTTGCTGTTAATCCTTCGAATGTTGTCATTGTATTATTCCCCTTGTTAGGTGGCCGCGGTTCCTGCACAAACACCGCGGCCATTTGATTTCTTTTTATACTTCTTGTTCGATGGCGTTGATGATTAATGGCGATGCCGCATTTTCGAATTCCATGATGCCATCGCGCGTGGATTGCGTTGCTTTGCTGAAATGCCCTAAGTGATTGCCGGCATATGAAATTGATGATCGGCGGCGGCCGGTTAATGTGATGCGATTCCAAGTAAAGTTTTTGATTGTGGCAACCAACTTTCGGTTATCAAGTACCTTTGCAAGTGCCATATCTGATTTGTTGGTGTAAAACCAAACTTCCATCCGGCCACGTTTGGCAACGATAACGCCAGGGCGTGAAACTGAAAAACCATTCATCCATGCGTTGTTTGTGAAATTGTAAATCAATTCTTGTTTTGCGGTCATTGGTTATTCCCCTTTTTCAAAAGGAATTCCGGCGCGTGAATCCGTTGGATGAATGATGGCCGCGGTAATCCACGGCCGGAATTCAAATAATAAAAGTGTGTTTGTGTGTTGTTGCCATCATTCGCCATAAAGATATAAACGGAAATATGATGGCGCAAGTATTATCGATGTTCGTGAATTATCAATTCCCAATCATCGCCACCGGTGATTTCCATCAACTTTGCCAAGGCTATGCGGCTATTTAACACGGCCGGCATTCCATGCAATTCACCGAATTCCGTGCCAGGAAGTGTGCAACCCCTGGAATCGTTGATCGTGTTGCCACTATGCCACAACATACCGGTGCGGCCATGAACATCCACCATGCGCCAAGCGTTCGCGGATTTCGGATAATCTTTTGTGATGTGGCGTTGCATTAAATATGTGGCCGCCGGTGCGCATGATTCATATGGTTTGTTGAACTTCCATGGCCGTTCCAATGTTACCATGAACGGAATGCCATCCTTAACCAATGCGGCCATGGTTACTTTGTGAGAACTGGAAACACGATGTTGGTGGATTCTTATCATTTTATCAATCCTTTATAAAATGGAAAGGCCAACGCGCGATGCATTGGCCAATCCGGTGGTGATGGCCATAGGCCAGGCGATATTTATTTATCCGGTTTGTTTTCCGTGTTCGGCTTTTCGTTGTCCGATAATAGGCCGGCAATAAAACCATTCACCAATTGCAAAATCAAATGCGGTATCGTGGAAAGAATCTTGATCAAAAACGGTTCAATCAAATTGTTCCAAAAGCCGCCAATATATTTCACGTTCTTTGCGGTTCCGGAAACCCAACGGCCGCCGTGCCAGGCGAAACGGTGCCAGGCCAAACCCCATTGTTCAACATTGTACTTTTTCAGAATCCAACCAAAGATCAATGTAAATAAACCGGTGATGGACCAATCCACCGCGGCTTGTTCGGCACCGGTTACATCGGCCACCCAGGCCAACGCCTTTCCGATCGGACCAAACCAACCACCGATCCATTCCATTGGACCGGCAACCGCCGGTGTGGCCATAAAAATCATCATCACCGCCATAACCATAATGATCATCATTCGTTTCATGGTGCTTTTCCTTTCGATTTTGTTCCCCCTTGAATTATCAACGTTTCGATCCGGTTGAATCTACCATCCACACGATTGAACCGTTCATCGAATTTATCCGTTTGTGCGTTGATGTTGTTCACGATCGCCACGAATACATCATCCGTGACGAAATATTCATCCAATTCGATTGGTGTCAAATGGCGCATTTCTTTGGCATTATCACTTTGAAGATCGGAAATTTCTTTCGTGTGGTTCTTCAATGTTTGTTCCATCTTCCATGCGTTCGTGTTGATGTGCTTCACTTCATTCCGCACGATCGCTTGCGTGGATTCCCTGGATAATAGTGCCGTAACCACAACCACAATTAATGTTATCAACCAACCGCCATGTTTTTCCATTATGAGTTTCACGCGCCGCCCCATTCCGATATATGATTTGATGAACAACGGATTCATTCCGTTGATCGATTACCTTGCGATGATGTAGATGATTCCGATAATGATGCCGATCGTGGCACCACCTAATGATCCGAATAAATCCCAAACCAAGAAATCTTGGAATGAAAAACCGTTTGAATATTTGAATTGGCGGATCACCCACGGAACGCCAACGCCATACGTGTACCACTTTTTGAAGCCATCGCCAATTTCCCAATGAACGCCAAGGTTGTATGTTACCGAATAACCAATAAACCAGGCCAGGAAAGCCGCGAACCAAAAGCCGGTTGCGCTCAATAGAATTGCGAACATAAAGTTGGTGAAGAACATGGCGAACGCCATGGATGCAAAGAAATGAAATTTGTTGTGATGATCAAAAACAAGATTATCCAAATCATCGTTGATAATGAATGGCATTATTTACCGCCTTCCGCTTCCGCGTGTTCTTGGACCTTGCCACCTTTTAACCGGTGTTGGCCAACTCTGAATTTTCCGTGTTGGATTTGATCGCGCGCGTGTACTTTCGAACAACGCTCAACCATGGCGTTTTCGGCATCACCGAATTTCATGCCTTCGTATAACACTTCATTATCGTTTGCAACAACAATGAATTTATTGGTTGTGTCTTTCATCATGTTGCGAACCTTTTCCGTATTTGGAAAGGCGTGCAACACGATGTTGTGGCCGGCCGAACATACACGTGCGCGCATCGTTGAATTCCTTATTTCTTTTCCGGTGATTCTTCCGGCTTGGTGATATCAATTTCAATTAGATAATCCAAGGCCAGGATATCGGAAGCCTTCACGTTTCCATTCACTTTGGATTGAATGGTGGATGCCATGATCACATCCACTTCCAATTCCACTTCACGTTCACGCAATGTGTTGAATTGCTTGGTGGCCTTTTCTGCGTGTTCCTTTGCAAATTGAACCATGCCACCTTCCACCGGTGTTCCATCATTGTTCTTCAAGATTGATTCCAATGCGGTATCGTAATCCTTGATGGCTTGCTTTAATGGCGCACAATTCCGGATCAAATCCCATTCAAACGCATCGTTGTATGATGCGCCCAAAAGATTATCCAAACT
>Ga0180432_10009586_pt1 | contig 11781 bp, 26 predicted proteins | sample SS_ome_10_FD_132414 | JGI IMG/M metagenome (GOLD analysis project Ga0180432, IMG submission 132414) | Hypersaline lake sediment archaeal communities from the Salton Sea, California, USA - SS_1_MS_2 metaG | ecosystem: Environmental > Aquatic > Non-marine Saline and Alkaline > Hypersaline >... | reverse complement strand
GTGCTGTGTCGCACACCCTGAGAGATCAACTATCCCCTCCGCCCTTGCTGGACCGTTCTATTCTAGCATGACAGGCATGGCACAGCGCCATGAGGTTGCTCATGCGGAACGCCAGTTGCGGCGCCTCGCGCAGTGGCCGCACGTGGTGGACCTCGGTCGCCGGCTGTCCGCATTCAGGCGCCTCGCACACCGGGTGCAGCGCCAGGTATCGCTGTGACAGCCGCGCCCACCTGTTCGAGTCCCGGATCTTGCGCACAGCAACAGACGCCTCGTCCATGCGCTTCCGCTTCTCGCGCTCAACCTGCCTGCCGTGCCGGTCGCAGTAGCGGCCCTCGACGATCTCATAGCAGCCAGGGTAGCGGCATATGCGCTTTGGTTTGTGCGGCATCAGTGGCGCTCCCTGTCCTTGGTCGCACTCAGACACGCCGCCAGAAAGAAGCCCAGCACGCCACCGGCCCAGAACAGGCACAGCGCAATGATGATGACCTCGATTAGTCCCATTGTGGTCCTCCTTTCTCGATGTACACGTACACGTCCTCGCCCTCAACAGCCTCGCGCCCGTCATAGAGAAATGTCCGCGTATCAAACAGCGGCGTACCGTCACGCAGTAGCGCACCGGCACGGGCGGGATTGTAGTTGTTGGGATACGAGGGCATCGGTATGGCAATCTCACTGTTAATACGATTGCTCTGAAACCGCTTCTCGCACCCGCATCGTGTCACCAGCCGTATTGTGTAGCGCTCGCGCTCGTCGTATTCGCCCAATTTATGCATTTTCGTTCTCCTCTCCGATTAGCCCCCTCAACCGCCGCACCTCCTCACCCAACGCCTCAACTGCAGAGACGTAGGCCGTGAACACAGCATAGATCCCGTACGGGTTGACTGTTTTAGTACCGCCGTCTTGGCTCAGGTAGTGGACTGCGCCGTATTCGCCGACGTCCAGCGCTTCGTCAACGGTCATCACTCACCCTCCTCGGTGTCATGCCACACGCGAAACTCGTAATACCCACCGCGCTGTGACAGTTGCCAACACAGCGCCCAAAACAACGTGTTGCGCTCCAGCGCGTATATCAGTGATTCATTGCCCGACCATCCACCCGTGCTAACGCGATACTCCACACCCTCGCGACCCTCGCGCAGCGAACCGTACACAGGCTCCTCATGCCACCTGTCCGGATAGCGCCACAGCCGTTGCACAAATCGCATCAGGCCAAGGTGGTCGGTGTGTGGCCAGTTTTCGATGTCCCTCAATTCGCCTTCGTCGGGGTATCCATGTTCGTCCATCACTCGCCCTCCTCTGCCGCAGGGCAGGTGTGTATCTCCCCGGTTGCTAGATCTGCCAGCCTCCACCGTCCCTGCTCCCTTCTCCACGCGCACACTGTTCCACAACGACAACATTTTACGCCTCGGGAGATTTTTGCCCCCACCCATGGAGGCTTGCCGTCAATCCCCATCTGCTCCATCAAAAAATCTGCCATGTCGCCCATCACTCGCCCTCCGGGGTGCCAAGTAAACCGATAACGCCCTCGGTAAGCGCCCCGGTTAGATTTGCCCGGCGCAGGTATGCCTCGCGTAAATCCGCATTGCGCAGGTACGCCCCGCGAAGATTCGCCCATCCGAGATTTGCCCCGCACAGGTTAGCCTCGCGAAGGTCTGCTCCGCGCAAGTCTGCGCCGCTTAGATTTGCGCCGATTAGGCTTGCTCCGCGCAGTAGCGCCCATCTCAGATTTGCGCCACGAAGATCTGCACCGCTCAAATCCGCCATGTGCAGATTTGCGCCACGGTCCGTGGTGCTCAGATCCACCCCAGACATAGACCACGCCGGAATCAGTTTCTGCCTGACCGCCCAGGCCCAATATATACGCAACCGCGTACTCAACAATACGGCCTGACACCACGGGGTCCACTCGGGCACGTCGATACCGTTGGGGCAGATACGGTTAAACAGCCTGATACCCTCAAGACACGCACCGCGTTCGAACAGATCTGCCTCCACAATCTTCACGGTTCACCCTCCTCTGCCGCGCTCGCGGCGGTTGTCCTGCAATCGGCGCACACGTAGCCGTAGCGCCTGAATCGGTCCACTGGCAGCACGCGGTAGCACTCGCAGCACATGCGGTGCGTTGGGGTCCAGGTCGATGCCTCGACAATATCGTTGTAGCGCGTCAACCTGCGTCCCCGCAGCTCGTCCTCTGGCAACGCCCACCGCGCACGCGCCGGCACAGCAGCGCCCATGTCGCGGCACTCCTCGCACTCCTCGCTGCCCTGCGCGAACGAACGCGGCCTGCGCGCCTGTCCGCACGTTGGACAGCGTCGGTAGTGGTGGTGGTTGCCCTTGCCGCGGGTTGCGCTCACGCCGCACCCCGCCGCAGGTCCGTGCCCGTAAACTCACGCTTGTCGCACGGCGCCCACCGGCTCATGAGCGTGTCCGCCACGGTCACGTTGCTCTCGCTCACGCGCCGCAGGTAATGCGCCAGGTCGCGCGGGGTCATGTTGCACGTCATGATCGTTGGCAGGTGCGCCCTGTGCCGGGTGTCGAACAGATCCCACAGCGCCGACAGCTCGTATGCGCTGCGGACCTTGTCCAGGTCGTCCAGCAGCACCACGTGCGCACACGCCATGCGCTCCCACAGCGGCTCACGGTTGCGCCACGCCGTGGTCAGCGTGGACGGCGTCGCCTCGGCGACAGACCGACGCCTGTGGCTCTGCTCGTGCAGCACGCACTGAGCGGCGTAGGTCTTACCCGTACCAGCAGGCCCATACAGCAGCGTGGTGTGTGTGCCGACCCAGCCGGCTTCGCGCAGCGCCTGCCAGTGTTCAGCGTTCGGTGCCTCGCATTCAGGGTCGCTGTTGGCAAAGCTGTGCTCCGCCACGCCGCGGGTGACTATGCCGCGCTCGACCAGGTCACGCAGGTGCCTGTCGGCGTCCTCCGCCATGTGTCTGTCCCGCACACGCGCATAGCATGCGTCGCAGTAGACCGGGGTGTCAGTCAGGGACGCGTGTACGTCCTGCGTCCACTCAGCGCCACACCCGGCGCAGACGCAGTGTCGGCGCACTATGGGGACGGAGAATTCAGTCATGCTGTGTGTCCTCTTCGCGCGGCGGGTCAACCTGTGGCGGTATGACGCCGCCACTGCCAAGCGGGCCGCTCACTGCGAAGCGTGCCGCGGCCACAAGAAGCATCAGGCCGAAAAACACTTCTGGGTCTGAGTCTCTCAGCAGTTCTATGCGGTCTATCAAAATTTCGGTTTCTAATTTCATGATCTTCTCCTTTCACCACTTACTGTGCCTGTGCCACGTCAACAACAGAAACATCACAGCAAAAAACAACAGGACGTCATACAACACATTGAAAAACGCTTTTAGCTCTTCTATGATTAACGTCGCGTTCATCACTCGCCCCCTTTGCTATCCCAGTTATCGCAACAATCGCCAGACGATACCCATGGTGTGTCGTCCGCGAAGGTACACACACCAAGCACCTCTGTGGCAGAGCACCAGTTGTTGCATGTTGCGCAACATCTCTCCCCGCCATCAGCATCCTCGCCCTCTTCCTCGCCGCTGCGCGGGAGCAGCCGCAACCGGAGAAACTTGTCGCCAATGCTAGCCACTCGAAAACGACTACCCTTCAGCTCCACGATTTCACCAACGCGCCAGACCTCTACTCGCCTGGCTTCGTCGCGTCCTTGCCTGGCTTCGTCACGTGCTTGCCAAAGAAGCTCAACCTTGCGACGCAACTCCTCTTCACTGTCTGCCGTTTCAAAATATCCATTACCAGTATCCATCACTCGCCCTCCTCTGCCTGAATCATTGCTCTGAAGATTTCGCTCGCGACTTGCGGGACGATGCTGTTGCCCAAAGCCGCAAGTACGCTGCGGTGTAACCCATCAACCACGCCGACAGTGTCGTCAGGCGCTCGGCGAAGCTTGTTGTCCGCGCAAGACACGTAGACGGATGCGTCCCAGAATCCGCAAGGTAGTCCTGTATCACCTGCCCATGATTGCCGGCCTTTCTCTTCGCTATGGGTTGCGGACCTCCCCGCTTGCCGTCGTACCCCTGCGGCGTCGGCCATGTCGCCCTCGTCGCGCTCGGTAACGTGTCGTTGCGGCCCCGGTGACCGTGGCTCTGTTTCTCCCAGTCGCACTGGCGAGGCGTCGGCCACGTCCCGCGCACCAGACCGCCGATCAGTGGCTCGTTGGCGCGGTCCCCGCCCCGGCTTGCCTTGCCCGCCTTCGACGCGTCCGTCGCCCTCGGCGTGCCCCACGATCCAATAGCGGTGTCGGATGTGCGGGGCGCCGACTCCGCAAGCTGGTAGATCAACGACCCCGACGGTGTAGCCTGTGCTCTCCAGCTCAGATAGTACTCCGTCGAGGCCCAGCGTTCTGAGTCCAGTAGGATTCTCAAACAGGCACCAAGCGGGCCTGACCTCGGCGACGATGCGTATAGCATCCGCCCAGAGCCAGCGGTCATCCTCCGCGCCACGTCGCTGCCCGGCGCAGGATACGGGTTGGCACGGAGGTCCTCCGGCGACGCACCAGGCGCCGCGAAAAGTTCGCCCTGAGAACCGGGTAATGTCGTCATGCTGTATGTCTCCGTAGTGTTTCGCCAAAAATTCTCTGCACCTCTGGTCGATCTCCACCTGCGCCACAGGCTGGACTCCGTGCCACGACGCGGCGAGGCTGAATCCGCCGAGGCCCGAGAACAGGTCTACCAGTGTCCGGGTTAAAACGGCACCTCCTCGTCACGTATGCACCCGAGCACGCGCCGCGGCTCTGGCGGTGTCTCCCAGCGCTGGTTACTGAGCCACACATACGGCGCCGGCACGTACTTGCCGTCCTCGCGCTGCCACTCGTCGGATTTGCGCCACGCGTCCAGCCCGTCAATGACCAGCTCGGGGTCGGTCACGTGCCGCGACCACCAGCGCTGGCACTTGGCCTTGTCGCGCTTGCGTACGGCCGGGTAGCTGGCCCAGAACTCAGCGAAGCCGTCAGGTGTGTCGTCAGCTGCACCGTCACCACCACCGTGCAGGTCACTGCACGTAGTTCTTATCTTCTCTTCTCTACTCTTCTCTTCTCTACTCTGTGCTAGCGCACTTTGTGCGACCGTGCTAGCGCAGTTTTGATCGTTGGTTTCAAGTGCGCTAGCACACGGGGTTTCTCCGCAGGATTCGCCGTCTAACTCAAGAAAACCTAGGGATACAAGCTCGTCAAGGTCGATTTTGGACGTCGCGCTGATCTGTTGTCCGATCCAATCAGCGTCACATGGCATTTTGCCGTCCTTTTCGCTCGCCAGCAGCCAGATCCCGACCAGGTGACCGCGTGCCGCGTCGCTCAGCCGGCACCACTCGTAGTTACTTCTGAGCGAGCGGTACAACTTGATCCAGCTGGGTGTTCTGTGCCGGTAGTGCTGGTATTGATCCCAGTTTTTTACGCGGATGTATTGCATGTCAGTTCAGGCTCCCGGCGCACGGTTTCTGCGCAACAATCATTTCGCTTGGAAACTCTGACCACCGAAACACACGAAAACTGCTGCTGCCGTCGTGGTTCTTTTTAAATCGGCCAGGTAGCGTATCTGCCTCCAGCTTTGCCAACTTGTGCATGAAGGCCACGCGAAATATCCGCAGGTCGGCGAGCGTATATGCAGTCAGCCTATTGTTCTTGTCGTCGCCGAAACCGTAAAACAGGTAATCGCCATACCCCTCAATGATTTTGGCCAATTCGGTTTTGGTGCCTGAAGGCAGGTCGGAGCGTATTGTGAATTCGTCGCCGTAGTCCTGCATGTATTTGGTTCTGCGCACCCTGCATGCTATGCGCACTGGCTCCATACGCAGCACAATCAGGTCTGTGTTGCGCTCCGCGTCCTCCTGTTGTGGGGCTTCGCCAATAAGATACGCGCCCAGTATCCGTTTGATCTCTGGCAAAAACCTGTCTGACCAGAGCTTGTTTTCGCGCCAGTCGCTCATACCGCCTCCTTACCCCAACCGTCGAAGCCGTCTATACTGCGGCGGTTGAACATGTCGAGTCGGCGGCCGCCAGTGACGCGCCTGACGACGTCGTAGAACGCCTCCGGCTTCTCGCTGTGCTTGCCACGCGGCGCATCAAAGCAGGTTAGAAAAGCCTTGACGTCGAGAAACTGTGGACTGCCCTTGCGCGCGTACAAGGCAAATTCGCAGTTGTACTGCGGGAGTCCAAATGGTTGAAAGCCACCCGGCTTGTGCCAGGTAAACGCACAGACGTAGCGCAAGCCCCATGCCTTGAGTATCTCGAACGCGTCGGGCAGAAACTTGTGTGTCGTCCACAGCCACACGTGGCAATCGTCCGCGCACGGTATGGCCATTTCGGATATCGCCTCGATTGACATTGTGGGGTAGTCCAGTTCGCGCACCTGGTTGGGCGCAACGTCGCGCTCAATCTTCTGCATCGGCCATGGCGGGTCAACCACGATCACGTCGTACACGCCGCTCAGTTCTTTCGCCGCACGCGTCTCCACCTCCTCGAGCCGGGCCTTGTTCTGTTCGCGTTTCTCCTTGCGCTTGAGGTCCGTGTAGGCTTTCTTGATACTGATTTCGCCAGCCTTGGCCTTTTCGAGCGCGTTCGGGTCTTTCGCGCGCACCACCTCGACCATGCCGACAACGCCAGTGCTAACACCTGCCGCCTTGGCTATTTCTGACCGCGTGTTGTGCGGCTGCTCATCTGTAAAGGGTTTGTCACCGGGTGACAAACCCTTTTTGTTGCCACGCCCGCCGGTTTTGCCGCGATCAACCATTTTCTCTCGCCCCACCGCCGCCAGTTCTTCTTTCTGGTTGTCCAGCTGCAAGCACACTCGCCACGTGCTTGTCAGGTTGCGCCGCCCCATCTGGTTGTTGCGTATCCAGATTCGCGCCTCGCGCCGGTCGTCGAACTCTCGCTCTACAACCTGGTACCCAATCCCGAGCCGGTCGCAGATCTCTTTGCGGTTGTGCCCGTCAAGCAGCACGTGCCCGTCCGACGTGGGCCACACCACCAGCGCGTCACGGCATCCTTCGGCCTTCAGGCTTGCCTCCAGTTGTTGACGCTCATCGTCCGCCAGCGGCGGGATCAGCGCCTTGAACTCAGCGTCTACTGTGATATCCAGAATGCTCATACGCTCTCCTTATCATTTGAATGCCACGTAACCATCGCATAGTCCAGCAGCGCCAGCGCGTCAGCCTGGTTGTCGTCGCTCGGCTCGTATCCCCGAGCGCGCGCCGCAGCAATCATGTCCGCCTTGCTCGCGTTGCCCTTGCCGGTCCAGTGCCGCTTGATCGTGCCGACGGGCACCCCGGCGTACGGTATGTTGTGCTGCTCGCAGTAGGCCGACAGCACGGCCAGAAAGCCGCCGTACACGTGCGCGGCGGTCACCCCGGCGTGTCGCCGCACCTCCTCGAAGTACACGGCGTCAAGGCCAACCTGGTTGTGTATGGCCAGATCTGAGCGAAACTGCACGTACCGCATGCCGCCACCCTGGTACCGGCCGGGCTTGAACACGGCCGTGTCGTAGAGCACAGTGCCGTCAGTGTGCAGCGCCCAGCCGGTCTTGGTGCCGAGGTCCAGTGCCAGCACGTTCATGCGCTCACCGCCTTCTGGTAGGCGTCCAGCAGCTCATGGCACAGGTCGTGTACGCCTTTGAGGTCGCCGAAGAACAGCTGCACGTCGTCACTGTGTGTGCTGGTCGGCGTGGACGCCTGGACGGTCACGCAGACGTAGGGGTAGTTGTCCGCGGTGTGGTTGCTCAGCCGCACCGCGGTGCTCTCGATATTGTGTATGCTTACTTGCACGTGTCGTCTCCCTCTATATCCGGCCAGTACGCCAGACAGGTATCGTTCTTCGGCCAGTCCGCGAACGTCGGCGAATCTTTGCGTTCGCAGTAGCCTATGTCGCCCTCGTGTTGTGGCGGCACAAAGTGCCGACACGTACCGCAGTGCAGATACAGCGGCTTATGCAAAAATCGCCGCAGTCGCCGCAGGTATTCTTCCGGGGTTTCAGCCATCACTCGCTCCTGTACTCGATCACGTCCGGCCGGTACACATGCAGCTTGCGCGGCCCGTACGGTTGCGTCGTGTTGGCTTGCCGCAGGTCGGTCACAATCGCGCGCAACACGCCTATCGTGGCCGTCATGTCCTTGATCTGTTCGCGCAGCTCAGCGTTTTCGTCAATGAGCTTGCTTACCGTCTCGTACCACGGGTCTTGCTCAGTCATGGCGTATCTCCTTTCGGCGCAGCAGCGCCTCCCAGACCCACGGGTTGCTGTCGTAGCTGTATCCCGTGTCTCCGTACCACCAGTCCCACACGGTCGCAAACTGGCGCACCGTGGGCGCCAGGTCGCGCCAGGCCGCGTCCCGCAGCCGCACCACGCCGAGCACGCTGACCTTGACGCACAGGCCGTCCGCGTCCATGCGGCTGTGCTCGCGTGTGAACGGGCTGTAGAACGGCCCGGCCTGTATCCGCGGCCATGCGCCCACGCACATGCCCGGCTTCTCCCACAGGTACCAGGCGTGCCCGTACGCACGCCCGGCCCAGTAGTAGCGCGGCAAGTAAATGTCAAACTCCGGCCCGGCGTAGCTGCGCCAAAACCAGTCGTCGCCGAAGTCCTCGGGCACGTCGTGGCCGATAGTCGGCACCGGGCGCTGCGCCCACGTGGAGCCGTGCTCGAGCAGCGTCACGCGCTCCTCGGGCCACAGCTCCAGCCGCGGCAGGGTGTCAGAACGGCAGGTCATCTTCGGCCACCGGGGCGCTGACTTGCGGGGTAGCTTGCGGGGTGTCTTGCGGGGTGTCGCTTGCGTCGTCCTTGCGGCGACGGGGCGAAACATACAAATAGTAATCGGGCTGGTTACTGCCGTCCTCCTTGTATGTGTTGGGCAACACCACAGCGGGCGCGTCTCCGAGCTGTCCGCCAAGGTATTTGTTGCCAGCCTTGCTTTTTCGCTTCCACAGCGGGGCAAGTCGTACCAGGTCGCTCTGTCGTTCGTCAGCCATTGGTCACCTCCTCGGGGTGTTCGAGCTTCTGCTTCAACTGCTGTAGCACCTCAACAGGCACGTCCTTGAGGTTGCTGTATCCCTGTTCTTTTAGGTCCGCGCGTACGCTGTCTTCGCCGTCGCCGCTGCGCTCGGCCAGGTCAACACACTCCGCGTACAGTGTGGCCTTGTCGTGCTGCGGCTTCTGGGGCGCCGGTTTCGGTGTCGGCGGCTCTGGCGCGGGTGCAGGTGCGGCGCCGCTCAGCCAGTCCCGCAGCACCCCCGCGAAGTCCGCGCCGGGCCGTTGCCAGACGCTATCCGCCAGGGACGCCACGCGCGATTTCGTGACCACGAGGTTGTGGTCTGCGTCGAGGTCGCCGACGACGGTAAACTCGTACTCCATGCCGTCGCGCTGTATCGGCGCCATACCAATCTTGCGCGGCACTTTTTTGCCGCGGCTGTCCTCCTCGAGCACCCATTCGGTCTTTGCGCGCATGGTGACTATCAGGTGCGTTGGTGCGCTGAGGATGGCGTCCACGAGCCGGTTATGCGCTGGCGTGACCTCGCGCCACGCGGCGAAGCGGTTACCGCTGCGGCTCTTGATAGCCGCCTTGTCCACCATGTCCAGCGCGCCGCCGGTACCGGCCCATGCGTGCGTCAGCGAATCCACCACGACGGCGCCGTATCCCTCGGACGCGCCGAGCGCGATAGCCTCGCAGTATCTGTCCGGCGCATAGTCGGACAGCTCGACCACGTCGAAGTCGCCGGCAATGTCGGGGTCACCCGCGTACAGGCTGGCGCTCCCGCGCTCCGTGTCTACGACCAGGATGCGCCCGTCGTCGCCGACGAGGCCACGCGCCACGCGTAGCGCCGTGTACGTCTTGCCGCTGCCTGACGGCCCGACCAGGCCGAGCCGCAGGTAGCTTTCGCTTCGTGTCGCTTTCTTGATCTTCAGCGCCATTTACACGTCTCCCTGTGTGTTGCCGTGTTCGCCAACCCGCTCCAGCAGCGCAATGAGCTTGTACAGCGCGCGCACGACCAGCGCCGTGTCGGCCTCGTATGGACAGCGCGGCAACGTGTCCCGTATCTCGGCGAGTTCGTTGCGCCACTCAGTATGTGTCATTGGCCAATGCCTCCAGCGCGTCAAGCTCTACGTCCGTCAGCACGCGGTAGCGGGTGTTGGCCGCGTCGCGCACGTCCTGTAGCAGCGCGTGGATTACGCGCCGGTCGGTGCGGCTGCGTGCCGCCCTGGGCGTGTCGCCGTCCGCGAGTTCGGGCCGCTCCCAGTGGCGCACGGTGCGGCCGCCGCGAATCTGAAATGCGTAGTGTCGGGTGTTCATTGGTTCTTCTCCTGTTGGTTGCCTCTGTTTGTCCATGCCTTGCCTTGCCGAGCCACGCCCCGCCTTGCCAGGCCCCGCCCGGCCGCGCCTCGCCAGGCCTTGCCTGCCTTGCCGAGCCTAGCCGCGCCCCGCCCGGCCGTGCCCAGCCGGGCCGCGCCACGCCTCGCCTGCCATGCCTTGCCGAGCCGCGCCTTGCCAGGCCGCACCTTGCCCAGCCAGGCCGTGCCACGCCCCGCCTGCCATGCCGCGCTGTTGCTGCGTGACTACGCTCGCGGCTGCGCCGAAGCACGCGAACCACGCGCCTTGCTCGCGGCCTTGCGACTGGCCGCACGCACCTTCTTGACCGCCGCCCGGACGCCCGCAAGCTCCTGCAAGTGGCGGTACTTGATGCCCACGCGCTCATAGTCCCCGAGCGCCTGTTGCAGCGCCTCCTCGCGCAGCTCCTTGTCAGCAAGCACACTGCTCAGCTTGCGGTAGCCTCCGATGCGCTGCCCGTCGTCGTTGCGCTTGAAGCGCTCACTTACGAGGTTGATGTTTTCGCGCACCGGGATCCTGCGGCCGCCATTGCCGCTAACGATCTCAACCTGCACGTTAATGATCACGCGCGCCTGCCAGAGGCGGTAACGGTGTCCGGCCTCGTCGTTGTCCCACGTGAATCTGTTGTGCAGCGCCGTGTCCGGGTTCGTGGCGAAGTCCACCACGTCTTCGGGCCGCAACATGCCATTGTTTGCCTCGCGAATCTGTTCAAGCTCTTTCTGAATGTCAGTCATTGTGTTGTCCTTTTTGGTTTGTACTATGTTTGTCCTTGCCCCGCCTTGCCGTGCCTCGCCATGCCACGCCGCACCCCGCCCAGCCACGCCTGCCATGCCTAGCCTAGCCGCGCCTCGCCGTGCCCCGCCACGCCGCGCCTGCCACGCCGTGCCGCGCCTTGCCATGCCTTGCCGCGCCTCGCCTCGCCCTGCCCCGCCCTGCCACGCCTCGCCGCGCCCTGCCTTGCCCCGCCAAGCCTAGCCAGGCCTTGCCTGCCATGCCTTGCCGTGCCCGGCCGGGCCGTGCCCTGCCCCACCGCGCCCCGCCTGCCATGCCTTGCCACGCCTGGCCTCGCCCAGCCACGCCAAGCCTGCCTTGCCTTGCCCGGCCGCGCCTCGCCTGCCATGCCTTGCCGCGCCTGGCCCTGCCGCGCCTTGCCCGGCCCTGCCTGCCATGCCACGCCGTGCCAAGCCTCGCCGGGCCACGCCTGCCTTGCCAAGCCTAGCCGAGCCTCGCCTTGCCAGGCCTCGCCCGGCCAAGCCGCGCCCGCCGTGCCTCGCCCCGCCCTGCCGAGCCGTGCCTCGCCTTGCCAGGCCCGGCCAAGCCCGCCGCACCGTGCCGGGTCTCGCCCAACCACGATGAGCAACACGGCATCATGGGCCGTGGCAACCCACCCGCCACGGCGGGGCCGGTCGTGCCCGACGGCACTCGCACCGACCCC
>Ga0180432_10009584_pt1 | contig 11784 bp, 12 predicted proteins | sample SS_ome_10_FD_132414 | JGI IMG/M metagenome (GOLD analysis project Ga0180432, IMG submission 132414) | Hypersaline lake sediment archaeal communities from the Salton Sea, California, USA - SS_1_MS_2 metaG | ecosystem: Environmental > Aquatic > Non-marine Saline and Alkaline > Hypersaline >... | reverse complement strand
GAAACCTCTCGTTCGTCAAACTCCTTTGGCCACCCTGTTATACGGCGATGCCGAATAGGTTCGCAAATCCGAGGAAAGCCAGCGCCATCAGCCCGCCCGAGATAAACGCGATGGGCAAGTCGCGGAACGCCTTCGGCACGGGGAGTTCCGCCAGCCGCTCCCGGATGCCACTCATCAGGAGCATCGCCGCCAGGAATCCCACGCCCCCACAGAACCCGTTGAACGTGGCCAAGTGAACCGGCAACCCGTTCGTCGGGTCCCGCCACGCCTCGGTGTTCAGAAGCGCGATGCCCATCACCGCGCAGTTGGTTGTGATAAGCGGCAGATAGATGCCCAACGCCCGGTACAACGACGGCACGGCCTTGCGCAGCACCATCTCGACGAACTGCACCAGAACCGCGATGACGAGAATGTAAGAGATTGTCTTGAGGACAAGCACGTAGCCATCCTCCGGCACGGGCAGACCCAACACACCGAGCAGGTTCGTGTGCTCGGGCGTCGTCGGCAGGAGCAGATGGCGGTAGATCAGCGCCGTCACCGCCGAGGCAATGCTCATGACAAAGATGACCGCCAGCCCCATACCGACGGCGTCGCTGGTGCGCCGCGACACGCCGAAGAACGGGCACAGGCCCAGGAACTTGGCCAGAACGAGGTTCGAGATCAGGACGGACCCGACCGCCAGTTCGACGTAACCGACGTCCATGCTACGCACCTTCGCCTTTGCCTGCCTTGGCGGGGAAATCGGTCGCCACCTGGGGCACCGCTCGCACGGCCGCGCGCCGGACCGCCTCGCGCCGGCGGTTCCCGACCCACCGGAACAGAGCGAAGAGCAGCCCAATGACCAGGAACGCCCCCGGGGCCATGCCGAGTACCGTCACGGGTTCCAGCGCGGGTACCACCGTGAGGCCCGCGACCTCAACCGGTGTCAACCGGTATCCCCACAGCGTGCCGGCGCCCACCACCTCGCGCACCAAGGAGATGGCGAGCAAGGCCACCAGGAACCCCACGCCGATCCCCAGACCGTCCATCAGGCTTGGCGCCGGCCCGTGCCGCGACGCGAACGCCTCGGCCCGCCCCAGGATCATGCAGTTGACCACAATGAGCGGGATGAAGATGCCAAGCGCTTCGTTAACGGCCGGGGGCGCCACCGCCTTCATCACGATCTCGACCATGGTTACAAAGCCGGCGATGACCACGATGTAGCAGGCAATGCGGATCTGGTTCGGGATAATCCGCCGCACGAGCGAGATCAGCACGTTCGCACAGACGAGCACGGCCGTCGCCGCCGCCGCCATCGCCACCCCGTTGCGGACCGTCGTCGTAACCGCCAGCGTCGGGCACAGACCCAGCGCCAAGACGAACACGGGGTTGTGCTGGAAGGGTTTGTCCGCGAAGTCCCGCAGAAGGCTCATACCGACGATTCCGTCCCCCAGTCGAGCGAGGTCATTCTAAGGTGAGGCAAGTTGGAGTCAAGCCCTCGCCGCGCCACGTCGCCATTTGTCTTCAGAGCCTATCCGAATAACCCCTCGTCGGTCCGAGGCCGAGCGAGGTGCCCGCAGGCAAGGAGGGCGAAGCAGGCAGCCCGTCGCTGGGCTGTCGATGGAGCCCGACGCCGCATGCGGACGCCGCAGCCGGCCGAAGCCAGAGGGTTATTCGGATAGGCTCTCAGTTCGACTTTCGCACTTTTGGGCCCGTAGGGTCAAGGAGTTCTATCAATAAATAACGAGCCTTCCTGCCGATTCAGTGAGTGGCAAACGCACCGAACGGAGGAGGGCTCGTTATGGAACTAGTATCGACCTTCGAGGCGCTGGTTCGTGAGGTTTCTTTCGTGATGACCCGGCCGACGTTTCAGACGTTCCTGCTCCTGCTGACCGGCTGGCTGTTCGCCCGTCGGCGAACGGTCACCGGCATGATCCTCGCCGCCGGGGCCGTCGGCACGAAGCATCACTCGGCGTTCCACCGGCTCTTCGCCTCGGCCCGCTGGTCGCTGGACGAGTTGGTCTTGGCCGTCTTCGACCTGATGCTCCGCCTCGTGGATCCGGCCGCCACGGTCTTCCTGGCCGTCGACGACACCTTGGCCCGCAAGCGCGGCCGGAAGATCTCCGGCGTCGGCATGCACCACGACCCGATCCTCTCCAGCCGCGGCTGCGCGGTCGTGAACTGGGGCCACAACTGGGTCGTCCTGGGGGTGCTGGTTGAACTGCCCGTGCTCAAGGGCCGGTGGTTCTGCCTGCCGGTGCTCGTGCGGCTGTACCGGTCGAAGCAGACCGTCGCGAAGCGCGGCGGCCGCTACCGCACGCGCCCCAACTGGCCGTCGAGATGCTCGATATCCTGTGTTCTCGCCATCCGGAGCGGCGATTTCACCTGACCGGCGACTCCACCTACAGCGGCAAGAGCGTCGTGCGGCCTCTGCCGGCGACCTGCCAGATGACCGGCCGGCTGCCGATGGACGCCGCCCTCTGGACCCGGCCGCCGAAGCCGCAGGCGTTCTACTCGACCGTGACCGACGCCACCCCCGAGCAGGCCCTGACCTGGTACGCCCGGCGATGGGCTGTGGAGGTGACGTTCCAGGAGGCCAAGGGGCACCTGGGGTTCGAGGAACCGCAGGGCTGGACCCGCCGGGCCGTGGAGCGGACCGCGCCGGTGGCGATGTTCTTGTAAAGCCTGATCGTGGTCTGGTTCGCCGAGGAAGGGTATCAGCATCTGGCCTTTCCGAAGCGAACGTGGTACCCCGGCAAGCACCGGGCCTCGTTCGCCGACATGCTCAGGACGCTACGACTCCAGTCCTTGCGAGAACGCTTTTTGCAGACCCCGGCGTGGGACCCGGGTTCGCGAAAAACCATCCAGGCTCTCCCGGACCTCTGCGCCCGCGCCGCATAAGTGCGAAAGTCGAACTGAGTCCCTTGTCCTGTGGCCGTGACGGTTCGTGTTGATTCGTAGACCTTGAACGTTCAGCGGCAGTTGTCGCAAATGCGCCCCACCCTTTTCGAAAAACCCCAAAAAGCCGCGAATTCTATCTCTTTACCTCGAAAGTACTTACGCGCCGCTCATCAGCCGCCGGAAACCGAAAACGCGCCCAAAACGGTCCGGTCCGCCCCTTTGTGGAGAGCCCGATCAATCGGCGACGACCCGAACGGAGCCCCCGCAATGAAACTGGACCTGACCCCCTTCAACGATCCCGGCCTGGACCCGGCGTTCCTAGAGCATCTGGTGCGCGAGGAGGCCCCGGCCCGGGCGTCGCACCTCGGCCGCCTCTGGGCCTACTACCGTAACGACCTTTCACCGCTCGGGGCCGGCCTTCCCTTCGCCGAACGCCGCGATGACTGGCTCGCCTCCGCCAAACCGTACTACCAGGCCCAGGAGTTCGGGCTTCCGGCCCGTATCACGGGGCGGTCCCATTTGGGGTTCGGCGGAGCCGGGGTGCCTCAGCCCGCTCTGGGCCGAAAGGAAGTCGTTGTCGAGAACGACATCGCCTGGCGGGTCGACACGGCCGTCCATTTCCTCGCCGGCCGGCCGGTCAGCGTCGAGAGCCTGGCCCGCCGTCCGGAAGACGCCCGCCGCATCGAGGCCGCCCTTCGGGCCGTCTGGCAGGCAAGCGGCGGCGTGTCGCTCCTGGAGGAGATCGCCCTCCTCGGGGCCGTCTACGGCTTCGTTGACCTGGTCATCCGCACCCGCGCGCCCGAGGCCGAGTCACCCCACGCCGCCGATAGCGTTTCCGTCGAGGCGGTCGAGGCACCCCGTATTCTTCCCGTTCTCAACGAGTCCGACTACCGCCGGCTGCGATACTGGGTCCAGGTCTTCGACCGCCAAGCCAATCGCGTAGCGGGCGGCGGACCGCTCGCCCGCTTGCTGGGCCGCTGCAGCAGCCGGCCCGCCACCGTCGAAGTGGTCGAGATCCTCGGACCCACGTGGTGGCAGCGATACGAGGACGGCCACCTTGCCGACGAAGGCGCCAACCCTCTTGGCCAACTGCCCGTCGTCCACATCCAGAACCTTGCCAATCCGATGCATTACGAGGGCACGGGCGAGGTCGAGCCGCTCATCCCGCTCCAGGACGAACTCAACACACGCCTCTCGGACCGGGCGAACCGCGTCACGTTCCAGAGTTTCAAGATGTACCTCGGCAAGGGCGTCGAGACCTTCGAGGACCGCCCCGTCGCCCCCGGCCGCATGTGGTCCACCGATAACCCGGACGCCTCGATCCAGGAGTTCGGCGGCGACGCGGCCAGCCCCTCCGAGTCGGCCCACATCGCCGAACTCCGCGAGGCCATGGACAAAACGAGTGGCATCACGCCCCTCGCCGCCGGCCTCCTGCGCGACCGCATCGGCAACCTGACGAGCGCCGCCGCCCTGAACGTCGTCCTCATGGGCACGCTGGCGCGGCTGGCGCGCAAACGTGTAACCTACGGCGCGGGGCTCGTCGAGGCCAATCGGCTCGTTCTCGACGCCCTCGACCGGGCCGGCGTCCTGCAAACCGACCCCGAGGACCGTGAAACGCGCATCCACTGGCCCGACCCTCTGCCGCAGAACACGGCCGAGGCCCTGGAGCAGGCCCGCATCAAGCGCGACCTCGGCGTGCCGGCCGACACCGTCCTGCGCGAACTCGGATACGAACCCGACACCGAGTAACGCATCGCCGAACCGCAACCGCACGACGCGGAAACGAACTCGAACCAAAAGGAGGACGCGCATGTCCACGGACGCATCCACCCAGACGGGCCCGACCCTTTCCAACGCTGCGGACACCCGCGCTGACGTCGGAGCCTCGCGGCAGTCGCCGCAAGCCCTCATCCAGGAAAGCATCAAGTACCGACGGCGCGCCCAGGACGCCGAACGCCGGGCGGAAGCGCTGGAGGCCGAACTCGCCGACCTCCGTGGCGACCGCGACTGCCAGAACGCCGACCTCCAGGCCCTGGCCGACCAGGCCCGAGCCGAGGCCGAGTCGCTCCGCGCCCGCCTCTCAGAACTGGAGCGCGACCGGGCCCTCGAACGCGAACTCACCCGCGCCGGGGCCGTCGACACGGAGACCGCCCTGGCACTGGCTCGCCAACGCCTGGCCGGCGCCGAGACGCCGGACGACCTCGCCGCCTTCGCCAAGGCGCTCGTCGACGAGAAGCCGCACCTCGCCACGGCTCCGGCCCGCCAGCCGGCGAACCGGCCCACCGCACTGCCCGCGCGGACGGCCGGCGCCAAGCCCGCCCAAGACGCCCCCGGGCGGGCGGCCGATCGGCTGGCTGACCGGGCGCGCCAGAGTGGCCGGGCCAGCGACGTTCTCGCCTACATGCGGGCCCGCCGCGGCGTCGTGGCGTAAAGCCGTTCCGAAACCGAGAGATACGAGCACCTGAACCCGAAGCACATGCACGAAGGAGAAGACCATGCCCTTTACCGGTAAAGCCACCTACTCCGCCGGCGCCGCCCTGCCGGAAATCGCCGAAGACGTATCGGACCTCGTCGGCATCGTCAGCCCGTTCGAGACCCCCCTGCTCGACGCGCTCGGCGACCCGCAGGTGGAAGCCCAGTCCACCCACCATGAGTGGCTCGAAGACACGCTGCTCCCGAACACCGACGTCGTGGCTGCCACCCCCACCAACCCAGAGTCCGACACCGAGATCGAGGTGGACCACCCCGACCGCTTCCGCGTCGGCGACCAGGTCCGCTGCGACGAGGCGGAGGAACTGCTGCTCGTGACGGCCGTCGGCACGAGCACCATCACGGTGGATCGCGGCTACGGGGGGACCACCCCCGAGGCCGTCGCCGTCGGCGACGCCCTGCATATCCTCGGCGGCGCCGCCCTGGAGGGCCAGGACGCCAGCGCCGCCCGCTTCACACTCCGCACGCGCCAGGCCAACTGGACCCAGATCTTCGCCAAGACCGTCCTGGTGTCGGGCTCCGAGATGGCGGCCCGCCACCTCGGCGTCGCCGACGAACTCGACTTCCAGAAGGCCAAGGCCCTGCGCGAACTGCTGCGCGACCTCGAGAACACCGTCGTCGGCGGCATCGCACCCGCCAGCGATCCCCAGGGTGCCGCGGCCGTCCGACGCACCATGAACGGCATCCTGCCCGCCCTCGTCACCAACCGGTTCGTCCCCGGCGCGGGCGGATTCCCAAGCGGCGACGACCTGGACGAGGAGAAACTCAACACCGCGCTGCGGTTCATCTGGGAACGCTCCAGCGGTCAGGTGGACCTCATCGTCGTCAACGGCTACCAGAAGCGGGTCATCAGCGAGTTCGGGGCGACCGCCCGGACCTATGCCGCCGACGACCCCCGGTTCACCAGCCAGGTCGCCGTCTACGAAAGCGACTTCGGTGTCCAGCGGGTTGTCCTGTCGCGCTGGGTGCCGCGCGACACCGTTTTGCTGCTCGATTCCAGCCGCATCCAGGTCCTGCCCCTAGCCGGTCGCAGTTTTCACTACCGGCCGCTCGCCGCCACCGGCGACTTCGAGAAGGGGCAGGTCCTCGGCGAATACACCCTCGAAATGCGGAACGAGGCGGCCCATGGCATGATCCGCGGCCTCGCGACCGCCTGACCTCCCTCGCCCCCGGGCCGGTCGCCTGCCCCGGGCGACCGGCCCCCTCCCGCGTGCCCCGCGGACCGCGCCGCGGGGCACGCGGAAGGCTACGAGCAACCGGCGGCCACGCCCCGCACGCAAGGAGTGCCGAAATGACCAACTTCTCCACCGACGCCGACCTGCTGACGTGGGAACCCGCCATCCTGCGGGAAATCGTCCTCGACCATCAGTGCCTGACCGCCGGCGACGGCGCCGCGACGCAGGGCTTCACGGTAACCGCAGCCGACGGGCAGTTCGTCACGCAAGGCGTGCGGGCCGGCCACGTCGTCCATCTCGCGAACGCCCAGCAGGGTCTGGACGCCTGTTACGAAGTGCTCAGCGTCGAGAGCGAAACGGCCTTGCTCGCCGCCGTCATTGGCTCCGCCCCAGATGCCGGCACTGAAGGCGCGGTCCCCCCGCCCACGGCCACGGACCTGGCCTTCCGCATCCAGACGTTCGACCCGCAGCACGAGGAGGCGTGCTACGCGCTGCTCGCGCGCTTTGGCCTGGAGGCCGACGCCGCCGACGCCACCAGCGACCTGGCCGACTGGATCGCCCGCCGGCGGAACCTGCGGCGGCCGGCCGTCGCCCTCGTGCTGGCGACGCTGTACCGCGGCCAAGCGGCGGGCCGCCCCGCCGACAGCGGACTCGCGGCCAAAGCCGACCACTACGCTCGCCTCTACGAGGATGAGGTCGCCAAGGCCCGCGTCCTCCTGGACCGCGATGCCGACGGTCGGCCCGACGACGTGCGGAGCCTTTCGAGCCACAGACTCCGCCGGGTGTGATGCCCCGAGCCCGTTGCGTAAGCAGCGGGATATTCGCGAGCGGCGATACGCTCGGCCTACGGGAGTAACGGAGATACCGCCATGACACCCGCCGACCTCGAACGCTTCGACGCCCTCGCCGCCGTGCTTCGCGCCGTCCCCGGCGTCCGGACCGTTCGCATGGCCCGGCCGGACGAGGCCGTCGAGATTCCGCTCAGCCGGCTCCCTGCCGTATTGCTCGAGCCAAGCGGGGCCGAGCCTCTCACTTGGCGGGACGTCCCTGTCGGCCGGTACGTGCTGCTGCACTGGCAGGCCTCGGTGCTCGACCGCGCGGTGCCGCACACGCGGGCGTTCGAGGCGCTCGTCGCCCTCGCCGAGGCATGCCGCGACGCGGTCTGCGCCGACCCCCAACTCGGCGGCAAGGCGGAGGACGGGCCGCCATCCCTCCAGAATCCCGAACTCCATCCGAGCGCCGGCGCCACCCGCACCGGCCCGCTCACAGTGGGCAAGACCGTCCCCGGTCGCCCTACGGCCGTCCGCCTTGCCGGCGCTTCCGGTTACTGGACCGAAGCGATGGCCGGCGAGGCCACGCTCGACGACGAGCCGCTGTTCGGCTCCGGCCCGCACGCGGTTCAGCCGGCCAGCCCCGTCCGCCGCACGCAGGACGTGACCTTCAACGGGCTGGCGGGCGGCCTGACACTCGACCTCGGCGAGGGCCCGCGGCCGATCCACCAGTGGGGCGTCCTGTCGGCCGACACCGAGGCCGGCCTCGCCCTCCTCGCCGCCGCCTGTGCGGCCTTCGTCGATGGACGGACCTATCGCCTGACCGCCCCGGACGGCACCGATTACCCCTCGTGCCGCATGAAGGCCGTCGAACCGCTCGGCCCGCTCGTGACCGGCACTCGCCGACACCTGCGGTACCACATCGTCTACGAGCAACTCGCGAGGTAACCGTGTCCTGCACGACCGAAGGCATCACGCACGTTCGCGTCCGTCCGCTGGCCCTGGACCTCGCCCCCGACGGCGCCCCCGTCGGTCCCGGAGCCGTCGAGGTCACATGGCAGAGCAACCAGTCCAACCGCTGGCACCAAGTGTACGTCGACGGGTACCTCGCGGGCGTGACCGCCGACCCGGCCGACCGCCGGCTGATGGTGACGGCTCCGACCGGCCGCGGCGGAACTCCCGAGATGCTGCTCGTCGAAGTGGCCGCCGTCGACGCCCCTGACCGCTGGACGGACTTCGGCGCCGACCTCGCCGGCTTCGCGGTCGGCGACGGCGCCGCGGTGCGCCTCACGTGGCAGGCAGGCCTTTACCTCGACCCGAACCTGGAGGCGTTCGACGCCTTCGGCGACGGGGCCACCGGGACGGTGGATTACGGCGCGCCGCTGAACGAGTCGCCCATCCCGGCCCGACCCGACGGCCGCACCCCTTGGGGGTTCGGCACGGCCGGTTATGGCGTGGGCGCGTACGGCCAGGCGGCCGCCGTCTATGCGTGGACCACGGATCCGCTCGTCCCGGGAACGCACCGGCTTGCCGTTGCGGGGGTTGACGCCGCCGGCAACCGGCTCGCCACCGCCGCCGAGGTCCAGGTTGCCGTCGCTCCGCTGCCGCGCCCCGCCGAGAACATCCGCGTAGCCGACTATGATCCGAACACGGGAGCGGCCGTGGTCGCGTGGGACGCCAGTCCGGACCTGTAGCCGCAGCCGGCCCCGCGCAAGGCAAGCCGCCCCAAACCTGTGGAGACCAAGCATGGCTTCGACCTACACGCCGAACCTGAACCTGGAGAAACCCGCCCACGGCGACCACGCCGGCGACTGGGACGCGGTGCTGAACGCGAACTTCGATGCCCTCGACGCCGCCGCCTGGTGCATCCCGGTGCGAACGGACGACCCCCCCGAGCCCGCCGAAGGCGAACAGTGGGTCCGCTCGGATCTCGCGCAACTGCGCATCCATGCGGGCGGGACCACGTACCAGGTTGCCCTCACCGCCGTCTGACACGGAGCCGAAGACATGCTCACCTTCCGGATGGACGAAACCAACTTCGACGAGGGTGCCGTTGACGGTCTGCGCACCCTCACCGGGACCGGCCTGAAGATCGACTTCGACGAACACGCGACGGACGACGACACCCTCGGCCTGTGGCACCTGCACGATGGGGCCTGCCAGGGCGAGGGCACCGGCCTCGCGGACGCGTCCGGCAACGGACACGACCTGACGAACCACGGGGCTGAGGCCGTGGAAGACGGCTTCCGCCTCGACCACAGCAACTCCGAGTACCTGGAAGCGTCCCTCCCCGGTGAACCCGAACGCCCCCAGTTGACCCTCGAAGCCTGGGTCCACAATTGGCAGACGCCCGACGGGGCTTACGGGGCCATCGCCACGCACCGCGCGGACGACACGCACCTCTTTCACCTGGTTGCCTGGCGCGACTCCGCGAACCCTGCCGACTCGTATATCGCCGCCCGCCTCCGCATTGGTGGGTGGAACCCCGGCGACGCCACCTTGTCCGGTCCGGAGGCCGACGCCCTGCTGGCCAGCACCCAGCCTTTGCACGTCGCCGCCGTCCTCGACGCCCCGAATCATCTCCGCCTCTTCATCAATGGTGTCGTGCGGGCCGAGGACACGTACGGCATCGTGCCCCTGCCGGCGGGCGACGCCGCCCTCTGGCTGGGCCGATACCGTTACGCGTATCCCTTCTACCCCTCCTGTGTGGTGGACGAGGTCCGCCTTTCCGCCGTCGCGCGATACGCGGCGGCGTTCACGCCACACCGGCTCCTCGGGACCGGCACGTTTACGAGCCCAACGTTCGACGCCGTACGGGACCAGGCCGACTGGCCGGACATGGCGATTCAAGCGGCGGTTCCCGACGGTTGCGGCCTCGTGTGGCATCTCCGCGCCGCAGACGAACTGGACGCCTATGGCGCCCCGCAGGCCACGTGGCAGCCGTGGAATGGCGACCCGGCCTCCCTGCCGGACGCGCGGTACCTCCAGTGGCGGGCCATCTTCACACCCTCCGCCAACCGGTACGAATCGCCCACGCTCACCAGCGTGGAGACCGTCGCCAGCGAGGCCGGCTACAATCTCTACCGGGCGGCCGGCACCGGGCCCAGCGCCATCGACTACGCGGCCCCGTGGCGGCGCGTCGGCCCCGCCGTCCGCGAGGTCACCACCGAGGCGCTCGACGCCGGAGCCGTCTACTGGTTCGGCGCCCGTCCGGTCAACCAGCAGGGGCGCGAAAGCCCCGTCACCCAGGACGAGGCCCGGCTTGAACTGGACGGCGACGGGCAGGCGGTGCCCATTCGGCCCAATGCCCCGCTCGCCCCCGCGGCCGACCCGTTGCCGGACGGCTGTGTCCGCTTGCGCTGGCGGTACCGTGCGGGCGCCGTCGTGCCGCAGGCGTTCCGCATCCACGGCGATGGCGGCACCGGCACGATCGACTACGAAACGCCGCTTGGCGAGGTCCCCTACCACACCGGCCAAAGCGCCTACGCATGGACCAGCGGGGCGCTCCCTGCGGACGTGACCCATCAACTCGCCGTTCGCGCGGTGGCAGCCGGTGACGTTTGGGACGAGACCGCCGCCGTTGTCCTCGTGACGCCGGATGCCACGCCGCCCACCTCCGTCGATGCCTTGACCGCGGAGACCCTGCCATGACCGCTGCACCGCACACCGCCGCCCTGTTCGCGGGCCTGAACGCCGCCCAGATCCTGACCGCGCCGGTCGTTGAGGTTCGCATCGACGGTCGGACCGAGCCGCGCCTGCGGCTGGAAACCATCAGCCAGCAGATGGGCGCGGCGCCTACGGCCACCTTCGCCGCGGCGCTGGGACGCGACGCCGTCACTGGCGAATCCGTGCGCGTCGAAGGTCTGGCCGACGACGTCCAACCGGGCGCCGCCGTCACGGCCACGCTGCTCCGCGGCGGCGTACTCCCCGGCACCGATGCGAACGACCTCGTCCTGTTCGACGGCCACGTCACCCGGGCCGACTTCGCCCTCGACTCCGGCGGCGAATACCTGGCCTTGGAGGCCGAGGACCCGGCGTGCAACCTCTTGCGGCGGCGCATCGGCGGTCGCCGCGCTTGGACCGCCGGCGGCACCGCCGCGCGGACCGAAGGCCGACCGCTTGTCTTTAACCCGGACGGCCGGCCAAACGCCAGCGCCCAGCCGTTCGACCCCGGCAACGGTAACCCATACACCGTCTTCGCACCGGACGGCGCCCCCGGCAACGACGCCTGGACGCTTCGGGCCGCCGTCGCTTACGTCCTGTCCGAGCACGGCCAGGAGGGCGGTGTGGGAGTGCCATCGCCCAGCGAGGTCTGCGCGGCCGTGCCCGCCACGGTCATCCGGGACGTGTCGCTCGAGGGCCGATCCCTGGACGAGACCCTGGCGGCGCTCCTGGAACTCGCCGGGGCTCGCCTCGCCGTCTGCATTGAGCCGGGCACCTCGGGCGTGAGCCGACGGCTGGAAATCGGG
>Ga0180432_10009583_pt1 | contig 11784 bp, 7 predicted proteins | sample SS_ome_10_FD_132414 | JGI IMG/M metagenome (GOLD analysis project Ga0180432, IMG submission 132414) | Hypersaline lake sediment archaeal communities from the Salton Sea, California, USA - SS_1_MS_2 metaG | ecosystem: Environmental > Aquatic > Non-marine Saline and Alkaline > Hypersaline >... | reverse complement strand
TGCTGGACCCCCTCTGCAGTGCTGATGGGCTGCCTCGGGGAGCGTATGTGCTGGCTGAGGCAGATGCGCAACAGCCGCATATTGTCATTATAGCCACCGGTTCGGAAGTGCATCTAGCTCTGGCTGCTCGCCGGCGGCTGGCTGCAAAGGCAATAGACGCAAGAGTAGTCTCGATGCCCTGTTGGGAGTTGTTCGGGGAGCAGCCCCAAGAATATCGTCACGACGTGCTGCCTCCTGGAGTACCCAGGCTGGCCCTCGAAGCCGGAGTCACTTTGGGCTGGGAGCGCCACGTCGGGGAGCACGGCGATATAATCGGCCTGGATCGCTTCGGGGCGTCGGCACCCGGTGATGTAGCGCTAACGAACCTCGGCTTCAATGTGGATAATGTCGTCAACCGAGCGCGTGCACTCCTCGGAACAATGGTTTCTGACCCGAAGGAGGACTGACCTTGGAATTAGGTATGATTGGCTTAGGCCGCATGGGCGGCAACATGGTCGAGCGACTTGTGAACGGCGGTCACCGCGTAGTGGGCTACAGCCGCACCGCCGAAAAGCGCCGGCAAGCGGTAGAAAAAGGTGCCATTGAAGCGAACTCCCTGCCCGCACTCGTGGACGCCTTGTCCCCGCCGCGAGTCGTCTGGCTGATGGTGCCTCACCCTGCAGTTGACGAAGTCGTAGAGGAGTTGAGCTCCTCATTGACACCTGCTGATGTGGTGGTTGATGGCGGTAATTCCTTCTATAAGGACAGTGTGCGGCGAGCTGCACAGTTGGCGAGTAAAGACATACATTTCGTGGATGTAGGTACCAGCGGCGGTGTATGGGGTCTCACTGAGGGATACTCCCTGATGGTGGGCGGGGAGAAGATGGTTGTCGAGCAGTTGCGGCCCATTCTTGAGGCCCTGGCTCCGGCACCCGACAGGGGTTGGGGACATGTGGGACCTCCCGGTGCAGGCCACTTCGTCAAGATGATCCATAACGGCATCGAGTACGGATTGATGCAGGCCTATGCCGAAGGCTTCGGTATTATGGAGCGCAAAAAGGAGTTTGACCTGGATTGCCAAAAAGTCGCGGAAATCTGGTGCCATGGCAGTGTTATCCGTTCGTGGCTGCTGGAACTGACCGCCCAGGTCATGGCCGAGTCACCCAACCTCGATGACGTTGCTCCCTACGTGGAAGACTCCGGCGAAGGGCGGTGGACCGTGTTGGAGGCAATTGATCTGGATCAGTCGGCGCCAATCATAACCATGGCCCTGCTGCAACGGTTGCGCTCTCGTGATCAGAAGTCCTTCCCGGACAGGCTGCTAGCGGCACTCAGGAACCAATTCGGCGGCCATGACTTCAGGCGAAAGGAGTAGAACAAATGCCTGATGGCGACCTCGAAGCACATCTATTCGTAGTCATAGGTGGAACGGGAGATCTCATGCGACGCAAGCTACTCCCGGCCCGGTATCACCTAATGAAAGTGGATCATGGGGGAAACTGCTGCCATCTCCTGGCTGTGGCCCGCGATACTGAGATGAATGACCGGACCTTTCGCAAGTGGGCACGGGAGGCTATCGAGGACGCCGGCCTGCTCGAGAATGATGAAGCCTCACCCTGGTGTGATGAGTGCCTGCACTATCACGCTTTGGGCCGGGAGGCAGATGTTGAGGCCTACCGAGGTTTGTCTGACCGTATCCAGGCTATCGAAAAAGAACACAATCTGCCGGGCAACCGCGTTTTCTATCTCGCGACGCCCCCCACCGGCTTGCCGGCGGTGATAGAGGGGCTGGGCGAAGTGGGGCTGGCTACAGGACCCGGCTGGACCCGCGTGGTCGTCGAAAAGCCCTTCGGGCACGATTTGGCGTCCGCACAACATCTTAACAGTCTGCTCCATCGCTACTTCGAAGAAGCTCAGGTCTATCGTATTGATCACTATCTGGGCAAAGACACGGTGCAGAACCTGTTAGTATTCCGGTTTGCCAATCCGATCTTCGAATCCGTCTGGAATCGCGAGCGAGTCGCAAGTGTAAACATTACCGTAGCCGAGAGCGATGGAGTAGGCACACGTGGTGAGTACTATGAGCAGAGCGGCGCCCTGCGGGACATGGTGCAGAATCACCTCACCCAACTGCTTGCTCTTACTGCCATGGAAGTCCCGCCCGCCTTTGATGCAGATGCTATTCGCGACGAGAAAGCCAAAGTGCTGCGCTCCGTCGAACCAATCAGTTCTGGCGATGTCGTATTCGGCCAATACACCAAGGGCACGATAGACAACACAGAGGTATGCGCTTACCGCGATGAGGTCGGCGTAGCCCCCGATTCGTCCACCGAAACCTTCACAGCCATCAGAATGCAGATAGCCAACTGGCGGTGGGAGGGAGTGCCGTTTTATCTGTGCACAGGCAAACGTCTGCCTCGTCGTGTCACCCGGATAGTAATAAACTTCCGCTGCCCGCCGCTGTCTTTTTTCCGACCTTTTGCGTCATGCAAAATGCAGCCTAACGCGCTTGTCATCACTCTCCAACCTGACGAGGGTTTCGATCTGAGTTTCGAGGTCAAATCTCCAGGTGAGCCTTTCGCTGTGCAGACGCAGCGGCTTCATTTCCGATATCCGGAAGCCTTTGGACCTCTGCCGGACGCTTACGAAACACTCCTGCGAGAGATCATCAAAGGCGATGGCACCCTATTTGTCCGCGCGGATGAAACACAACTGGCGTGGAAGCTATATGCCCCCATTCTGGAGGAACGACGGCCAGTGCACCCCTATGTGGCCGGCACTTGGGGACCGGCGGAAGCTGACACCTTGATGTGGTCGAGCGGTATGGCTGCGTTGACCGAATAACGTCTGCCGAGGGCGGCTATCCGGATCTCAATAGCTACCAGCGGCTGTTTCGCACAGGTCTGCGGTCGTCGCCAATGCTCGTTTTCGGCATCCCGGCGATTATCAGCAGCTTCCCAGCTTCGCACGGATTACCCATTTTCACCTGTAGGCGAAGCTTCCTGGCCTCGCGCCGTTCGCTGACACTCGCAGCCTCTCGACGCCTGCGCTACAGGACAAAGATTGAGAAGGCTTCGCACGCATGGCCGCCGCCCCACATCTTTGTTTGCTCATATTGGAGGACAGGCATCCTTGCCTGTCAATGCCGTTAACTTGTGCCGTCGCCTCCTGTAGGCGAGGCTTCCAGCCTCGCACGTGTCGCTTTCCTCCCATGTAGGAAAAAGGAGATCTGCTTACGGTACAGGGCCGACAGGTGCGTCGGCGTAGGTTGCAATCGGGCAACGCCGAGCCGCCTTTGTCTCGCCGCATTTGCCCTGTTCGCTTTCGCGCCCCGACAAGGTCACCGTAGAGCCTACCGCGAAACATACCGTCAACAAAGCTACGGAAAGGATGTGGCAACATGCATATCGGCATCTCCGTAATACTACTGGCGGTACTAAGCGCTGCCACGACGGCGCAGGATGTCCCGCCCTGGATGCGCCCTGACCTGGGACCCCCGCCGACGTCCGAGCAGGTCGGCCAGACCTGGGTGGAGCTAGACGGGCAGGTCTACGGAGCGGTGCCCAGTGATCTGGGCCCGATCGGAGGCAGCGAGGGGTATGCCCGCATCATCACCGAGGGCGACTACAACGTCAGCACCATCGAGGGGCTACTGGATGTGCTGGGGCGGGCCCAGCCCGGTGAGGTAGTCTACCTCCACCCGGCGGGCGATTTTGACTTCACCACTCTGACCTTCGCCGAGGAGGATTTCGTCCTGGCAGTGCCGGAGGGCGTGACGCTGGCGAGCAATCGCGGGCACGAAGGCTCGCGCGGAGCGGTACTGTATACCAGCAACTTCGCCACCCGGCCGCTCATCTGCCCGATGGGCCCGAACGTGCGGATCACCGGCCTCTGGCTGCTGGGCCCGGACCCGAAGCGGCGCCTAGACCACCACCGCCGCTCCTTCAGCGCCGAGGCGCGCGAGCGCCATGCCAAGACCTGGCCTGAGGCCCGCTCACCGGGCCATGTGTACTACTACCGCTTCCCCACATCTGCCGCCATCGAACGCTTCAAGGACGCACTGGAGGTGGACAATTGTGAGATCTCCGGCTGGACGCGAGGGGTAAGCACCGCCACCGGGGCCGGCCACCACATCCACCACTGCTACATCCACCACTGCCAGTATAACGGTTTGGGCTACGGCGTAACGGTGAACACATCCCAGGCGCTGATCGAGTACAACCTGTTCGACGCCAACCGCCACTCGATAGCCGGTACCGGCAGGGCGGAAAGCGGCTACACGGCGCGGCACAACGTCGAGTTGGGCATATCGCTGAGCCACTGCTTCGACATGCACGCCGATCCGGGCGGCAGCGGCATCGCAGGCGACTGGATGAAGATGTACAACAATACCTTCCGCGCGCCGATCAGGGCGATCGCCATCCGGGGTGTCCCCCGCGAGCAGGCTGATGTCTACCACAACTGGTTTTACCATGCCGAGCCGGGTGCGGACATGATCCGACCGTGGCCCACCGGCGGCGAGACGAACGTGGAGCTATACGACAATGCGTACGGCCTGGATGAGCCGACGGTGCAGTAGGCGGAAGAAGGGCGGCATGCCATCCGTTCTCTCCCACGGGGCCTTCAGGTACGCCGCGAACTGGAAGAAAATCCCCCTGTGCGCGAAGCTTCCTAGCTTCGCATGGGATGGATGTGCGCCGCGAGCTGGAAGAAATCCTCCCTGTAGGCGAGGCTTCCAGACGCTGCTGCTTTATTGGGTTTTGGGGAGGGCTGGCGGAAGCCTGCGCTACAGGATAAGGTTGAAAAGGCTTCGCTGGGCTCGCTGCTAGATGACCTGATGAGATAGCATATAGTGTGATAATAGCACATCACCCAAAAGATGCCGGGGCGGGAGTTGTCGGCGGTTACCGCTACCATGACGAATATCGCATAGGACGGTCGGGAAATAAAGCAGTCATATTGTTGACTTGACCGCTATAAATAGCCTCCGAACGGACATGTATTTGCCATGAATTAGGCCTAGCTCACTTTAGCGCACGACCCTCCAGCCCCGCTCGCTCACCGGCTCAACGGAATTTTTTCAGGTGAAGGCTACCCAGTGTGTACCTGCGCTGGCCACTTAGCAGCTACCGCTCGCTTAACCCCCTCCGGCAATTAGCCCAACAGGCTCACAGCCTGCGCGCTGCTGACGCGATATTTAGCTTATGGTACACACTACCGGCAGGGGGGTGGGATGAGCCACTTTGGGCATGGAGTATCATGGAAAAGGGGTTCCCGCAGCCTCGCTGCCACAGGGCTTACTTGAGGGTAGGGAGTAGCGCGAAAGGCCGTTTCCCGAGCACAAAAAACGCCGCTACGGGCGAATCTAGCCCCTCCCTAGAGCTTCCCTCCGAATGTGGGTTTTGGCGCTATTCTGGGGCCACGGGAATTCCATCATCCCAGCGACTCTACGAAATAGAGTTGCGGTGCAATTGAGGCGGGACTTCTCTGCGGCGTGTGGGACCACCTGAGCGATGAGACAGTGATCCGGGGCCATCGCTTTTGTCAACCGGTGACCGCAACAGATCCGCCTACTCAGCCGCCTCATCCCACTAGAAGCTTCTCGTCAATCATCCACTTGACCGCCCGTTCCATTGCCTGTTCGGGAGTGTAGGCTGGTCGGTAACCGAGCTTCTCCGAGATGGGGGAGATGTCGGGACACATATTGGCCCCGAAATGGTAGTTGGCCCCCCAGTCGGGAAGAACCTCCGTCGCAAACCGCTCCCAGCTGACGAACTCAATGGGGATGGTGACGCCGTAGATGTCGCCGTACGTCTCGATGAACTGCAGTGCGGTCAGTGCATAGGCGGAGCCAACGTTGAAGATCTGATCTGCCGCCGCTTCGCGGTTCTCAACGGCGCAGAAAAAGCCTCGCGCTATGTCCTTTGCATCGCAGGGGCCTATCAGGCAGTTCCCCGGCTCCGGCAGGATGACCGGCTCTCCGCGTTGATGGGCCCGGTGCACATCAATACTGCGGCCTCCCTTGCCTTCGAGGGGGATCTTGTAGGGCCCGCAGATATTGGGGCACATGATCGCGGTGAGAGCCTTGCCCTCTGCGGCGGCGCGCGCCTTTGTCGCCAGCAACTGCTCGTACCTGCGCACGTAGCCTTCAGACAGGCAGGGGCCTTGCGTCTCTGCGGGCGTCGGGACTACGCGCGGGCGCCCCAACATCCATAGCGACCCGCAAAGCACGAAGTGTTCGCAGATGTCCCTGAGGGCTTCGTAGAGCTCCGGAGAAGCGGCCTGGAGGATGTCAACAATGACCTCCGGCTGCAGGTCCCGTATAGTATCGGTCCATTTTTCGGAGCCATAGACAAGTTGGACGTGGCGAACCGACGGCCAGACGCCCCCATCCGGCACCGGAGTCCTCCCGGATGAGACCACGGTGACTTCGTGGCCTGCCTCCACCAGCATCGTTGTCAGGTTCTTGCCGGTATGCCCCGTGCCGCCGATAACGCATACTCTCATTTTGCCTGCCCCTTTCGCGACTCAGCGTCAATGTCATGTCAGCCGCTTCGCCATTTGACCTCAATAGTCCTTCTTACCACTCTCCGCTGAAAAGCAGTTGCTGGGTGCCTTGTTCCCGCGATTATCGCCAGCGCTATGGTGGAGATGCAGCGCCGAATTGTGGACAACGTAGATGGCCTTGGGACCTCAGCCACTGGCTGCTCGATGGCACGGTTGGCCATAATGAGGATGAATGTGCGCTTGACGACAGCCCTGTCAATCAGATCTTACTCATGGCGTGCATCCGGAAAGGGCATGTCCTTGGTCTGGCGGTTGAGTTGCTCAAGGGTGATATCTCCTATAAACTCAAAGCAGCGGAGGTATTCATTGAGCGTTGGCGAAGATATTACAAGCCGGCCGGCTCGCACAGTTCGCCGGGGTATCTACGCCCGGTGGAGTTTGTCCGCTGCTGTGGGAGTTACGGTCGGGCGGGGCCCTTCGTCCGCTCCCATAGTGCAGGGCAATACCATAAGGCAACACTGTCACTGCAGGTGGTATCAGCAGCGGGAGTAAGCCACGTCGGTAATCGAGATGATATTCGTCGGCACGTAGGCGAACAGGTTTTCGGCCTCAGTTTCCAGGATTGGCAGCGCAGTGAACGACCCGCCGCCATACTCATGCCCCATGTGTGTTGTGCGCTCAAGCAGCCAGTGGTGGATCTAAAAGACATCGTCCGGGAAGGCCCCAGGCCCCGGCGGACGCCGCAACAACAACGAAACCTCGCGATAGGCACGAGCATGTTTGGTGAGACCATCGTAGATGATGAGCACATCGCGCCCGAGTTGGATGGAGTACTCCGCGAGCCTCGTCCCAGGACAGTTGGTGACGAAGTGCAGCCCCGGCGCGTCTTCACTGGTGGCCACCATCACCACGGAATAGTCTATGGCGTGGTGCTGCCCGAACTCCGCGATGACCTTGACGACCGAGTAGTTGGGCAGATAGCAGTCAAAACTGTGGCACTGGGCCAGTTGATTCGTTCCAGGTCAGCCGTGCCGTCCCTGTGGAATAGGAGGGAGTGGAGAGATTCGGTTTGTGTCCGAGCGGAGAGATTATGGTCGCATGGTTCGTTAAGTAGGAAAGCATTAAGCGTTTAGCAGAAGAACCCGGACGGACGGAGGTTTGGATATTACACTCTATATCGGGCTCATCATCGTGATCCTCATTAGTGTGAACGCTCTTTACGTCGCTGCGGAGTTTGCCGCGGTCAGTGTCCGGCGCAGCAGGATCCGCCAGTTGGCAGATGAGGGGAATGTCTATGCGCGACAACTCCTACCCACGCTTGAGGATGCCACGAGGCTCGATCGGTATGTTGCGGCTTCTCAGATTGGTATCACTCTCTCAAGTTTGGTGCTGGGCGCGTTCGGACAGGCGACTTTGCCGCAGAAAATCGCTCCACTATTTGTCGACTGGAGTAGTATGCAGACGGTGGCGGCGCAATCGACCTCTGCGGTGATCGTACTGGTGGGCTTGACCGTCCTGCAGGTGGTACTGGGCGAACTTGTGCCGAAATCCGTGGCGTTACAGTACCCGACCCGGCTAGCCCTCTACACGGCCATGCCGATGCGCTGGTCGCTCTCGCTGTTCTCCTGGTTGATTATTGTGCTGAACGGCAGTGGGGAGCTGATTCTGAAGTGGCTTCACATACCATATAACAGGCACCGTCATATTCACTCACCTGAAGAACTCGCTCTGCTGCTCGCGGACAGCCGAGACGGCGGGTTACTGGAAGAATATGAGTACGATCGCCTGAACGAAGCCCTACTCCTGAGCAAGCGGACTGCCGGGGAATTGATGGTGCCTCGCCTTTACGTTACGGCGATAGAAATCGATACGCCTTTGGATGATGTCGTTAATCAGGTAGGCGGAGGCCCGTATACCCGTGTGCCGGTGTACCGTGAATCTATTGACAATATCATCGGGATCATTCACGCCAAGGACTTGATGATTCAGTATTTCAGTCCGGGTGGCTTAAAGACACTCTCTGAGGTGATACGTCCGGCCATATTCGTGCCCGAGTTCTTTACCGTGGATCGGTTGTTGACCATCCTGCGGGAAGAAGGCAGCTACCAGGCCATCGTTATCGATGAATTCGGTGGGATGGAGGGTCTAGTGACGCTGGAGGATGTATTGGCGGACCTGCTTGGCGAGATCGGCGATGAGCTAAAGGACGCCCAAGCGGGACCGGAGAAGCTCCCAGATGGCCGCGTGCGCCTGCCTGGGCTGCTGCATCTTGATGAGATCGAGCAGTGGGCCGGTGTAACCTGGCAGGGGGAGTCAGCGACAGTCGGAGGCTATGTGGCCGAAGTGCTGGGGCGCATTCCGACCGTGGGTGAACAGGTTACGATCGACGGGGTCGGGGTGGTGGTGGAGCGCATGGAAAACTATGCCATTGTGTCCGTGCTGATCACGCCGCTGCGAGCATCCGAGGAGGACTGAGTATGGAGTTCGTCATCCCCATTCTCATTATCACGGGGCTGATTCTAGTTAATGGGTTGTTTGTGGCGGCTGAGTTCGCTATTGTCGGCGTCCCGCGCGCGACCATCGAACACTTAGCGTCACAAGGGCATCGTGTGGCGCGGCACGTACAGCAGATAATCACAGATCCACGTAGCCAGGATCGGTACATTGCCACGGCCCAAATAGGGATTACCACGGCCAGTCTGGGGCTCGGGATGTATGGCGAACACATGGTGGCCGCCTGGATTGCGCAGGGCCTCGAGTCACTGGGGGCAGGCCGGTGGATCGCTGCGCACGCGCTAGCGAGTGTGCTGGCTATCGCCATCCTGACCTACTTCCATATTGTCATTGGAGAGATGGTTCCGAAGTCAGTGGCGCTGCTTTTTGCCGAGCGCACCGCGCTTTATGTAACGCCACCGATGCGCTGGATTCAGTATGCCTTGCATCCGTTCGTGGTCATTCTGAATGGTATCGGCAATGGCGTCCTGAAGCTGATGCACATCAAGCGCGATTTCGCGGCCAGCCATCAGCATACCTCGGATGAGATCGAGTATCTGGTACGGGAAAGCAGAGAGGGCGGCCTGCTAGCTAGCGAGACTTGCCGAGTTTTGTGCGACCTCCTCGGATTTGGCGAATTGACTGCCAGCGAGGTGATGGTGCCGCGCGTGCGTGTTTCGGCCTTGTCGCTGGAGTCAACGCCCGAGCAGGTGTTGACCTGCATCCGCGAGTCCCGTCACACGCGTTACCCCGTCTATGATGGCGATCTGGATCACATCATAGGCATGATCCATATTAAGGATCTCTTCGGGCTGCTGCGCTCAGGAGCAACGTTGCGTGACAGCAGCATCCGCGCTGTGCCGCACCTGCCGGAAACAGCGGAGCTTGATGCGGTGCTGGTCAGTATGCGCCAGGCGCATGCGCAACTGGTGGTGATAATGGATGAGCAAGGTGGCACGGCGGGCATTATTACACTGGAAGACTTATTCGATGAAGTGGTCGGGGATATTGGAGCGGGGGAAACAACCACGCCCGATATTGTATGGGATGACGAGGGCAATCTCCGGGTGACTGGGACGGCACGGATTGACGATGTGGGCGATGCGTTCAATGTATCACTCGAGCACGAGGATGTCGATACGGTTAGCGGGTTGGTGCTCACAGTGCTGAAGCGTCCAGCAGTGGTCGGGGACGTAGTTATGTACCAACAGCTACACTTTCAGGTGATCGAGGTCGATGGTCATGGCGTCGGCTCATGCCTGGTCACCAGGGAGACGCCGAGGTAGTTTATGCGGCATCACCTGAAGGCGGGAGTTAGTCACGTCGGGCGTCATGAGTGAGACATTTCTACGTTAGGTAGGTAGGAACAGGGTGCTATGGAGTCGAACTGGGCTTGAGTAAACGTGCCCACGAGTTGACTTGTCGCAATTTATTGGTAAGGTACTCTCAGCTACTTGCATAGCGGCTGCTGGCGGACTTGGAGTTCCGTGGACTCGCGGCAGATGTATGCTAGCAACGGTTCTCTGAGGTCGAAATCATCATTATCCGCTCTATGCAGGCCGTACGTCGCCACCCGGAAAGTACTTCTCAACACCCAAAGCGTCGGAGGTATTCATCGAGCGGTGGCGAAGCTATTTCAGGCCGGCCGGCTCGCACAGTTCGCCGGGATATCTACGCCCGGTGGAGTTTGTACACCGCAGTGGGAGTTACGGTCGGGTTACGCCCTTCGTCCACTCCCACAGTGCAGGAAAACACCATTAGGCAACACTGTCACTGCGGGTGGTAGCCGGGGGGCAAGTTACGGCTGAATGGCCGCAATCAAGGAGGAAATGTTATGGCCAGAACGGTTCTCATGATTGTCGTGACGATGTTGCTTGCGTGCGCGTGCTCATGCGCGGACCTGACGTTTGTGGCCAAGAGCGAATACGAATTGCGGGATGCGGGGACACCAGTGGATGGCGTCGAACTTCCTGCCGCCGAGGGCCATGAGAGGCAATCCCTGCCGGAGGTGATAGACCGGGTGGTTGCTGCACCTGAGGCGCCCCTGCAATGGCTGAAGGTCTGGATGGCCGAGGGTAAGTGGCGGCGAGACATTTTTGAGCAGGACCCGCGCAGTGGCTGTGAAGCGGTGTTGTCCGTCATCCGGCTGGAGGAGTTGGGACACACGATAATGCTGGACTGGCAGGAGCGGGTCGCCACCATCAGCGAAGACGTCGCCATGGAGCAAATGGCCATAGACATGGCCACGGCGGAGGAGCAGGCGCACCAAGCAGCAGCCAGCCAGCAAGTGCCCAAGATCGAGTCGCTGCCGCCGGAGTTGCAGAAGGAGCTTGAGAAGCGCGTGGCGGAGATGGGCGAGCTTGCCAAGCAGGCACGAGCTGACGCCGGGCCGGTTATCACCGTCAGTGTCGAGGGGCCACTGGAAGACGCGACAGTGCTCGGCCTCGGATGCAGGAAGTACAGGATCACCACAGAGACTCTTTTCCCAGTCGGCGGGGAGGGCCGGTGCCACACCCGTGAGGATACGTGGACACTGCTTACTGATCAACTCACTCCCCCGGCGAGCGAGCAGGATGTGTGGGAGTGGCGCGGCGCGATGGCAACAATCGGTTGGGAGGAGGCCTGGGACCAAGCCACTGCCGACCTAGACATGCCGGAGGGCTTCCCGATGAAACGTTACACCGTCCAGGAAGACCTGATCAGCGGCGCGATCGGTGTACTGCAGGCGGAAATATTGGCGTACGACGAGGCGCCCATCGCTGCGACAGTTTTCGAGATCCCCGCAGGGTTCACACAGGAGCGAAT
>Ga0180432_10009582_pt1 | contig 11785 bp, 11 predicted proteins | sample SS_ome_10_FD_132414 | JGI IMG/M metagenome (GOLD analysis project Ga0180432, IMG submission 132414) | Hypersaline lake sediment archaeal communities from the Salton Sea, California, USA - SS_1_MS_2 metaG | ecosystem: Environmental > Aquatic > Non-marine Saline and Alkaline > Hypersaline >... | reverse complement strand
TCAACGACCGCATCCCGGATCGGGTAGCTGAGCTGCTCACCGGCGAGCGCGAGGATTCGGCTCTCGAGCGGCGCCGAGCCCGACGGCGGGAGCACCAGGGGGAAGATGTCGATTGCCGGTGAGCTGAGCGCGCAGACGGCATGTCCCCGAGTGATGCCCGCCCGCCGGGCGGAGAGGCGCAGCTGGCGGCCGATCTTGCCGGCGCCCCCCATGGCTCCCGCGGGGAGTTCCATTCCGGTGGCGTACCACTGCTCGGCCTTGCGTTGGGCGTGGTGCTGGGCGATTCGCAACCAGGTTTCACCCGCCTCGATACCGATGAGCGTGCCCGGTGGTTTCCGGCGTTTCACTTGTGGACTGCCGCGGCCGACCTTAGCTGTCAAAATCGACATCGCGCCCTCCCTGGAGTCTCAAGGTCGTCAGAGTCTTCACGATCGTTCCCTTCTCCAGCACCTTCACAATGATCAGCTTACAGTCGGTTGGAGTGAGCGATGTGGTCGACGGATTGTCGGGGTTGGCATAGCTGATGCTGACCGAGCGGGTGAGGTCGGAGATCCCGATCGCGGTTCCATCCTTCTGCTGCAAGGTCTGAGAGCCGTTCCAAGCCGTGTAGTCGTCTACGTCGTCGAAGAGCGTGCGATCGGTGGGGGGGCTCCATTCGCCGGCGTCGGGCCCCAGGGTCGTGCTGGCGGTCTCCGGGTCGTCGAAGGGAAGGGCGGTGACCTCCATCAGGAGCGATGTGGCCAATTCGGTGTAGAGCTGGGAGGATTCGGCCTCCTCCCGGGTCGTGAAGATCACATGGGTCGCACTCTGCGTAGCTGCCGCCAGCAGGCCCACGATGACCATCGCAATCAACGTCTCGACCAGCGTAACCCCTCGGTGTCCGGCCGCCGGAGTCATGGCACCCTCACCGGTCGGAGGCCGAGGCCGGTTAGTTCCACCATCGGATTGATGTTCAAGTTGGTGTCGTGTTGTACGGCGGTACCAGCTCGCATCACATGGATCTCGTTGGCCAGCAATGCCCCTTTTACAAGGATCGGATCATCCGCCTCGTATTGCGGTCCCCAGAGCTCCCCCGTGCAGTAGACCACACCGTCGATGTGGCTTTCGTAGGTCTGCATGCCAAGAGTGAAGGATCCGGCCTCGATCTGCATCACCAGGTTGCCGTCGACGACCAGGGCGGGCAGGCGGTCGGGGTCGGGCGATTCCAGGATGATCTCCGCCGCCCAGTTGGACCAGCCCCCGAAGTAGACCCAATTGGCGTTCAGGATCACGATACAGGCGCGGATGGCGCATCGGTAGAAGTAGACATTACCGCCCGAGGCATTGATCCAGTAGATGGCGCGCGGCGATGCTGAACCGTGGGGATTGTTGGAGGCGTCAATCACGGCCCAATCGACCACTCGATCGAAGGGGAGCGTGAGCTTGGCTCCCGCCATCGTGAACCAGTTGAAGTCGACCACCGGCATGAATAGCGAGTCGGCCACCATGTGGAGATCGGTGTCGTCATCATCGAGACCCGCAGAGACCACGCTTCCCGTCACCGTCGTGATATCCCCGAAGACCCCTCCGCCTCCCCAGTCGGTGACGTCTCCGTTCGCCCGGATGCGCCCCTCGACGTAGGCGTCCTGCAGCCCGACGGTCGTATTCGAGAAGACCGCGTACTCGAGCACCTTCGAGGGCAGGGGCACGAAATCGGTCACCAGAGTGCGGGTCACACCATCGATATCGGCGGTGGCGGTGAAGCGCACCGTGTCGGCATCCGACGATCCAGTCCCGCCGCTGACCTGCAACATGCCGTCCGTCGGGTCGGAGGCCATCACGGTCACCACGCCCGAGCCGATCGGCTTCTGGTTGAGCACCTTGGGGTCGAAGGTGGCCATCCGCCAGTTTGCCTCTCGGGGAGCCAGCCAGGCCGCATTCTCCGTTCCGGCCTGGGCGCAGATGGACGCCAGCGTTCCGCTTCCCATCTGACTCACACGTTTGAGCCGCATGCCCGCCTCGTACGCCGCGCCCACAACCAGCATTGTCGTCATCAAGGTGATGACGAGGGCCGCGAGCAGGATACCCCCGCGCTCCCTAGAGGCTCTGGAAGGCGATGAAACCGGCACTGTGCTCGATGTCCTCTCCCCGCTTGAGAATCAGCTCGTAGCTGATGCCCAGGGTGTCGGTCACAACGTGGGTGACCTCCTTGACTTTCATTACAGCCGTCCATCCCCAGATGCGGTAGAAGGCTTCCTCATCATAGCTGCTCGACGACCAAGAACCGCCGTCATTGTTGCTCTCGCGAAACGAGCTGTCATTCACGGGCCATTCGCCCGAGTCGCAATGCTCGATCCGCTCGTATTGGACGTGCCCAGCGTAGGTACCGCCGCCTCGGGCGGCGGACTCGACCACGACCCAGTAGCGTTCCAGCGGATCGATCTCGGCATCGACCACCTGAATCAGGTCGGCGCGGTGCCAATCATACCCCGTGTCGATCTCGAATCGATCGATCACCCCCTGGGCAAGCAGAAGATCGGGATACCTCGCTCCGTACGCCTGCGCCTTGAAAACCTTTACGATCATGTCCTCTTCGCATGGATAGTGGTCCTTTGCCCTGACTCGGACTTCGACCGCCGGAATGCCGAGGAAGCCCGCGGGCGCATTCCAGAACTCGATGCCCGCGATGTCGTGGTCCGCCACCTTCTCCTCGCCGGCGCTCCTATAGTCGCAATGGGTCACGGCAATGAGTCCGTCCCAATCCCCGGGCTCGAACGACCGCAGGATCGTGATCGTCGTATCGGGTGCCAGTTCCTCGGCGGTGTAGGTCCGCGAGATGGTATTCAGACTGAATTGCAGGCTCTTGACGTTGGCGGCCACCAGCTCTTTGGTTCCCGCATCGATCTGGCGCAACAGCGAATCAGGAGTGGTGCCGGCCATGCCGTAGGTGATCTTGGATCCGTCGGGGGCCCACATGCTGAGCTTGTTGCCCGAAGCGCCCACGATACTCGTTGCGCTCTCGATGTCCCGCCGCATGAGGCTGACCGCCAGCTGAGCGTCGCGCGAGAGGTCATCGGTCGATTTCGAGCTCCGAGAGGTATTCAGAATGCCGGAGAACAGGTAGGCCATGGCGGTGGCCAGGAGCGCCGCGATGGCCGAAGCGATCAACACCTCCACCAGCGTGAACCCGCCCGCCGAACTACGACGTGATGGTGACCCGGCCGGTCCCATTCTCCACCTGCAGCTTCCATGTGCTGCCGCTGGCTTGCACGCCGACCGAACCCCCCGCCAGCGGCGTGCCGCCAGACTCGAAGCGGAGGGAGTCGGCTCCGCCGAAGTTGGGGGAGCGGAGATTGACGCCGGCTCCGGGGAAGAGGCGCGCGAAATCCACCTGAAAAAGCTGTTTCGACACGGGATGCCGAATCTGGGTTCCGCCTGCGTAGACACCGTAACTCTCCGTTGCGTCCGTGAAGTGAATGGTGTAGGCGGTACGGTTCGTGATCGCCTGAATCTGCACGAAGGCAATGTCTGCCGCGATACGCCGAGCCGCTTCTTCTGCCGCCGACTGCGAATGACCCGAGTGTAGAAGCGAAATCGCGGCGCCGGAGAGCACCGCGATCACCGCTATCATGATGAGGAGCTCCACCAGCGTGAAGCCGGATGCGCTTCTCACATGCCGTGCCATCTCCGTCGTCCGCTGACCCACGAGGTCGCCATGGGGGTCCACCCCGCGTGGGCTAGTGGGAGTCGTGAGCGCCGTCGTCGGCGATCAGACGACCGGTCTTGACGTAGAACTTCCACCCCGCGGTTCCGCCCGAAGCGACCGTCGAGATGTCGGTGGTTGCGATGTCACACACGACCGTCGACAGGTTGTTGAACGGGTTCGTGGGGATGCCCTTCTTGACGTATGGACCGTACTTATACGTGGCATCCTTCGATCCGTTCGTGACACCGGCAGATGAGCTGTACAGCATGAGCTGCTTGACGAAGGCGGCCTGGGCCTCGCCGGCGGTAGCCACAGCAGTGCCGTCGGTCTCCTTCACCGCTCCCGGATAGACCCCCCCGTGCTGATGGTAGTAGAGTTCGATGGCGTTGCGGAGTTCGGTCAAACTCGTGTCGAGCGACGCGACCTTGGCGTCCTCGGTGTTGCTGCCGAATTGCGGAATCGCAATGGCGGCGAGAACGCCCAGGATGATCACGACGATCAGGAGTTCGACCAGCGTGAAACCCGACCGATCGGAGAGACGACGAATCATGAATCCTTCTCCTCTTTCCTGCTCTCCCTTGTTCAGGGATCGGCGATGCCGAATGACCTCCCTAATGGACCCCCCTGGTGAGCTTGAACAGCGGTACGATGAACGAGATGGCGACGAATCCGACGAGCACGCCCATGATGACCAGCATAATGGGCTCGATCATCGAGCTGAGTTTTCGGATGTCGCTTTCCAACTCCTCCCGGTAGTGCTCGCTCAACCTCGCCATGACCGTGTCCAAAGCGCCCGAAGTCTCACCCGTCGCGACCATCAGTTTCACGGTCTGGGGAAGGAAGCTGCATTCCTGGAATGCCAGCGCCACCCCTTGTCCGGCCTCCACTCGCTCGGCGAGGTTTGTGAAGAACTCCTCGTAGCGAGCGTTTTCGATGGCCTTCCGCGCGATCCCGATGGCCTCGAGGTGTGGGACCCGGCTCCCCAGCAGAATCCCGAGGCTCGAGAAGAGCTGGAACATGTAAGCCTTCGTGAAGAGCGGTCCGACGAGCGGAAGGCTCAACTTCAGGCGGTCCCATCTCTCCCGAAAGGCCTCGGTCTTCGAGAGCCTGCGGGCGCCTACACCTGCTAAGAATGCTATCGGTACGACGATCCACCACCTTGAGCGGAGAAAATCCCCGGAGGCCAAGAGCAGCCGGGTGCTCAGGGGGAGCTCATCGGCGATACCCGAGAAGAGGTCCGAGAAGCGGGGGAACATGTAGATCATCATGAACGCGACCACGATCGCCATGATGCAGGTGAGGATCGTGGGGTAGGTCATCGCCTCCCGGACCCGGGACCGGAGCCGCCGTTGGATCTCCATGATCGAGCTAAGTCTCAGCAGGCTCTCTTGTAATGATCCGCTTGCCTCGCCGGCCCGGATGATGCTGGTGAAGAGGTGATTGAAGACCCCGGTATGGTCCTCCAGGCTCTCCGACAATCCCACCCCTTCCTCCAGGCGCAATCGAACGCGCTCGAGGACCGTCCGCAGCTCCCCCGGCTTGAGCTGGGAGGCCAGGGCGGCGATCGCCGGGACGAGGCCGATGCCGGTCTGGATCAGAAGGGCGAGCTGCTGGGTGAAAAGAACCAGATCCTCCGCGCTCGTCTTGTGCGGCCCTCCGATCTGAACCCTGGCCAGCTTCGAGAGCAGCGTCAGTTGGGGCTGCGGGGCGGAGGACTCGCCCTCGGGGGTGGGCTCGACTTTGGCGACGTTGATGGCCACGCGATATTGCTCCGGTGTTTCGGGCTCTTCCGTCACTATCGGGCCCGAGGCCGGAGGTCTTGAGGCTAGTCGACGAAGACCGAGCGCGTGATCTCCTCGAGTGCGAGTTGACGTGCGCGCTGCTGCCGGGGTAGCCTCTATGCCTGCCCTGGCTTACGCGGAACAGGTCCATCAAGATGTCCTCATGGGGGCTCGCGGCCAAATGGAGCATCCACTCCTGCGCAGATCATCGTGGCCCCTACTCCTTCTTCTCACTGTCTTCAGTCTGCTGCGCGCCTACCATGATCTCCGCCCAACCCTCGTTCCGGTGAGAGGGCACCGGCTGTTCTACGACTTCCAAGTCATGGTGAAGAACCTTCGCGCCTACGAGGGGACGGGGGAGCTCTATGACACGAGTGATCCCCATTGCTTCGATCCCACGACCACGTCGATGTTCAAGTATCCCCCGCCCCATGCGGCGTTGCTTCTGGCTATCATCGATCTGGATGCACGCACCGATCTGCCGCCGAGACAGCGGTTACACCATCAGATGAGGCCGATGGTCATCCTGTGTGTGACCGCGCTGGCGGCCTCCCTCGCCCTCGCCCTGCTCCTTCTGCACGCCGGCGCCAAGCGAACGTTCCTCATGGCGGCCGTGTTTCTCAACTGGCAGCCGACCTGGGACTATCTGAGCGGTCCACAGATCGAACCCGTTCTTCTCCTCCTCGTTACGATCTCGCTTCTGCTCGCACGGCAGCGAAGAGGCTACCTGAGCGGGATCCCTTTGGGGATCGCCGGCGCGCTCAAGATCTATCCCTGGGCCCTTGTTGCCTGGGCGGCTATGCACCAGCGTTGGAGGGGAATCCTGAGTCTCTTCGCCGGCGCCGCTCTGGCATTCGCCGCGTCCCGGCTCTTCCTGCCCGGTCGCTTCTCCCTTCAGTACTTGACCAGTATTCTGCCCCACCTGGGTGGCATCTCATCCGGAGTGGAGAACGTGAGCGCGGCGGGATTTCTGATGCGGATCTGCCATGGCTTGCTCGACGTCCATACGCCAGCCACGCTCCGGGCGGATTGGCCGCCGAGCGTAGCCGCTTTGCTGACGCTGGCGTCATACGTCGCCGTGCTGATCGTCCTTGTCCGCGTAAGCGTTCGCGCGCTCCACAAGGCATCATGCTCCCCGCAGAAGCGCACCCCGACAATCTCCTTGGGCATCGTTCTGTGTCTGCTGCTCTTTCTGGTGCCGACATCCTGGGTCGGCTACCAGACGCTCCTCGTGCTCCCGCTCATGGCGTGCATCGCCGCCGCTCCGCGCCCCTCTGCCGATCCATTGTTTTGGGTGCTGCTGTTGCTGGTGGTTGCCGCGGGGTCCCTGTACGGGGAGCATCGCGCGTGGACCTACGCCGTTGTCGGCTTCAACCCGCTGTTGACGTGGCTTGCTCTGCTGAGCTTGCTGCGAACGGGAAGTCTGGAGGCTAGTCGACGAAGACCGAGCGCGTGACCTCCTCGAGCGTCGTCTTCCCCTCCAGGATCTGGCGCAGGCCCTCGGATCGGAGGGTCGGGAGGTTCTTGGCCAGCTGATGCTCCCGGATCTGCGCGGCGTTCGGATCCTTGAAGAGCAGCTGCTCCATCTCCGAATCGATGATCAGCATCTCGTAGATCCCAACCCGCCCGCGGTAGCCGGAGTCGAAGCATGACTCGCAGCCGCGGCCGCGCCGAAGTTGGAGGGTGGACTGCTCGGGAACGCCCAGCGCGTCCAGCTCCGCCTGGGTCGGGTGATAGGGGGTCGAGCAATCGGGACAAATCGTGCGGGCCAGGCGCTGGCCGATGACGCCGATCAGAGAAGAGGCCAAGAGGTAGGGCTCGATCCCCATCTCCAGAAGGCGCGTCACCGAACTGGGGGCGTCATTGGTGTGCATCGTCGAGAGAACGAGGTGTCCGGTGAGGGCGGCTTGAACCGCGATCTCGGCCGTTTCCGTGTCACGGATCTCACCCACCAGGATTACATCGGGATCCTGCCGCAGGGTGTGCTTCAAGATGCGGGCGAAAGTGAGCCCGATCTCGTCGCGCACCTGGTTCTGATTGACGATCTCGAACTGGTACTCGACCGGGTCTTCAATGGTGACGATGTTCTTCTCGATCGAATTAAGCTCTTTCAGCCCGCCATAGAGCGTGGTCGTCTTGCCGCTTCCCGTGGGACCGGTCACCAGCACCAGGCCGTGCGGATTGTGAAGCAGCGTCCGGTAGGCCGTGAGCGTGTCGGGGGCGAATCCGAGGTCCTCCAACGACAGGATACCCGCCTCCCGGTCGAGCACGCGGAGCACGATCTTCTCGCCCAGCACACCGGGGAGCGAGGAGAAACGCAAGTCAACCGTTCGCCCCTGGGCCAGCACCTGGATGCGCCCGTCCTGGGGCAACCGCCGCTCGGCGATGTCGAGGTTGGCCATGATCTTCAGACGCGAGATTACCGGAGCATGAAGTTCGATCCGCTGGCGCATCACCTCGTAGAGCACCCCGTCGATGCGGAACCGCACGCGGAAGAATTGGCGCTCGGGCTCGATGTGGATATCGCTGCAGCGCTCGTTGATTGCCTTCAGGATGACCTGATTGACCAGATTGATGATCGGGCTCTCACCCGCCATCTCCGCGATGTCTTCGAAGCGGCCACCGGTCTCGGTCGACACGAGCTCGAGATCGACCTCGTCCAGCTCGGAGACGAACTCCTCGATCGGCGCCTCGCTATCCTCATAAGATTCGCCGATCATCTTGATGATGTCTTCGCGCAGGGTGACGACCGGCTGGATGTCGCAGCCCGTAAGCTTGCGGATGATGTCGAGAATGTTGACGCGATGCGGGTCGGTGACGGCGAGCGTCAGCATGTTGTGTATGCGAAAGAGAGGGAGGACATCGTAGATCTCGGCCTTGTCGCGGCCGATGATGCCGACAATCCGGGGATCAACCAGTCCCTTGCGCAGGCGCACGAAGGGGAGGCCCGCCCGGTCGGCCAGGACTTCGGTGATCGCCGCTTCCGGGACCAGGCCGCTCTCGACCAGGATTTCGCCCAGACGGCGTCCGGTCTCGTGCTGCTGCTTGAGCGCCTCCTCCTTCTGTTCCTCGGTGATCAAGCCCCGTTGGACCAGGAGATCACCGATGGGCGCCTTCTTCGATAGGTCTTTCCTGATCACAGGAAACTCCTCCCGGCGCTTTCGAGATCGTCATAGACCGGGATCGACTGGTCGAGCCGCGTGATCGTCAGGACCTCTTTGGTCGTCGACTGAGCGGCGGCCAGCCGGAGCGATCCGCCCTCCTCTCGTAGGGAGGTGCACAGATCGAGCAGGTACTCGAGCGATGGGCTATCACAGAAAGTGACTCTGTGGAGATCGACAACCAGGTTGGATGCGCCTGCCGCTCGCGCGGCCTGGACCTCCTTCTCCAGATCGGTGAGGTTCTCTTCGACCAACGCGCCGTCGGGCGTCAAGTAAGTCGCCACACCCAGCCTGTTCGACCTGACCTGCATTACGCCGCCTTCTCGTCCACATCCTCACTGGGATGGATATCATCGATCTTCCCTTCCGCCGCCAGCTGAAGGAAGACTTCGGCCAGCCGGGGGTCGAACTGCGTTCCGGCGCAGTCATGGATCTCCTTGAGTACGGCTTCCTGGGGCAGCGCCCTGCGGTAAGCCCGTGAAGAGTACATGGCATCGAACGTATCGGCGATGCTCAGAATCCGCGCCAGGAGCGGGATCTCTTCCCCCTTCAGGCCGTCCGGATATCCGCCGCCGTCGAATCGTTCGTGGTGATGGCGGATCGCCGACAGGGTGTCGCGTAGCTGGGGGATAGGCTCCAGCACCTTACACCCTCGTTCGGGATGCATCTTGACCTCGCCGAACTCCTCCTCCGTGAGCCTCCCCGGCTTGTTCAGGATCTTGCCCGTGATGGCGATCTTGCCGATGTCGTGTAGCAGCGCGGCCCAACTCAGCGTCTGCATCTCATCGGCGGAGAGCCCGATTCGCTCCCCGATCCGCACGGAAAGGCCATAGACGCGTTCGGAGTGGCCGCGCGTGTACTGGTCCTTGGCGTCGATCGCGGCCACCAGGCTCTTCACGGTACTGAAGAGCATTTCCCGCAGCTCCTGATAGAGCTGACGCGTGGTCGCGACGTTGGAGAGTTCCTCGACCAGACATTCGAGCAGACGAAGCTCGCCGGTCTCGATCGGGAGTTCTTCATCGGTGCGGAAGATGCCCACGTAGCCGGTGACGGTCGCCTGCACGAGGACCGGGCTGATCACGTAGTGGACCCGTCCGCGCGGGGTGTCGATCGAGCCCGGGTGTCGGCTGGCCGAGGTGGCTCTCTTTCCCCGCCACCTCCGATTGAACTCGACATGGATGCTCTCGAGCGCGTCCCGGCTATCGGTCAGCCAGTGCATCTTTTCCGGGAATTGCGCCCCCGGTCCCGCCGTCCACTCCACGTGATCGTTATCGGGCTGACACAGGATGAGGAGGCGCTGCTCCAGGAGCTCGGCCGTCTCCTCGAGCAGCTTGCGCGCCGTGGCCGAGAAGCTGTCATCCGGCTGTAAGGCGTGCGAGAAACGGTAGAGCAGGTTGATCTCGTCATACGACTGAGATACCTGGTCGGTCATCTTGTCGAGATCGTGCTCGGCAGCGAAGAAGCGCCCGATCTGCCCGGCCAGCGAGAAGAGCAACGGCTGGAAGCGCGTGTCACCCGTGGCGGCCATCAAGTTGCCCAGGATCTCTCCATTCGCCTCGATCACGGCCCAATCGCGTGTCCACCCGGTACCGGCCGCCTCTTCCTCGGGGAGATCGACATCGTCGGTTGCGAGCAGCACCTCTCCGTTGGGATCGACGATCTGGAGCGGCGTCTGGAGCGCCTCGGCGAGATCCCGTATTACGTCTCCACAGCTGACGTGGAGGAACTCGGCAAAGGTATCTCGTAGGGTGCTGTTCATGCTGCCCTCCGTCCGGGCTCGTCCGAGCCCCCTTCGGTATCCGTGCCCAACCGTTGTTTCAGCAGGCGCAGAATCTGCTTGGGGCTCACGGGTTTCTCGACCAGCGAGATTCCTTCATGGGCCTTCACCCAATCCCGCTCTTCCGACTCTGATCGGGAGGTGACGATGAAGACGCAGCCGGGGAGATAGGGCCCCTCGGTCGTCAGATGCCGGACCAGTTCACGACCCGTCATGTACGGCATCTGGATATCGCAAACCATGGCATCGAAGCGCTCGGCTGATTCCGTCAGGATGTCGAGCGCGCGCTTACCATTCGGCGCCGTGGTCACCTGAAGTCCGGAGCGCTCGAAGACGCGCCCCAGAATCCGGGAGACGGTCGAGTCGTCATCGACCACCAGTACCCGCATTCGATCCATGGACAATTCCCCCGAGTTTCCGAGCGCGGAGCTAGGCCGCGGCCCCCAGGTCGAGTCGGCCGCCAACCTCCCGGCAGGGGAGATGAAGGCGGAAGAGACTTCCCCTGCCAACCTCGCTTTCGACCTCGATTTCTCCATCATGGATTTCGGCAATCTCCTTGACCAGGGCGAGACCCAGACCGGTGCCCGACATCTGTTGCACTTCCTCATCCGATGAGCGCGCAAACCGCTCGAAGATCAGTTCTTGATCCGCGGGCTTGATCCCAATGCCGGTATCTCGGATCTCCACGTTCACCGCGCCATCGATCTCGGTCGCCTCCACGCTGACACGTCCGCTCTCCGGTGTGTACTTGATCGCGTTGGTGATCAGGTTGGTGATGGCCACACCGAGGAGATCCTTGTCACCATAGAGGGCGGGCAAGTTCTCGGGCACGCGGACCTCGTAGGTCTGCTTCCGGTTCACCGCCTGCGAGCGGACCGATTCCGCCAAGCTGGTGATGAGAGTGGAAGTCTTCACAAATCCGAATTGGGCATTCAGATTCCCCAACTGGATGCGCGACATCTGCAGCAGATTCGAGATGAGGCGAGCCATCCGCTGGGCTTCATTGCTGAGCGTGTTGGAGTACTCCTTGCGCTCGTCCTGGCTGAGGAGCGTGTCATCGGCCAGGGCGTCGACGTAGGCCAAGATCGTGTTGAGAGGCGCCTTGAGCTCGTGTGAGATCTGGGAGAGGAACTCCCCTTGGGCCCGAAGCGCCGCTTGCTGGGCGCTGACATCACGCAAGGTGAAGAGCGTGCCGGCGTTTTCATCCGGGCCGTGTCTCAGCGGGATGCGGCTCAAGACCACCTGACGCCCCGCGCCGTCCCCCAGACTGGCCTCCATCGAATGGCCGGACTGTTCCGCTTCCTGGAGGAGGGCGATGATGCTTGCCGGCAAGGAGGTCAGATCCTGTCCCACGAACTGCTCGCTCGGCACCCGGAGAATG
>Ga0180432_10009581_pt1 | contig 11785 bp, 7 predicted proteins | sample SS_ome_10_FD_132414 | JGI IMG/M metagenome (GOLD analysis project Ga0180432, IMG submission 132414) | Hypersaline lake sediment archaeal communities from the Salton Sea, California, USA - SS_1_MS_2 metaG | ecosystem: Environmental > Aquatic > Non-marine Saline and Alkaline > Hypersaline >... | reverse complement strand
TTCTTGAAGCGAAGCTTCGTGAGTTGGCTGAAGAAGAAGGAATTGACGGAAAATCAAAGGTAGCGTAAACTATGAGAACTGGAGTGGCCATTCAAACCTCCAACTACGATTGGGACAATGTCACGAAGGACACGAAAAAGCACGAAAAAGAGCTAAAAAGAGTAAAAAAATGCAAGAAAATGGCAAAAAGTGTCAAATGTTGTCAAAAAATGCTTTTAAGCACATAAATAGTGGTGCCGGATGGCAGAGGTTGGGAATTGCGAAATGCTGCCGGAGGCCAGAATTGGCAGTTGAATTGAAACAGGGGATTGTTAAAATGGTACGGTGAGGTTTTGCTACTTTTTGAAGGGAGAAAAAAAATGAAAATCTTAAAAAAAATGGAAAATTTACTTGCCTTTGAACTAATTATACTTATTTTCGTATTGAATTGCGCTAAAATTGTCGATATAATGACGCATTTCGGGTTAATTAGGCTTATTTAAGGGCATAATTATGAAACTAAAACAAATAAGAGTTGACGGATACAAGAACCTGATAAACTGCAAAGTAGATCTGAGCGATTTCAACGTATTGGTTGGTCCGAACAACAGTGGCAAAACAAATTTTCTTGAAGCTATACAGATGCTGTTTCCAATCGCCTGGGGGTCAGGCAAACTAAGAAAGAGCGTGTTTAAGGGGTTGACACCTAGGTTCATAGGTTCTTCCGTATGCCATCTTGCCGCACATAAGAACAAGCCGCTAACACTCGGGGTATCATTCGAGACTACTTTTCAAAGAAAAAGGTGGGTAGCAGAGTATACAGTAATGGTACAATGCGAAGATACGAACGAACACAGGAGTAAGTTCGACGTTGGCTTTGGAGCGGAGATGCTTGCAGCGAAGCCCGTTTCACAAAGGGGACCAGTGACTAAGTATATAGAAAGAAGCGTTGAGACTCCGGAGCGATTTACTGTTTCCGCCGCAAGTGGAAAGAAGCTTGAAAGAAAAATCGGTAAAACAAAATCAGCAATAGAGGCTATAGAAACAATCTTTCCTGAACATGAAGGGTTGCCTAAGGTTATCCCTAAGTTGACTATCGATTTGATTGACATTGGGATGAGTAAAGTCTTTGCAGTTTCTCCTGATGGGCTGAGAAATACCATTGGTGAAGAAAAAGAGAAAGACGAGCTGAGGGTTGCTTCTTTTGACTTGCTGCTTGCCATAGATGAACTTTATAAGAAGAAAAAACTATACAGCCTATTCAGAGAGGCAATGTGCGATATACTTAATTTAGATAACGTGGATTTTGAAGCCAGCTATACGAAAAAGGGCCGGAAACGCGTGCGATCACTCGCAATTAAAACACAAGGCTCTGATTACGCAGATGTGGCTGAGTATTCTGATGGTACTCTTGCAGTAGCAGCGATATTAGCAGCCTTGTTTTCAAAAAAACGTGATGGCCCAATGCTTTTTGTTGAAGAGTTGGAAAACTGTCTGCACCCAGAAGCTCTTGAGCGACTCGTGCGTTTTCTACAGAACCACGCTCATAAGTGGCCAGTCTTGATAACAACACATTCGCCTTATCTGCTTAATTGCGTCAATAATCCGGAAGATGTCAACGTTGCGCTTGTTGACGGAACCGGAGCGGCACATTTTAAGAAAGTGCGCAATACCAAGCAGTTGCGGGATTATCTCAAGAGTGGGTTTATGAGTTTCGGTGATATGCTGGCTTTGAATTTTGAAGAGGTGTTGGGAGAATAGCGATAGTGGGTAAGCGAAGGACCGCAAAAATCAGTAGCAAGCCAGTATCGTTCCTTATTCTCGAAGGTGATACTGAGCAAATATTTTACTCTATAATCCGAGATAAGTTTTTGAGAAACATCCAAATTGAACTGCGCAACATAAGAGGGCAAGGTAACATCAACAAAGACATCCTGAGGGAAATATTCAAATACACATATAACAATCCGGGTGACCGAGTTCGGGCATATTGCTGTATCGATGCTGAGAAACTCAAAACAAGTGCCACACCGTTCGAATTGGAGTTGATTCGTAATAAAGCCCGAGAACGAAATATGGCTCATGTTTTAAGTATTGATGGTATATTAGCTGATCCTGATATTGAATCGTGGTTTTTCTATGACATTGAGGGTATCTATAAATTTCTTGGAGCAAAAAGATCACAGCGGAATATAAGGAAATACAGCAATGTTTCTAAATTGGGCAAAAAAGACTTACATCAGTTATTTGGCAGATTCAAGGAAGAGTACTTTTCAGGCAACATGGCTAAACACTTCATTAATAATCTTAATATCGAAAATATCGTGTCAAAGTGCAAAGAGTTAAGCGAGGGAATTAAACTTATACGATCACAAGCGAATGATTTGACGAACCATCTGTTTCCTCCAAGAAAAAACAAGAGCAACTGAGAGCCGTAGTATATTAGTGGCGCTGGCGGAGGAATTGGATTTTTGGAAGGTATAACCCACGGCGGAGCGAAGCCCAAAGTCGTGGCTTTGGGGCTAAGTTTTTTTTTGGACCCCCAAATAAATTTTAGGGCTAAACATTATTGAGATTGCCTTCGCAGGGATTATTTTTTTGGTTTTAATCCTGCGGCTTTTCGCAGTTTATCGGCCATATCGGTTTTTTCCCAGGTGAAGTTAGGGTGGTTTCTTCCGAAATGTCCGCCGTGAGAGGTATCGGCGTAGATTGGCCGGGCAAGTTTCAAATAGGTAATCATTTTCTTTGGCGTTAAGGGGAAAAGCTTTCTGACGATTTCGGATATTTTTCGCTCGCTGACTTTGGAAGTTCCCTCTGTATCGATGAGGACGGAGATTGGCTCGGCGACGCCGATGGCGTAAGATAACTGTACTTCGCAGGCATCGGCGAGGCGGGCGGCGACGATGTTTTTGGCGATATACCTTGCCATATAGCTTGCAGTCCTGTCAACCTTTGTGGGGTCTTTTCCGCTGAAAGCCCCCCCGCCGTGACTGCCTCTTCCGCCGTAGGTGTCGACGATGATTTTTCTACCTGTCAGGCCGCAATCGCCTTTTGGGCCGCCGACAACGAAGCGGCCGGTAGGATTTATGTGGTAAATGGTGCGCCTGTCGATGAGCTTTTTGGGCATAACAGGGAGGATGACTTTTTCGATAATCCCTTTTCGCAAGGTTTTATACGAAACGGAAGGAGCGTGCTGGGTCGAGACTACGACTGTGTGGATACGCTTTGGTTTTCCGCCTTCGTATTCGACTGTTACCTGACTTTTTCCATCGGGGCGCAGCCAGGTGAGGAGTTTGCTTTTTCTTGCTTTTTCGAGGCGGGTTGTCAGTGCGTGCGCGAGCTGGATAGGCATCGGCATAAGGGCGGGGGTTTCCCTGCAGGCAAATCCGAACATCAGTCCCTGGTCGCCTGCGCCCTGCTCTTTGTGGAGGCCTGTGCCTTCGGTTACGCCCTGAGAGATATCGGGGCTCTGGTTGTCGATGGATACTACTACGGCGCAGTCATCGCCATCGAAGCCCATAGAATGGTCATCATAGCCGATTTTTTTGACTGTGTTCCTGATGACTTCGGGGATGTCAACATATCCTTTTGTGGTGATTTCACCGGCAACGACAACGAGGCCTGTCGTTACCATAGTTTCGCAGGCGACCCTGCTTTTAGGGTCCTGAGCGAGCATTGCGTCAAGGATAGCATCGGATATGTGGTCGGCCACTTTATCGGGATGACCCATTGTTACGGACTCACTTGTGAAGAGGTAGTTTTGGTTGTCGCAATTAGGATTGTTGTGGATAAGTCTCTTTGCCATTTGCGGTTTTTCCTTTCAGTAATAAAATGTTTCTGTGAGCATAAAACAGAAATTAAGATAATAAGGAATTTTCGGCCTGTAGTCAAATGAAAAATGGGTCTCTTTTGGTACAACGGTTCATTTTGTCAGAGGCTTCTTATTTTTTTGAGTCCCGGTTTTGCGAAGAGGATGATGTTAGCTGCTTTGCTCTTTCTGCAGTCTGAGTTGCTTTGGCGGAATCGCCGGCGGCCTCATAAGCAGCAGCTAATGTGTCGAGCAAATTGGGGTCTTCAAATTTTGTAAGCTGACAGGCCCGTTCGGCAAGGCGGACAGCCTGTTGGGGATTATGAAATTGAGCATTTTTATGGGTTGCGAGGAGCCAGGCAAGATTGTTCAAAATATCGGGGCGGTCAGGCTCGGTTTGCAGGGCCCGGGTATAATATTTAACGGCCTGGTCGAATCGGCCCATTGCTTCCAAAGCATAGGCGAGCTTAGCGTGAACAGAAGCAAAATCAGGTTTGATTTGCAGGGCTTTTTTGTAGTGCGTGACAGCTTTAGCGAAACTGCTCTGCTGGAACAATGTATCGGCCAGATTCTTATGTGCTCCAGGCAAATTCGGGTTGATTCTCAATGCTTCTTCGAAGTGAGTAACGGCTGCGGTTAATTTGCCCTGCTGCAGAAGTGCACAGCCGAAGTTGTTGTGTGCGCCGCCAAAGTCGTGTTTGATTCGCAGCGCTTTGGTAAAGTTTTCGACCGCCTCGTCGAGTCTGTCCTGTTGGGCCAAAGCACACCCAAGGTTATCATAGGCGATATGATTGTCTTTGGTTACCTTGGCTGTGTGCTCAAAAAGTGTTATGCTGTTGCGCCAATGGCGCACTTGAAAGACGGTGCATACAGATAAAACCAAAAGCACCAGCAGCATCGATGCGGTGAGTACAATTTTTCGATACCGCCATTTTGCAAGAAATTCAGGCACGGCCCAGGCAACGATAATAAAAAAGCCAATCGAGGGTAAATAAGTATATCGGTCAGCAATGGCCTGGGAGCCGGTCTGCACCAAACCAATAACCGGAGCCAAAGTTCCAAGATACCAAAACCAGCCGGTGATAAGGTAACGCCGGCGTCGCCGGGCAGTATAAAGTATGAGGGCCGATATAAGAACAAGGAGTAAAAGAGAAACCGGCGGCTGCCACCTGGGCATTCTATCTCCCAGGAAAGGATATAAAACCGCCAGCCGGGCAGGATAGAGCATTTTCAGGATGTACCTGATATAAGAGACAATCGCATTGTCTATGCGTAAACCGAGAGAGGAAGTTTCCATCTGTACAACTGCGCCGGCAGTGCGCTGAGCTATAAAGGCCATCGCACAGAAGGCCAAGACGAGTATGAATAAAGGAAGCTTTTCAAGTATTAAATGCCGAAGCGATGAGCTTTGAAAATTGACTCTTTGAGATTCGGTTTGATTCGATGGTTTAGTTCTGCTTAGCGGGCTGGAGCGAATCCTGTTGAGCGGCCAAAAGTCGAGCAGAAGCAGTACAAAGGGCAGGGTCATCAGCATAGACTTTGCCATCAGCCCGAGTGAAAGGCAGATGAATACCAGCAGGTACCTGAGGATGCCGGGACGCTGCGCGTACTTAATATAGGCGGCCAATGTCAATAACCAGAAAAGGCCGCTTAAGACGTCCTTGCGCTCAGCGACCCAGGCAACAGACTCAACGTGAATAGGATGCAGCGCAAAAACGGCGGCAACAAAAGCGCTTGGCCAAACGGCACCGGTCATTTCCTTAAGAACCCAAAACAGCAGTAACGTATTGGCTATGTGAAATAACAAACTGGTTATATGATGGCCGGCGGGGTTGAGGCCAAAAAGCTGGCAGTCCAACATATGGCTTAGCCAGGTAAGCGGGTGCCAGTGACCCATATGCGGCGCACCAAAGGCCCAAAGAACCGACTTGGCGGTGATTCCACTTTTAACGTTAGGGTTTTCGGTTACATAAATACCATCATCATAATTGACAAAGCCGTTCAGACGCACCTGCTGAAAGACAATAAGCGTGGCTAAAGCCAGGGCAATGTAAATCAAAAGGACATTATGTTTTTTGGACGTTTGCTCCATACCAAATCATCAATCATCAATAAAAAAAGGTTGCTTAGCCTGATAGAGTTTCAGCCGGGCCTTAATCTGGTCAGCCATTTTTTCTTTACCAGCCGAAACGGATAATTTGACTGCTTTTTCGGCGGTCCGGACGGCCTGAGTAAAATTGCCAGCAGCAGCATAAGCGGCAGCCAACGTATCCATCAAGCTCGGGGCCTGATACTTTGTAAGCTCACAGGCCCGTTCGGCAAGGTCAATTGCCCGCTTAGGGTCGTAGAAATCTGCTTTGTTATGCGTAGCGATAAGCCAGGCCAAGTTGTTCATAATGCCGGTACTTTCGGGTTCGTTACGCAGCGCTTGTGTATAATATTTGACCGCCTGGTCATATTCGCCTGAGGCTTCGAGAGAAAATGCAAGTTTAGTGTGTGCGCCAGGGAAATGGGGCTGTATTCTCAGAGCGCTTTTATAGTGTGCAACGGCTTTTGCAAAGTCGGCCTGTTGAAAGAAGGTATCGGCCAGATTGTAGTGTGCCAGGGCAAAATCGGGTTCGATTCTGACGGCTTCGGTAAAGTGGCCGATAGCCTGGCTAAGTCTGCCCTGAGACTTAAGCGACATAGCAATATTGTTGTGGGCTTTTGCATCTCGAGGATTAGACCGCAAGGCCCTGCGAAAATGAGTAATCGCCTCATCGTAGTTTTCCCGGGCCGCCAGTAAAATGCCGAGGTTATTATTCAACAGTACCGAATCGGGTTCAACGGCCAGCATACTTTTCTGGAGAGTAATTGAATCTCGCCAGTGGACAATGTAACGGCGTGTTGCGATAGCTTCTGCAGAAGCTAATACCAAGACGAAAACTACCACTGCGGCGGCCCTTGCGACGGGCCTGCCGATATCAGCAGCATAGCAGAACCAGGTCAAAAGATATGCCAATAAAAACAACAGCCCAATCGAAGGCAGATAAGCATATTTGCCTGCGGCGATGACATTACTGAAACTTATAATCTGCATTGTCGGCAGCATTGCTATAAAGAAGAACAACCAGCTTATCAAGAATGCAGGAGTCCAGCGAAGTGAAACCAGCAGGAAAAGAATTAATATGCAGGTGCCGACGAGGCCGCGGAGCACGATTGGGTTTGAGAATGCGAACGGTTCCGGAAAAGCATAGTGCAATGAGAGGTTGACCGGCAGTATTACCTTGCAGAGATATAAAACAATGTTGTGACAAAGAATCAGCGGGATACGTGCGGGACCAAATTCGCCGGGCAGCACGGCTATGCAGGTGCGGTTTTGCGAAATATACGTTATTAGCGCAGAAACAACGGCAATTGCAAAAAGAGGCAGTTTTTCAAGAACAGCCCGCAGCTTCAGCCGTCCCAGAGGCCAGTAATCCATCAGGAGGAACATTACAGGCAGCGGTACACTGGTGGGCTTGGACATCAATGCAAGGAGATACATCACCATAGAGCCGAGATAAAGTTTCCAATCACTTTTGCGCGCATATTGCACATAAAGAACCAGTGACCATAACACGCAAAATGCCGCTAACAGGGTTTTGCGCTCGCCGACCCAGCAGACAGGGTCGGCTGTGAGAGGATGGAGGCCAAATAGCAAACCCACCGCTGCTGCTACGGACGGCACAGGGAATAAGAGGTAAAGCAGGACAATGACCAGGGCGGTATTAGCGATATGCAGCGCCAAACTTGTGCGGTGGAATGGACGCAGGTAATCTGCCCGCCCGCCTAATGCGCAATCAGCCATCAAAGAAATCATCGCCAACGGCTGATAGTAACCACCAACGGTTGAAGGCTCCAGGACTTCAGTAAGGAAACGCTTTGCTGATGTCCAGCTGGGATTTTGCACCAATATATTCTTAGTAAGATACTGGTCATCGTCAAAAGAGAGTGCCTCGGCTGAGAGGGCCGGCCAATGCACGATAAGAACAGCACCACAAATAACAATAAGCAGGCACGCCAGCAACCTGATATTCAAAGGCGGACGCTGCGAAAGTGTTGTGCCCTGCCGACTGATAACTGTGTGTGTCAAGCCCTCAATGCCTTTTAGCTTTTTGCTTTTGGGTTTTTGAGACTTTTCGTTCATTTAGTTTTATGATACCATTAAATCGAGTTTTATACAAGGCAGCCAAAGACCGGTAAGAGCATATATTTGGATATCGATATTCTTGACATCCAGCTGGTGTGATTTTACTATACAGACTTTAAGTACAGAAAAATCGCTGCCTAAGCTGTGGTTTCGGGCAGATTTTGATATTATAGCATTACTGAAAGGTATAAAAGTGTTTTCTAAAGTGTTAAATGGAAAATATTGGTATGTGTTCCTTTTAACACCAGTTGTGGTATGGGCTGTTTATGCGGGGATTGGCGTGGGCAGGCTGCACATGTACCCGAACAGGTTGAATTACTTTAAGGATTTATCGGTGTCTTTTCGACAGGGCAGACTGGATATTGACAATCCATACGTCGGTGACCTGAGTGTTTTCAAAGGCAAAAAATATTTGTATTGGCCTGCGGTCCCGGCTTTGGTTTATATGCCACTGACCGCGTTATGCGGGAAAAACACTCCTGATACATTTATTGTCGGCTGCTTTGGGGCCTTAAATGTTTTTCTACTGATGATTTTATTAAACTTATTTTCCAAAAGATATGAATTGAAATTAGGCCATAAGGGCATAGTTTTTCTTGCTTTATTCTGGGGGCTGGGGACCGTACATTTTTATATGTCTATGGTAGGAGCGGTCTGGTATATATCTCAGGTAATGGCACAGACTTTTCTGATGCTCTCGCTGGTATGCATATTAATGCATACATCATTAACGACATTGTTCCTGTCGGGTTTGTTTTATGCCATGGCAGTCTATACCAGAAACAACCTGGTTTTTACGATATTCTTAGTCGTCGCTATTTACATTACGAAAGACAAGGTTGGGGACAAAAAGATTCTCATTAAACAGGCGACAATTTTCTTAATGCCTTTTGTGGTGTTTTCACTGGCAAATCTGGCATATAACTGGGCGAGATTTGGAAATGCATTTGATAATGGAATAAACTACCATCGGTTGAATCCGTATTTTCTTAATAATTTCTCAATCTACGGATATATGTCACTGCACTATGTGCCCAGTAATTTTGTCAGAGAAGTTATTATGCCGCCGCCCTTTACAACACAATTTCCTTATTTTGAATTCGACCCCAAGGGATGCGGGCTTCTATGGGTATCACCGATATTTATCTTTATATTTGCCGCAGCATTTTATTACAAAAACGGATTTAATAAACATATTTTAAAAGAGCGGGCCAATACCGTCCTTTCTTATAACGATGTGATTGTAATGTCTGCGGCGGCAATATCAGGGATATTGATTTCTTTGGTAATATTTATGGTAATGTCAACAGGGTGGTCCCAGTTTGCTTCAAGATACAGCCTGGATTACCAGCTTATGATGTTGTTATTCAGCCTGTTTATTCTGAAAATATGGGGAAAAAGCAAAATATTTAAAGCTGTATTAATAGCGGGACTTGTCATTTCAATTTATATTAATTATTTTGGAATGAGATTCTTTCTGGCAGAACACGAAAAGTACTATCATCAGAGATTTTCAAATATACAGAGCACCTCGGGCGCCAGAGGGGCTGTCGCGAGAAAAAACAATATGTTTTATACTAACTTTGCTGTTTAGCTGTAGGATTTATTTGAATGAGTGATAAGAAGAATAAAGGATACCGGGAAACGCTGAACCTGCCCAAAACGAGCTTTTCTATGAAGGCCAATCTTGTTCAGCGTGAGCCGCAATTGCGCAAAGGCTGGGCGAAAGAAAAAATCTACTCCAAAATCAGAGAGGCCCGGCAGGGGAAACCTCTATATATACTTCACGATGGGCCGCCTTATGCCAACGGCGATATTCATATGGGGCACGTTATCAACAAGGTGCTTAAAGACTTCGTTGTCAAGTATAAGACGATGGCAGGTTTTGATGCGCCCTATGTGCCGGGTTGGGATTGTCACGGTCTGCCTATCGAATCAAAGGTGGTGGCGGAACTGGGTGAGAAAGTACAACAGATGGGTAAGCTCAATATTCGCAAAAAATGTATGAAATACGCCAGTAAATACGTCAAGCGGCAAAGCAGGCAGTTTCAGGATTTGGGGATATTCGGTGACTTTGAGAACCCTTATCTTACGTTTAAGCCGCAATATGAGGCGGGGATTTTGGAAGTATTTGCTGAATTAGTTGAGAAGGGACTGGTGCATAAACAATTAAAGCCGATACACTGGTCCATCGGCAGTGGGACTGCTTTGGCCGAAGCGGAACTGGAATATAAGGATATTTCATCGCCAAGTATATTTGTGAATTTCCCGGTTGCCGCCGAAAGTATCGGCCGACTGGTGGAATTAGGGCTGGTTGAACAAGGTGAAGTCGAAAACACAAAAGTTTGCTTTATGATATGGACGACAACGCCGTGGACGCTCGCAGCCAATCTGGCGGTGGCGGTACATCCAAACTTAGATTACAGCACGATAAGCTTTGAAAAAGACGGCAGCAGGTTTATCTCGATATCGGCGACCGAGCGGCTCGATGCGGTGGTCGCAGCAGGCGGACTAAGCGAAGGACAATACAGTATCAGCGAAAAAACAGTTAAAGGCAGCGAACTTGAGTGGCTGCGTTACGAGCATCCGCTTGTAGAGAAAAACCCAACAGATAAAGACGCCTTTATGGTAATTCTTGCTGACTACGTTACGACCGAGGATGGTACGGGACTGGTGCATACCGCGCCTGGGCACGGCATCGAAGACTATATATCAGGGCAAAAATACGGGCTGGCGATTTATTCGCCGGTGATGGACGACGGGCGCTATGATGAGACGGTTCCGGCGTGGTTGCGGGGACAAAATGTGCTGGAAGTTGACGGTGTCGTAAATAATTATTTAAAAGAGAAGGGTCTGCTTTTTTCGCAGGAAGAAATCGTGCACAGCTATCCACACTGCTGGCGGAGCAAAATGCCGGTGATATTCAGAGCGACAGAACAATGGTTTGTCAGCGTGGACAAAGAGATGCCCGGTACCGGTAAAAGCCTGCGTGATTTGTCGCTAGAACGGGTCAAGAAAGTCAAATGGATACCGGCCTGGGGCGAAAAGCGCATTGCGGGAATGCTGGAATCGAGGCCGGACTGGTGCATCAGCAGGCAAAGAAGCTGGGGCCTGCCTTTACCGGTGTTTGTGAACTCGGGCGGGCAGGCGCTGCTGACCAAAGAATCCGTATCAGCAGTGGCCGAGCACATCGGGCAGAAAGGCTCGGACAGTTGGTTCACAGATTCGGCTCGCGAGATTCTGGGTGAGGATTTTGAACTGCCTGAAGGGTTTGATTTTGATGATTTGCAAAAGGAAGAAAACATTTTCGATGTGTGGTTCGAGTCAGGCTGCAGCTGGTACAGCGTTGCAGAGAAGGCCGGCTGGGAAGTGCCTGTCGATTTGTATTTAGAAGGCTCGGACCAACATCGGGGCTGGTTTCAGTTGTCACTTCTGCCGGCAATTGGTTCAATCGGAAAAGAGCCGTTCAAAAATGTGCTGACGCATGGGTTTACCGTTGATGAAAAAGGAATGAAGCAGTCGAAATCGTTAGGTAACTATGTTAACGCCCAACAAGAGGGGGCAAAATACGGTTCGGATATTCTGCGGCTGTGGGTGGCAAGTGTAAACTATCAGGAAGATGTGCGGTGCACCGATGAGTTAATTGGACGGACACAGGATGCCTACAGGAAAATCAGAAACACGCTGAGATATCTGTTCGGTAATATCGATGACTTCGACCCAAATGAAAATGCGATTAGCTACGACCAAATGAATGAGATAGATAAGTGGGCGATGCAGCAGTTACAAAAGCTGATTACAAATGTAACAAAAGCATACGAGGGCTT
>Ga0180432_10009580_pt1 | contig 11787 bp, 8 predicted proteins | sample SS_ome_10_FD_132414 | JGI IMG/M metagenome (GOLD analysis project Ga0180432, IMG submission 132414) | Hypersaline lake sediment archaeal communities from the Salton Sea, California, USA - SS_1_MS_2 metaG | ecosystem: Environmental > Aquatic > Non-marine Saline and Alkaline > Hypersaline >... | reverse complement strand
ATGGCCCGTCGCTCGGACGTCATGATACGGGAATCTTCTGACCGATAGTACGCCCTGAACTCCGCGCCGGGCCGTCAGGCCTGCACTGGAGCCGCAGGCCTGTCCATACCGAAAACGCTGTCCGGGAGGATTGCAGCAGCGGATGACGCTGGGGCACGGTCGGTCCTGGCGCGAACACCGCGTCATTCCACGTCGCAGACTACTCGGAACGAGGACGTCTGAGGTTGGCCGCGCAGTTGCAGGGGGTACCCTACACACGGCACAGTCCTTAAGGTGACCAGCTTCATTAAAGCAGCACGAGCGTATCGGTGGTGCAACCCCCCAACCTGCGGAATGGCAACGATCTTCCTCACTTCAGGCCGTTCGACTTGGCGTGGCTTCGGAGCGTTTCGGGCGAGCGAAAGATGCGTCCGCGATTCGTGGTAGTACTCGAAGTAGGCGGTGAGGATACGGATCAGGTGGGCTTCGTTGAACACGATCACATGATCCAGACACTCACGCCGGATAGAGCCAATCAGGCGCTCGACGAACGGATTGACGATCGTCAGCCCCAGTCCCGTTCCTTGCACGTGGTTGCCGTCGGGGTTCCTGACGCGGTAGAACCGCTCGAACACGTGGGGCAGGTCCGCCGGCGGGATGCCCATTCCCTTATCCCGCACGGTGATGCTCAGTTTCTGGTCTCGGCGCTGCGCGGTGACGACGACCTCGCGCTCGTCGGGGCTGTACTTGACGGCGTTGGAGACCAGGTTGGCGATCGCGCGGGACATGGCGTCGCGGTCGATGTCGCACGTGGGCAGGTCGCTACCCAGGTGAAGGTGGACGCGGTGGCCCGTGGGCCGGGCCTGGATCGACAACTGCCGCTGCAGGCCAGCCAGATACTCAGCCATGTCCGTCGGCTCGGGCTTGAGCCGCATCCTGCCCGCCACGATCCGCGAGAAATTCAGCATGTTCTCGACCATTCGGCCCAGCCGGTCGCTCTCGGAGGCGAGCAGGCGATAGTATTCCCGTTGCCGCTCGGGGTCGTGGACCTGTCCCCCGTGCAGCATCTCGCTGAACAGCTTGATGCTGGTCATGGGCGTCCGAAGCTCGTGCGAGACGTTGTCCACGAACTGGCTCTTGAGCTCGGACAGCTCCATCTCGCGGCGGACCATCCGCCCTGCAATCAGCACGCCCGCGACCATCAGCACGACCAGCACGACGATCGAGCCGGTCAGCAGGACGTCCCGCCGCATCGCCTGCGCGCGCAGGCCGGCCAGGTCCGCGAAGCCGACGCCCATTGTCCACGGCAGCCCCCATCGAGACAGCGAGATCTCCGTCGACGTCGCCTCCGGCCCGATCGCGGGTCCCACGATCGTGCGGTGCAGCGAATCCCGCACGAAGGCCACGCCCCTGTCCACCGCGCCAAGCTCTGCGATCAGCGGACCGACCAACTCGCCCTTGGCCCAGTCGAGCTGGAAGGCCGCGATCGCCCAGCCGCGGGCCCGCGACAGCGACACGGGCTCGACGAGCAGGACGCGCTGCTCGAGCGTCTGGAGCCGCGGCCCCCCGGACCGCTGACGGGCCTTGGCGACCGATGTGGCGGCGCTCATCTCCTGAAGGCGACGCACCGCACGTTGCAGCTTGGCCCGTCGTTGGACGTCCTCGGGCTGCTCGACGTCCTGCGGGACCAACGCCAATGCGTTCGTCAGGTGCCCGAGCATCAGCGCCCACGACATCGGATAGCGCCCCGAGAGCAGCGCATCGACGTGGGTCCGCCACGCCGCCCTGTCCGAATCGGCTCCCTCGGCGCCGATCGACGAGGCGACCAGCGCCGCACCCGCCTCCGCCCCTGGGTTCATTCCCGTCTCGTCCACCACCCAATCGAACTGATCCATCAGCCGGCGGTAGACCCCCGACGCGCCCTGCGGGTCTCCGGCCTTTCGCGTGCACCGCGCCAGTCCGAGCAAGGCCTTGGCCCGGATCCGCGGCGGTACCGACGCCCGATCGAGCGCCTTGTATCTGTCCACCGCCAGGTCCGCATCCCGGCCCGACCGCTCCTGAGCTTCGGCCTCGGCAAGCTGTTGCATCGCGGGTTCCCGCCCGGGGTACGGATCGGTCTCGACGAACAAGTGGACCGCGTGGCTCGCCGGATACCACCATCGGCCCTGCTCGTCGAACACGACGGTCCACGACTGACCTCGCCCCGGTGGCGGCGCCGCCAGCGAACCTGCCCCCAGGCCCTCAGCCCATCGCCGGAGATCGCCCCCCAGCCGGGCCAACCTCTTGGTGAAACGCGCATCGAACGCGGCGACCAGATCCTCGTGTTGCTTCCGCTGTGCCGCCAGCAGTCGGTCCTCCGCCCGTCCCGCCAAGGACCACGCCAGCACGCTCAAGGCGATCAGCGGGACAACGAGAAGCGGCAGCACCACGACGACCCAGCGCCTCATGGTTGAAGAACCACACCCCCCGGGATTGCAGAACCACGTTAACAGACCGTACTGACTACTATACCAGAACCCCCATGACATTGACCTGTTAAGCGATGTGCTGTTGCATGAGGGACTTGCCCTGGGGACCCTTCACGGTCGGTCCTTGGCCATGATGCCGAACCTGCGCGCATCCTCACGGCCAAGCTCAGCCGACTCGGTCGGCTTCGCTTGACCGTGCCACCCTGCTGGACGAGCAATGAAACAGTCTGCGTCCGCACGGCGGACCTTACGCTGCTCGACCCGTCGTGACCCGGGCCGCTATCGGAGGGCGGTTAGCAGATCCTTGCTCAAGAGGCTCGGGCACCAGTACTTCTCGATGTGCTTGACCACCAGCTCCGTGCCTTTGTGGTGATCGACCTTCGGCGGCATTCGCGGATTGTACATCGTGTCGGTCAGGTCGCGGATCAGGGCGCAGTTGATGCCCCAGCGCGTCATCTGCTTGATGCCGAACGATCGGCCGATCACGCACATGTTCGTATGCACGCCCATCACCAGCAGGTTCTTGATGCCGTGCTGCTTGAGAAGGTTGTAGACCTCGGGGCCGTTGTCGCTGATGGCGTCGTAGCCGGCGATCTCGATGCCGGCATGCTGGCGGGTCCACGGGCTGTATTGATGACACTGTGGCTGATCGTCGCAGCCGCCGTCCGAGGCATCGACGGGCAGCGGCGGATCGGGGATCGTCTTGGGCTTGGGCGGACGCACGCGCGGCGCGGCCTGCGCCCTTTGGCGATACGGCGTATCGGCGTAGAACCCCAGCGTGTCCGACGGCGCGTGGACAATGAGTAAGCCCTTCTTTCGAGCGGCCTGGACCACCTCGTTCATCCGCGGCACCATCTCGCCGACACGTCGCGTGGCCGACTTGCACCAGTGAATGTCCCACACGTCGCACAAGAGCAGCGCGGTCTCGGATACGGCCCAGTTCTTCTGGACGCGGGCTTCGGTCCACTCGCCACTACCTTGACCCGTCTCGACGCGACCCCGCATCTCGAGTTTCAGCGTGCCCGTCGCCTCGGGCATGTTTTTTGGCTTCGCAGGCACCTTGCGAACGACATTTCGTTTGGTCGCCCAGAACAGGGCGTTGGCGAGCATCCGCTTGAACGAGGCGTTCTGGAAGTCCTCTTGTCCTCCCAGGGACGTGTAGAAGACCCGGCCGCCGTTGACCTCTCGGGCCCACGCCACCGGCTGGGCGCCTTGGCTCTTGGGCGTGGTGCCGTTCAGCAGGCAGACGCAGCCCTCTGCCAGGGGCGCGGTCTTGTACAGACTGCTCCGCGACTTTAGCTTGCCGACGCGGTGCAAGATGCGGTGGTTCTTTCCCTGGTCGCAAACGCTCGTAGTCGTCGTCGGGCCTTCCTTGAAGTGGCTACTGTAATTCCCGCCGAGGATCTCCTTGTCGAACGCCAGCCAGTTCTGGAATCCGTGACTGGCCGTCCGGACCGCCACGACGGGCTTGCCCGATCGGCAGTACGTCTTGATGCGCTCGAGCGGCTCGCCCTTGATCTTCATCCGCCGCGTGAAGAAGAGCGCCACGTCGCACGTGTCCAGGGCGTCCAGGCCCGGTAGGTGCTCCTTGTCCGGTGCCTTGATCAGCGTGCATTTGACGTGGTGGTTGGCCTCCAGATACTGCTTGAAGGCCGCCAGAGATGCGTCCGACTCATACCGCGGGGCACCCGAGATCAAACACACGTTCAGAAAAGCAGCCGTCATCATGACACCACCGTCCCCTTCTCAAGGAAATCTCGGCCGTTCGCCGTTTCGATGTTTCGACCTTTTCACGCTTTCTCAAACGTCTTCCGGAATCGCATACGGTTTGCGATACGTCCGCTTCAACAGCCGGTTCGCCGGCTCGTGTCCGACGAACGACTCGGTCTTGGCGTCGAAGGTCAGCTTCTGTCCGCCCACGCGGTACGAGACGTTGGCGAGGTGGACCAGGCACGCGCTGCGATGGCCCTCTTCGATGTCGGCGTTGGGCCGCTTGCGGCTGCGGAGGCTAGTCACGAAGTCGTCCCGATGCGACCGGTCGCCCGGCCGGCCGTAGTCCTGCGCGACGACCTTTCCGTCTCGCGTGAAGACCTGCCACCCGCCCCCGTGCCGGCCGATGATCATAAGCTGCTTGGTCCCGTACAGCTCGATCCGCGTGGCGTTTTGAGGCCAATAGGGAAACGTGTCGCTGCCGCGGATCTCGCCCGGCGTCTTGCTCATGTACCGTGCCCACTGCGTCAGCTCGAACGTCATGACCAGATCGTCGAAGTCGTACGTCACGACCTGGGTGTCGGGCACCTCGCGATCGTCCTTCCAGGCGAGGTGCCCGCCGCTGCAATGGACGGCCTTGGGGAAATCCGTGCCGACCAGCCACCGCGCGAGGTCCAGCTGGTGGACCCCGTCGTCGGCCATGTCGCCGCCCGAATACGCCCAATACGCATGCCACCCGCCGTGGAAGTGCGCGCGGTTAAACGGCCGCTTCGGCGCCGGGCCCAGCCACCGATCGTAGTTCAACCCCGGCGGCGGGTTGCTGTCCGGCGGCTGCCGATGGGGCCCGCCCGACTTCAGGTTGAACACCTTGCACAGGTGGATCTTGCCCAACGCGTCGCCCTGGACGTACTCGAACGCTCTGTGTACGTAAGGCTCGCTGCGGTTCTGCGTGCCGACCTGAACGATCCGCCGGTACTTCCGGGCCGCCTCGACCATCTTGCGGCCCTCCCAGACGTTGTGCGATGGTGGCTTCTCGACGTACACGTCCTTGCCGGCCTGGCAGGCGTAGACCGTGGCCGGACCGTGCCAGTGGTCGGGCGTCGCCACGATCACCGCGTCGATATCCTTGTCCTCGAACACGCGCTCGTACTCTTCGACGCGTTTCACCGTCCGCCCGCGCCTCGACGCGAGTTGCTTCGGCGTGGTCACGCCCCGTGTGGGGTCCACGTCGCAGACGCACGCGAACTCAACGTCCGGGCGGGCCGCGAAGTTCCGCGCCACCGACGAGCCGCGTCCGCCGCACCCGATCAGGGCCATGACGATCCGGTCGTTCGCCGAGGCCGCTCGCGACAGCTTCGGTTGGGACAACACGCCCGACCCCGCCCCCAGCCCGGCGATGCCACCGGCCGAACACTTCAGAAAACGCCTTCTGCTGATCCGCGACATGCCAGTCTCCCTGATGAGGTGTGACTCGATCGCGGTGACCACTATCAGTAGCCGCCATTGACGTGTCAATAGCGGGTCCCGTCCGTCCAGGTGGGTCGGTTGGCCTTGCTTGATGTTCTGCGCTGAGGGTGTACGCTGCGTTTCCTCAAGAGGCCTCGACTTCGACGGGCCCGGCCATCCGAATTCGGGGTGGGCGCCGTCCGTCCGAAATGGTCGGTTTGCGGAGACGACCCATGATTCCCAGACGCCAGGTAAAACCGGCCGTTTCGATGTTGGTGTGGTGCGTTGGCGGTGTGCTGTGCGTTCAGACGGCCGCTGTCGCTGGTCCGATCGAGATGAGGCCCGGCCGAAAGCAACTGTTCCTCGACGACTTCGTCGTGCAGCAGATCTCAGGGCTGCGCCGCACCATGCATCGCCCGACCAAGCGCGGGGCCGTGCTCAGGCCCGACATCCCCTCGGACGGCTCGCTCGTGCAGATCCGCTCGGCCCCGATGTGGGTGCCCGACGAGCAGGTGTACAAGCTCATCTACATCGCCTACACGATGGACGATCACAGCACGATCGGCCCGGCGCTGGCGCTCTCGAAGGACGGCGTTCGGTGGGACAAGCCGCAGCTCGGGCAGATGGCGGTCCGCGGCTCTACCAAGAACAACCGCATCGTCATCGACCCCAAGCTGCGCTGGCCGAGCAACGCGTTCGAGAACGTGATCTACGATCCGGACGACCCGGACCCGTCGCGGCGGTACAAGGGCCTGCTGGGCGCGCAGGGGCGCGTCCCCGTCGTCAGCCCCGATGGCGTTCACTGGAAGAAACTGGATGTGCCCACCATCCCGTCCAGCGACGAGTCGCAGCTTGTCCACGACCGCGAGCACGGCCGGTTCCTGGCCATGCTCAAGACCTCCAACGAGTATGGCAGGGCGTTCAGCATCTCGATCAGCAAGGACTTTGTGAACTGGACCAAGAACCGTTTCCTGTTCGGCGCCGACGCGGAGGACCAACCGCTCGCCCTGGCCTTCATCCGAAACCGCTTGGTCGACCCGGGCCTGGCCAGGCCGGTGTTCGTCGATCCCGACCCCGCCGTCGGATGGACGCCGCCCGCGGGCAAGACGGCCCACCCCGCCTGGCGTGCGGAGTGCTACAACATCGCCGTGTTTCCTTACGAAGGGATCTACATCGGCCTGCTGATGATGTACTATCCGACCGGCACGTGCCTGCCCGACCGCAGAAACACCGACGGTTTCGACCTGATCCAGTTGGCGATGACCCGCGACCTAGTGCACTGGCGGCGTCTCGGCGGGCGGCAGCCCTTCATCGGCCCGTCGCGGGTCGATGGCGGACTGGTGGGCGTCTACGATCGCGGGCAACTGTGCGTGACGAACCAGCCCGTCGAGCGCGGCGACGAACTGTGGTTCTACTACACCGGCCTGAAGTGGCGGTCGAACCCGTACAAGCTCAACACCGACGGCAGCCCGCGCGACCCCAAGACGCTGTCACCGCGCGAGCGGGCGGATCGCCGAGACGGCTGGGGTGCAGCCTGCCTGGCCGTGCTCCGCCGTGACGGGTTCATCTCGCTCGATGCCGGTCGCAAGCCCGGCTACGTCCTCACCAGGCCACTGAAGCTCGCCGGCCACCGGCTGTTCGTGAACTTGGACGCGCCCGACGGCGAGGCGTTGGTGGAGATCCTCGACGCACAGGGCCAGCCGATCCGCGACTTCGCGCGCACCCAGGCCGTCGCCGTCCGAGGCGACGCCGTCCGCCTGCCCGTCCAATGGAAGTCCAACTCAGACCTGGTCCCCCTGGCCGGCAAGACCGTCCAAATGAAGATTCACCTGGCCCGCGCCCGGCTCTACGCCTTCTGGACGGAATAGCGATCCGGCAGGTCTCGCTTCGCTCGACCTGCCCTACCGCAGCTACCCGTCCATCACCATGCCGCCGTTGATGTCGATCATTGCGCCGGTGATATAGCCGGCGTGTTCGCTGGCCAGGAATGCGCACAGGTGTCCGACTTCGCTCGGCTGGCAGAATCGATTCAGAGGGATGCGACGGTAGGCGGCCTCGATCTGCTCGTCGCTGAGCGTCTGATGCAGCAATTCGGTGTCGACCATCCCCACGCCCAGCGTGTTGACGGTCACCTGGTAGGGCGCCAACGTGCGGGCGAGCGTCTTGGCGAACCCGATCATGCCCGACTTGGTCGCGGCGTAGTGCACGTGGCCGAACAGCGCCCCCTGCCGCGCAACGGCCGAGCTGATCAGGACGATCCGCCCCCACTGCCGCGCCTTCATGTCCGCGGCCACGGCCTGCGAACACAGAAACGCGCTGGTCAGGTTGACCGACAGCATCCGATCCCAATCCGCCAGCGAGATCTCGAAGATGTCCTTGGACTGCGACGTGCCGGCGTTGTTGACCAGGATGTCGATCGGACCGACGTCGCGGCGGAGGGTCTGGAACATCCCGTCGACCTGGTCTTGTTCGGTAAGGTCGGCCTGGGCGATCGTCGCCCGTCCTCCATCGGCCTCGATGTGTTGGACGACCTGCCGCGCCCGATCGAGGCTGTCGCGATGATGGACGATCACCGTCGCGCCATACTCGGCCAATATCTTGACGATCCCCGCGCCGAGCCCACGACTCGACCCGGTCACGAGCGCGATCTTCCCCTGCAACCAGTCGTCCGTCATGGTCGACCCTTTCAACGCATGCCGAGCATCTGCATGCCCGCGCGGATGTAGCCGAGGGCGTAGGCCATGCCGGTCTCCCAGGCGTTGTCCGCGCTGATGAACGGCGTGTGGTCGGGGATCAGCGTCCCGTCGAATCCGTTCTGGTGGTACGCCCGCAGGGCCTCGAGCATGTCGACGTAGCCCTCGTCGATGAAGACCTCGTCGAAGCGGGGCAGCGTCGCGCTGACGTTTCGGAAGTGGACGTACGCGATCTTGCCCTGTGAGGCAAACCGTCGGATCGTGCCGATGACGTCGACGTCGGCCATCTCCGAGACGGTGCCCTGGCAGAACTCAAGCTGGTTGCGCTCGCTGGGCACCAGATCGAGCAGGCGTTGCAGGTTGTCGGGACTAGTCAAGAGTCGACCGATACCGCGGAGCTTCGGTGTGGGCGGATCGTCCTGGTGGGCGGCCAGCGTCACGCCGGCTTCCTCCGCCACCGGGACCAGGTTCTGAAGAAACCACTCGAGTCGCCCCCACATCGTCTCGGCGTCGGTCGGTGGGACCGTGCCGTCGGTCGACCGGTGCGGCAGCGCGCCCATGCCCCACACGTCCTGGTGGTCGGGCGGCTCGTCGGTGGGGACCTTGTCGACGTCGAAGCTCCAGACGCCCGCGCCGCCGCGCCCGGGCCCGCGCTGGTGCGCGTCGCGCCAATGGCCCCACACACCGACGATGCTGAAATAGTAGCCCAGGCAGCCGATACCGGCCTCGCCCATGTTGCGAACCGTTTGCTGGACGTTGGCCATCTGCGCGTCCTGACCCTCCTCGCCGAGCAGGATGCGATCCCAGTGCGCGGGGGGCAGGTTCTCCACCGCGGCCAGTTCCAGACCGTGCTTGCCCGCGTCGGACTCCAGTCGCGCCAGGTCCTCCGTCTGCCACACCCCGTTCCCGGCCGGCAGCGGCATCGAGGCGACGACACTGTCGCAGCCGAGCTGCCGGGCCATGGCCAGGTGGGCGTCGTCCCAGATGTGGGGATACAGCCCGAATCCCAACTTCATCCTGCTACCTCCCGCGAAGGAGAGGGGCCCCGCGACCAGGCCCGGGCCGGCCGCCGTCAGCGGGCGATCTTGCGCTCGAGCACGGCGACACGTCGTTCGAGCGCGTCCAGTCGGGCCAGGATATCCGGCCCCGTGGCGGGCGGGCGGATGCGTTGACGGCTGGCGCGTTCCTGAGCGATGAGTCGCTTGGCAGTGGCAGCGGCGTCCTGTTCGACGGCCACCGGGGGAGTCGTCTCCTCGCGTGCGGCCAATTGCTCGCGTGCGGCATCGAGCTGTTCCTCGGCACGGGCGATCCGGGCCATGTCTTCAGCGTAGGCGTCGTCGAATGCCTGGGCCTGGCGCGGCGTCAGCCCGCGACGGCGCTTGATCGACTTGACGCGTTCGAACATGACCTGGAGCATGGCGCTCTTGGCCTGGCGGATCTCCCGCGAAGACTGCTCGATTTGCTGGCGGAGGGCGCGCAGGTCCTGTTCATCTCCCTGCGCCGCCGCCACAGGATCGGCGGGCGCGGCAGCGGGGGACTCCGACGCGGTGCCAGCCTGAGCGCGCAGATCGAGGTGGACAACCGCGGTGATCGCAACAGCCGTCACGCCGACCAGTCCGATGAACACACGTCGTTTAGCGAAGTGGTGAACCATGGCCATTTGCCTCCTGTCTCATCGCTCCCCAACCGACACCTGGGACGTTTACACCGGAGCTAACCCTTACACCACGCTTCGTGCCGCTGCGCCGAGGTGCTCAACCCGTGCGTCGCGACCGAAGCGCCAGCTAACGCGTCACACATGATAACACGAAACGCCCGCGCGCCTGTCATGGTCTGCCCAAGATCTGCCAACGGATGTTCCGTATTCCCGTACGAATGAGCCCGTCACCGCTTGCCAGATCTCTCCGAGACGCGTCTACCACAGGTGAACATAGATTGCAGCCAAGACAGCCGCCAGCACGAGCCACCACAGCCACAGGCTGGCGTATCAGCGCCGCGCTCCCTTGACGGTTGCGATGAAGGGGACCGTCACGATAGCCAGGTATAGACAGGCGACAGCGCCGCGCCGGCCGGCACCCTTCCACAGCGCGCCGCCCATCAGCAGGGCGCACTGGAACGAGCTGGTCCACGCCACGGCCGTCAGACCGCCGTAGACGGTGTAGGCCCCCGTGACCAGCGCGAGGATCCAAACGGCCGCCACCTTGTTGATGCCCCACATCACCTCCAGCGCGAACCCGCCGGTGTAGAAGACCAGCGCGAAGTTGACGAAGACGTAGCTGGCGATCATCAGCCATGCGTACAGCGACCGCGCCCGCCCGCCGTAGCGACGCTCGAGGTATTCGGGCATGGTCGTGATCCGGTTGCGGACGTAGAGCGGCACGAAGATCCACAGCAGGATCGAGAGCGCCGGGAAGACCGCCCATTCCCAGTTCGCCACCGGCAGCCCGAGCTTGTACGCGTAGCCCACCTCGCCGACGAACTGCTCGGAGCTGATCCCGGCCGCCACGATCGAGAAGCCCAGGGCGTACCACGGAAGCCGGTTCCCACCGCGGAAATACCCCCCCACGGTCGCCGCCTGACGGCGACCGGTGGCAAAGCCGATGACCACCACCGTGACGAAGTAGCCGGCGAAAAAGACCAGGTCGAACGTGCTGTACATGGCATCTGCAAGAGGGACATTCTGTCTCTCTGGCGAAATCAGGATGTCGCTTTTTTCTTTCCGCGTAGCCGATAGGCGGCCGCCAGACCGCCGGATGCGGTTTCACGATACAGCGAGGGCAGGTCGTGTCCGGTCTGCCGCATGACGGCAACCACCTCGTCGAACGGGATGCGGTGGCCGCCGTCCGAGAACAGCGCGTACTGCGCGCACGTCAGGGCCCGCGTGGCCGCGAAGGCGTTGCGTTCGATGCAGGGGATCTGAACCAGCCCGCCCACCGGATCGCAGGTCAGTCCCATGTGGTGTTCCAGGGCCATTTCTGCGGCGTATTCAGTTTGTCTCGCCGTACCGCCCAGTAGCTGTACGCCCCCCGCGGCGGCCATGGCGCAGGCGGTGCCGATCTCGCCCTGGCATCCGACCTCCGCCCCGGAGATCGAGGCGTGCCGCTTGACCAGGTCCCCGATCAAGCCGGCCGTTGCGAGCGCGTGCAGAACCGCTTCTTCGCCGCAGTCGATGGTCTCCTGCACGTAGCGCAGGACCGCCGGGTAGGCGAACCAGTCGGCGACATGGTGCAGCGTCGGCTGCCCCTTCACATCGCCCTGCTGGCGGTCCTCGTCCTGCCAGTCATCCGCGGCGCGGGCCATTCTCCCGTAGCCGGAGCTCAGCCCGCAGGCGAGCGAAGCAGGGCGCCAGGCGATGTCGGCCGCGCCGGTGCGATAGGCGTGATTACGCTGGAAATACTCGATGAGCAATCGCCGCTCGAAGATCGGATCGGTCTCCCAGATCTCGTTACGCCAGTGCGGGACGTCCTTTGAAGAAGCGAACCGCACCACCT
>Ga0180432_10009578_pt1 | contig 11788 bp, 14 predicted proteins | sample SS_ome_10_FD_132414 | JGI IMG/M metagenome (GOLD analysis project Ga0180432, IMG submission 132414) | Hypersaline lake sediment archaeal communities from the Salton Sea, California, USA - SS_1_MS_2 metaG | ecosystem: Environmental > Aquatic > Non-marine Saline and Alkaline > Hypersaline >... | reverse complement strand
CCCTAAACTTTTTTTCTGGGGTATTTTTTGCCATACAAACCAACTTTTTTATTTCTCACAAACAAGTGGTTCGCATCTTTAATATCAGTTGACTGAATTTTTCCGGAAAAAATAAAGGAAAAACAGGAATTATTTCGATAATGAAAGGTGCAATGCAGGCATAATCGTAATAATTCCTATTCAGCCCGGAAATCATGCAACCAATGCCTCTTCTACAACATCTTCTTCAGACGAGTTCATAATCAAGTACTCGTAAGCCTTGCCAAGCACCAAAGCTGCTTTTGGCAGGTCAGCAGGCCTTAAAGAAGAAGAGTTCTTCCATTCTCCTGAACTGTCTTTATAACCTCGCCCAAGCGAGATAGTGTGAAAAGCAAAAGTCTTACCGTTCTTCTGCCCTTCATTCTTCCATATCGTGGCGCTAACAGCACCAGCCTTATATTTTTTTTCAGGTCTGTTTCCCATATTATTCACCTCTTGCTTTCGCATCTTGTTTCAATCTCCTGGAAAAAAGGGGAAACCAGGAGATGAGGTGTGCGATAGAATAAGATAGCTCAAACTCTTTTAAATACGCTACGAGAGAATGTCCAGTGTCCAGTGGTATTATATTGAACTATAAACTGCTGTTTTATCTGTGATTTTCTTCAGAAGAGCCTGCCAAGCTTCCTTCATAGCAGTTAAGTTAATATAAGGAGTTGACTCGTAAGAGATGACTGGGTTCTTGCCATGCTCGCGCATCACTCTGGAATATTCTTGCACTAATTTCTTTGTTGTCAGTCTTCCAAAGGAATCCAAAAACAAACCAATAACATAATCCACATCTTTCTCTAAACTTGTTTCATGAAAATAGAACAATGTATAAATCATATGCAATCCAATCGGATAAGAATATGTATTTACTTCCAGCACATTATCAATAAGAAGATCTTCAATTTCATCAATATCTTCTAATTTAGGTGCTTGTTCTAAAACATACAGCATCTTTTTTACTACGGCTATTGCATCGGCATATAATTCTTCAAATTTAGCTTTGCTGAATACCAATTTACTATGCTTCATTTGATCAATAAGCTGAGCAAATCCTTCGTCTATACTCCGATTCACAAAAGCATTCATGATTTCAAGCATTCCTGCAAACGCAGCTTTTTGGAACAAAGGATATTTCTTTTTATACTTTTTAATCAATAACTCACTTGCTTTGACCATTTTAGCAGTCGCTTCATTTATTTCAGAATAAATATAATGCACTAATTCATGAGTCATCGTCGTTGCAAGACCTTGCAAGAAAAAATCTTCTCCTTTGATATCATAACAAGCCTCACACCAATCAGTATAAATTACTATTCCCTTATACAAGTTATGAACTGCATGAATGCGCCGCAATTCTTGTTCTTCAATCCTTTTTATCTTGCGCTCTCTCATCCCTTCATCTTCTAAATAAACATTTATTTCTTTAAGATGATTTGTCAGTGCTTCTGAATCAAGAACATCAATAACCCACATCTTCAATTTTTGCTTGAAAGCTTCACTAGCTGAAGAATCATCATGAAATATCACAGGAATCTCTTTTTTTTAAGCTTGTATTTTTCCATTTTAAAAAACCCTCAATAACAAAGCGATATCCAGCGCAGCAATAAATAAAAAAACAACCATCTCAAACATGCCGCCAGTCTCAATAAAACCCTGCATCCTGAGCTGATGCAAAGGATGAATAAGATTAACACCAGACTTTGTAAGGCCGTCTGAGAGCAAATGTGCAAAATATCCGACAAAAACAGCAGAGCCATAAGAAAAGCCAAAACCAAGGCTTAAGACAAGCCAGGCTGCCAGAGGAATCCATATCGCATGAAAAAAACCCCTGTGGCCAAATAAAACATTGAATACTTTTGATACCATCAATTTTCTTCCAAGCTTGGACTGCGGATGATCAAGATCTGGAAGCAAGGACGCAAAAACAGCAATGCCAAGAAAGACATATTTGTTTGCAGGATGCAAAAAAGAAAGCGACAATATACCGAATAACAATCCAAAAGCCATATGGGTATGAGCCATCATTGTTCTGCTTTCAATCTCTTGATCTCTTCTTCTGGATCCGGCTCTGGAAACACCAGCTGCGCTGTAAATTCCAGACGGTCAAAGAAATCATTCTTCTTCACCCTGCCAACAAGCTTGACAATATTACCCAGCATCTCTGTCTTGAGAGCCTCAAATGACTCTGGAGAAGTCCGGAAAGCCTGCATCTCTTCAGGAGACTTATTGAACAGCATCTCTGCCTGCTTCCTGAAAAGCACACATCTTATGTTCTCTGTACCATCATCTAAGAAAATATTTGCGACATAAGCATAATCTGGATTGACCTTGCCATGCTTCAAGCATGCAAACTCACCATTGTTGTCCTTTATTCTTTTATTACATTCAGGACAGACCTCATAAAACCTAGGATCAAAAACCTGGACAATCGTCCCAAGAATCTCTATATTCTCATCATTCTCAGCAAGATCCTTAATCTCCTTCCTTATAGTCTCTTGCTTCTTCTGCTGGACTTCCCCTATTTCAACACCATTAGGGTTCATGACACACCTGCTGTTCTCACCAAGATGAATCTCACATCTGCCCTGGTTCTCCCTGCAAAGACCTCCTATCAACCGGACTATATTTCCAGGCTCTAATGTGGGAATGACATCTGTCTTGTCACCCCAGCAAACAACACGCATGACTCCTGTCTCATCACCTACCAAAAAATTACCTACTTTTCCAGTGCTTCCATCCTGCCTTGAGAAATCCCTCACTTCATAGACCTGCTGAACTTTTGCATTAACTTCAACATTTCTCATGCCTGCATAGATATCCTTTATCTTTCCACCAGGCTCTACAAGCTTCACACCTAATTCATTAGCAATAATATGAGCAGCGCCTTCCTTGCTCACCAGACCAGAAAGCTGCTTCAGCTTATCATTTATCTTTGCTTCAACATCTTCCTGAGATAATCCTGTCTTCTCTTTAAGCTTTGCAATCATTTCTGCATAAGGTATTCTAATCATGATAAATCCACCCTATAAATCAAGGTTCACTGATTATTTATATACTTTTGTATTTTAGAGAATATTGTTTTAAGGAACAGGAATAGGGGGTGCAGCAACAGGAGGTGTTGCAAGCGCCTGCTGTATTGTGATTGTTTTTTCTATAGCAAACCTGATTACAGGCTTATTTCCTTTGAACCTGCAATCGATATTCTCCTGCTCAACCTTGAATAAATAAGTAGTCGGATTCATCATCTCAAAAGACCATTTCAAGCCAGGAGTGTTGATATCATTAATGCATTCCTGCATAGACTTATCACAGGATATCAAGCTATCAACAGCAGCCTGGACACTGAAGTAATCCTCAATGCCTGTCTTGAAATCAATTGCAAAAGAAGGCTTGAAAACATACCTTGCTTCCCCAAGCTCTCCTGCAACTGCAGAGACCTTTTTCATTTCAATGCTCTTTATCGCAGAGCCGGCGATCAGATTGTCTGTGACCAAGAACTCATAATTATAAGGAGGAACATATGCATACTTGTCCTTGAAAATATTGTAATCATCAATTCTGGACCTGAATTTGTCATTGAAAACATCCTTGAACCCGGCATAAAAATCAGCACCTTCATAGCACTTGCTTTCATCATTATACCAGAAAGAATACGTATAAGGCAATGGAACAGGGCCCTGCTCAAGCAAAGGAAGAGTCTGGCCGCAAGGAGGACTGCTGAAACCGCCTTTATCAGCCAAAGCATATATTGCATCACAAGCAGAAAGACGCGCAGACTGGTCAAGGTAAAACAAAATGTTATCTCCTTTCTGCACCAAATCAACTACATCCATCTGCATCTCACCTATAGGCTTATCATGATGCTCCATCTTTTTGTTAAGCTGAAAAAACAAGAAAACAAGACAAATCAAAGTAACTCCAGCTATCAAAAAAGCCCAATCAAAACCTTTCCTGCTCTTCAACAGCTTTCTCATATTTTTAAGTTGACCTCCTTGATTTCATCATTGCTTGTAGGAATGTAAGATATTAATTTCAGTGGTTTTGAAGGAGACTCATCAGTCTCACAAAACTCATCACCATCAAAAGAAAGAACAAACAAAAAATTCTCGCCGTAAAGCGATTTGAAAAAATCCTTGCTCTTATAGCATGCCTTTGTCAATTCACCCTGTGCAACAGCATCACCTATAGTCTTGTGTGAGTCAAGAGGGTAATTCAACAAATCAATAAGCATATCATCCTTATGGACCTTTTCAGAAGCAATATCAATCAGGCCACTTGCGTCTTTTGCCACAACACCCTGCCAAAGATAAAAGACAATTATCAATATCGCACAAAAAATCACAGTAAACAAATAAACCAATGCCCTGAAATCAACACCTTTCTTGTTCATTCTTTCTTATACACCTGCTCAATAATCAAAGCCTTCCATGACTTGTCATCCTGCACTTTAACAAACCTCTTATTGACAAGGCTCATATATCTCACAGGAGCCAAAGGCTTTGCAATCTCATAATAATCCTTGTGAAAATAAAAATTTTTTCCGTCTATTCCAAGCATCAAAGCAACTTTCCTCTTCTTAGGGAATATCAAGAGATCCTGCACTGTCTGATTATTGACAATTCCTGCTGAACTCATTTTATTGAAGTCGAGCCTTCCTGAATAAGGATTCTTATAAGCGAGCATTGCTGACATCCTGTCATTGTCCACAGTCTGCTCAAGATTCCCTGCCTGAAGCATGGCATTTAGGTGATTATCTGGAATCTTGACAACAAGAAGCGCTATGACAAAAGTCAGGCCTACATAAAAAAAGAAATACAAAAAATCCGCCAAAGCCCAAGTGGCCTTCTTATCCATACGCCTCAACACCATCATAAATTCCCCTTGCTATATCATCTATCTTATTTGCAAGAATATTCTTATCCTTGCTGATCTTGACATTACCTATAACCAATTGAACACCAATCCTGTCTTTCAACAACACTCTTCTAGGATCATTGGCATCAAACCTGTCTAACTGCTCTACACTTACTGGAACAATCGCCAAGTCTGTTATCTCAGGAAGCTTATCAGATAAGGAATTAAGGATATTGCAGGCAAGCTTCCTGCTTGCAACAATGTTTCCTGATTCGCCATTAATATATGCAATAACAGGATTAAAAGTAATATCGTCATAGCTGCCTAGATGGATTGAGATTATTGTATTTCCTTTTGCATCAATCTTGCTTATCCTTTCATCAATAGTTACCTTAGAATCCTGTGAAAGGCTTCTTGTATGAAACGACTTGTCTGCAAAAATATCTTTCCCATAACCAAGAAGCTTAGCAGCAATTATCCAGTTAAGCTCAGACTCAACAATGTCCTGGTTCACATCACCTTTATTTCCTGGATCAGAAGCGCCTTCCTGCGCAAGCCTTGCATCCCAGCCAAAACCAGGATCAATTATTATGTCTTTCTGCAGTTTTGTCGTCTTTTCCGTATTACACTCCAACATATTCATGTTTGTCCTGAATTTCTTGTTGACAAAAGGGCTGTCAACAAAAACATCATTGCCCTGCTTCACAAAAAACAATTTAGCAATAGGGACTGTTGTCTTATTAAGTGCTTTGGGAATGAATCTAAGCCTGCCTTTAGGGCCGTCTTCTGCAAAACCATACATTCCCCTGTCTGACTCATCTTTTTTTTCCTCAAACACAATAACATTATTTGATTGAAAATCAAAATTAAAATTATAATGGTTATAAAATACATACTCTGCATTACCATGAACATCATGCATTACAGAAAGCAACAAAGCAGAATTGATAGCCATAGCATTTTTCTCAAACTGCATGTCAGAACCAATGCCTGCAATCGCAGCAAAAAGCCTCAAGAAAATCACGCCCAAAACAAGAGCAGTAATAAAAGTGGGCATCAAGACAATATCCACTACAGAACCTCTTTTAAAATTCATGATGCACTCTCTTTTAGAAGCGTTTGGCATCTTTCTTCTGAATCTGCCATAGCTATCCTGGTGCAAGCCCTGCACACATAAATCAAATCCTTAATGCTTGAAATATAAACACTATTTACGTTATTTTTAGGAACAAAACACATAGGCTCGAACCTGCACTGTTCCTGCGAAACTTCTTTACAAACCTTGCCAATCCTAGGAAGAACCCTGCAAGTGGTCTTTTGCGGCATGACCAGGCACAAGCAAGTCTCGCCCCCGCATTGTTCAGGCGGATCTTTTGAATCCTGCGAATGAAGCACCAAAGAATAACCCTTGGCATTCACAAAAACACTGGCAGTCTCATACGGGCTCAACTGCTTTATTATCGAAACAGTCCTGTCCAAATCATTAACAGCAGGAATCGGCTCTTGCTCCTGGATAAAAATCTTATACAAAGCAGCAAGGCCGAAAAGAAGCACAACGACCAATATAAGATGCGGAATTAGCTTAACCAGTGCCTCTAAACTTATTATCCCCTTTTTTGACATAAATAAAGAAGTAACAGATTTGTTATTTAAAAGTTTCTACGATTTTTTATCAGTCTCTTTCTTCTCATCTGTTTTAGGCCTGAGATTAGGAGGCTTGATATCACCACGCTCACAGCAAGTCCCTGAATCACAATTCAGCTTGCCAATGTTATGCCAGAAATAATCATCAACAATAGAACCACAGCTTGCAGCACATTGCCTACGAGTAAAAAACCCAGACTTGCATTTGTCCATCTTAGACTCTTCTGCAGCAGTCTCACTGATATTAAAATACTGGGAACCGCCCTTGCTAATCTGCCCCCTGATAATCCAGATCAACAAGACAAGGACAATCAAGCCAAGAACTATAAGAATCATGGTCTGGACAGACAACTGGACACCTTTTTTATTCATAAATACCAGATAAGCATCCTTGTTTAAATATTTTTCCAAAAAATTTAAATAGGCACACGCGAATGAATTCATAATGCGAAAAAAAGTGGTGATATGGACAGTTGTTATCCTATTATGCATAATATTAATTTTCATTTTCTTCAGGCCAAAAAAAATAGTATATAGTGATGAACCAGAGGATTGGATTGATGAAAAACCAAATGGAACAATTGAAGTAAATTTTGAGCAAGTCACAAAAGGAGCAGGAACTTTCAATGAAAACAATGAACAATACACATATGCATTAATAGATACTTCATTTGGATATGAAGGATTATATGAAGGGCAGTACTTCAAGAGAAAATACTATTCACCAAACAGAGATGTTTTGATGGAAATAACAGACAATCTCGTTCCAGGAGACGGCATAATACAAGGGATAATAGTGGAAAGGATAGATGAAAACCAGCCAAAAGCATTCATCTTCATAGACGAAGACTGGAAAAACAGATACGGTGGTGCAGTCAATATAATCTGGGGCGAAAAATACCAGAACATGAAAAAATTTGAATACAATGAGATTGAAGAAGGCATCTACATGGACCAAATAATCGATGACAAAAACAGGTTCTCACAGACATATAATGACGTGCACTTCGGAGGAATAGTGGTCGGCAATATCAACCGGGATTTAGTGCAGGAAGGAAACACAACAGGAACAGTGATGATGCTAAGTTAAAGGCCTGGCATCTGCTAAAGCCTGACCAATCTGACTTGCCCATCTCGTGCTCAAAGGCCAGAATTCTGTAGCACTAATCACAACATCTGCAGCACCTGCAGCAGCACCTGTCAAGAAGAAAATACCTGGAGCAGCAGTACCACCAGAACCGACTGAAATGACAACATCAATAATCAATGCAGTAACGTGAACAGCAGTCCTAGCCATCTCTTGAGCAGGATAATCATCATAACAATAAAATTGTGTACCATAGGGTTCAGCCTCAAGACAGCCCACATGGAAGGAAGGAGCATTAAAATAATTATTTCCCCGAGATATCCTTGAACCTGCAGTATAAACCATGTGCTTTGCTTTTTCAGGAGACACAATGATTTCCCCTTCTGTTATCTGTTCAAGTCTCTCACCTAATACAACACCCCACCAGGAAGCAGAATGCTTAATTATCCCCCAGCCAGAATCCACAAGGCCCCTGCTGCCGCATTCCTTTATCAGATTAGTAGTATCAAAATATTTTTCATAAGGCGCAAAATACCTGTAAGAACTGTCCATAGTCCTCTCAACACCACCAAAACCAAAAAATTTAGCTTTTATCTCCTCAGTCGTGCCAATAGACCTGCCCTGTACAATACGGTCAAATACTCCTTGTACCTGAATTATCTTATATTCAATAATATACTCCATCAAGACATCTTCTACAGATTTAAACAATTCATAATCTTTTATAAATTCATCAATCGATTCCTTAAGAAGAATATCAGTAGCATCACCAAAAACTCTCTCCAACTCTTTTTTCTCCGCGCCCTTTGCAAATGCTATGGCCTCTTGCTTTGGCTTGCCTTCATCGATAGCTTTCTTGTAAGCCTCCATAAATACTTTTATCTGCCAATACATCCAAAGGTTATCTGTCTGATATTCAGAACTAAACTCTGGATCCTGCGCATTTATTTCAAACTCTGCAGCAGACAATTTCACAAAATCCTTATACTCCTCCTTAACCATATCCCTGATCGTAGCTTCATCCTTAGGTACGACAGAACCCTTCTTCACATTAATCAAGCCAGTATTGCCGAAATTAAACTTATCTGCAAAAGGATTATTAATGCACTCACACTTAGTCTTCTTAATCAATAATTGTGTCTTGCAAGGACTTACAAGATAAAGCCTGTCACCTGGCTTTTCTGAATTACGCACAAAATATTTCAAAGCATCATCATGCAAAGGAAAACTGTGGCTCTCACCATAAGCAGTAGGCGTATTAAGCGCAATAGCATTGCCTCCAGCAGGCAAAATCTTTTCATCAGCTGAATCCATCATCAGCATCCCAGCACCTAAAAGAACAAGCATAGGATACCTGTGCTTTGCAAGCCATGCAGGAACATTTGCGACAGTCTTGCCTATAGACGCAGTAGCACCGCCTACAGGAGTCAAGGTAATCCAGTACTTAGGTTGAGCAAGACGTATAGGAAGATTTTCCCATACAAGCCAGCCAGCACCTTTCACAACACCGCCTGTCTTTGCAAGAATCCCTTTCTTACCAACCGATGTCACCATCAATTTAGCAGCATCTGCACCACTCTTACCACCAAAAGTCCCGCGCATCAACTCATCAACCATGCCAGCAGACATCTTAAACATCCTATCAGTATATGCTTTTGAAATCCTGTTCAATAAAGTAACTTGTTTCAAAGTATTTTCAGCAGTCCCTACAACAAGCTTCTCATTAAGCTTCTTGCCGCCCTGCTCTAAAAATTTAGAAAAAAACTTCTCCAAGCCCTGCCTTTTCAAAACAGCACTAGCTGCTCTTGCTGAAAGCTTGCTTGCAAACAATCCCTTCAAGCCTTTCTGGCCGCCAAGATCCACATTATTCATCACTTCTTTGGTCAAAAATTCTTGATACTCTCTTATAGCTTTTGGAGCTGTCTCTCCAATGATAATACCTTCTGGACCAGCCACCTGCCTGACAAAAGCCTCAGGAACCTGGGATACATCTGTAATCTCCTTACGAATAATATCAGAAACAGCATCTGCAACCTCTTTTTCAACTTTTTCAAAAGCCTCTCCAGAAGATTTACCTACAATCGTAAGGACCTTGTCAGTGATCTTCCTAGAAACCTGAGGGCCAACACCATGCAATGCCTGAAGGCCTTCCTCAGCAAGCAAGCTCCTTACAACATTATCACCGCCATTGGCAATCAACCTATTAGAGATGACCTCACCACCTTCTTCTGCCAATTCCTTGGCAATGTTCCTGCCAACAGCATCTGCAGCCTCTGCAGTAGCTTTGACACCTGTCTTCTCAACAACCTGACCAGGCTTTATTACTTTTCCCAATCTGCCAGCAATCTGACCACCTTTTGCAAAACCAAAATTCAAAGCACCAGAACCAAACACAACCAATGCAGACCTCCAATTAAATACCTCACTCCAAAAATTCTTTCTCCAAAAAGAAGTGGCTTCAGCAGGAAATGACTCATAAGAAACAAGCCATTTAGGATCGCCTGTAGCACCAATAGTGTATTTAGCAAACTCATAGGCATGAGCAATAGAAGTATAAGGTATTTCTGCCTCTTTCTGAGGAAGATAAAAATTATCAACAAGACAAGAAAAAGTCTCAGCCGCCTCAAGATTCCTCTCGCAATCAGTCAACAATATAGTGTCTCTTGTGACGCCCACAGCACCCAAAGCACCTCTTGTGCCAAAAGTGATGCCAAACAGTTCTGCATTTATCTCACCTGCCTTATCAAAATAAACACAATAAGCATCTTCATAATTCGGGCGCGAAGGCCTTGAACACACATTATCAGTCTCATCATCACCAAGCTTTTCCCTGCAATACTGGTAATCATTGGTAGAAGACAATCTTGATGAGATACTTAACCTATCACCCCTTACACTGCCACCTTGTAATTTATCAATAGTCTCTGTATGAAGCCCGAACCCTGAAAGCATATCAAAATACTCCAACAAATCCTTTTTTGTGACATAAATAGAATCCTCTGGCTTAGAAGGATCCTTTCCAAGCAAAGGAAACGTGGCAAGAACACCGCACTTTACATAAGAATTTGAAGTCTTTCTATAATTATTCTCCCAGCAATCAATGATCATATCACCAATCTGCTCAACAGCCTTTTTTTTAGCATAATCTGCTTCAGAATAAGGCCCTTGCCAAGAACCAGTATCAACTGCCTGCGGAGAATGCGTCAAAAATATTGTCTTAGAACTCGCGCCTTTGCAAGTCACCTTTACATCCCCAAATTCAACAGAATCGTCTCCAGCAACTGCCGCGCCTGTAACTGAATTAAAAATTCCTTGCATTGCTTTTCCAACAGATGACAATGAAGATTCAGGCAGTGCTTTTAGCTTTGATTCCTGTGATTCACCAGGCAAGCCCCTGGGACATACAGCAGGATCATCTGGCTTGAACTCACCTATCGCAACACAGTTCAATGCGCAAATCAAGGCGTTCATAGAATCAATTAAGTTCTGCTCTTCCTGCGAAAGCTCTACTTCATAAGGAACAAATTTCTCTTCTTCAGCAGGGCCAAAAATCATGACCTCCTCGCCAAAAATCCTCTTTGCAATATTCCCTCCCTGAGTATAAATAAGAGCGCCAACAGAAAAAATGACTATAACACCTAAAATAATAGGAATCACAACTGTCGGGCTGAAAGCTTTCTTGCTCATTATATGCCTAATACCCCCTTGAACATATCCAAGAAACCCTTCATCTTACCACCTGACTTAGCAGTAATCCAGATAATCAAGACAATAACAAACAATCCAATAATCAATGCAATCACATACGCCCATCCAGGCAATTGAGTAGCTTTCTTGTTTTTCATCTTAATCAACCACAAAAAAACAGCTTTCACCCCCTTGATGCATAGAAACAACAACCTTATCATACTCTGAAAGAGCAAGAATATTCACTGTCTTTGTCTCTTCTGTAATACCTACCAAGTCACCTATCCAGGACAAAGTTTTCTTAGTGACATGAGGATTAATCCTCTTATAAGTAACTGCCAAAGGCTCTTGCACAGAATACACGTATTCTGGAAAATATATCTTGCTTGAAAAAGTCTGGCCCTCAACCAGTTCTGCCATATAACTCACCTCAGAATTAGGAGCAGGATTATAAGACATCCAGGTATTCAAGGATTTTATAGGGTCTGG
>Ga0180432_10009576_pt1 | contig 11790 bp, 7 predicted proteins | sample SS_ome_10_FD_132414 | JGI IMG/M metagenome (GOLD analysis project Ga0180432, IMG submission 132414) | Hypersaline lake sediment archaeal communities from the Salton Sea, California, USA - SS_1_MS_2 metaG | ecosystem: Environmental > Aquatic > Non-marine Saline and Alkaline > Hypersaline >... | reverse complement strand
CTGGAGAAATCTTTAGGTTATATCCATCCGGCAAAGCTTTATTAAAGTCCATCACAGTCATATCCGCCAGATTTACGGATGTCAATCCGCCGCCATCATCGAGCAAGAATGCGCGTTTGCCGTCTGGATGAACATCCACATCGCGGAATTGGTCGCCGGTAGGGCTTTTGATCGGAACAGCGGATGTAAAAGCATCTGTTTTTGGGTCAAATGCCATCAGGCAGTTGCCGGCCGTCATGAAAACCGTACCAGATATTTCATCAACATCCAGTCCAGTTGCCTGTGCCAGGCAACCGGTGCTGGCGTCATCAAAGGTAAAAGTAGAAACACTATTGTCGATTGTTGAGATTTTGCTAACGGAAGCCGCCTGTGGGGCTGCGTTAGCGGTGTACAGCCACTTTCCATCGAGGCTAATCGCAATCTGCACAGGTTGCAGTTTTGCAAAAGCAGTCAATGGAATCGTGGCGATATGCTCATAATTTTCGTTGTCCGTGATGAATATCGCGTCGGCGTCAACGGTCGCTAGATATGCCTGGTCATTGGAGTTGACTGCCAATCCCTCAATTGCTGGAACCCAGGAAACATGTTCCGCTGGTGAAAGTGGTTCAATCGTATGGGATATTGAATTCGTGTTAAGGTCAATAACTGCTGCGGTATACTCAGATTCCATCAAAGCGGTAAAAGTGCCGACAAACAGCTTGTCTTCCGCTTCATTAAGTGCCAATCCCTGCGCTGCTGCCTGCACTGGATAGCTTTGCAGGATCTGGCCCGATAGGATATCGATTTCTAAGACCTGGTTGGTGTTGAGCGCTGTTAAAAAGATTGTTGATCCCGCACTATTGATGATCAGGTTTCCCATAAATGCTTGGAATGGCAGCGGAATCGTTCTTTTAATAGATTTGGTTAAAACCTCGATTTCGAAGATGCCTTCAGATGAGGCGGCGTACGCTATCTTTCCATCCGGCGCAGGAGCAACTGCAAATGCAGGCACGGGCAGGTTGATAAAATCTATGGTATCGGGTTCATTTATATTAAATACGGCAATTTTTGGCGCATTACGCGAAGGGACAAACACATCTCCTTTGATGGAAACTTCCACATCGGCAGGCTGAACCTGAACCGGGATGGTTGATGGAATGGAGCGTGTATTGGTGTCAAAAAGCGACACACTTTCATCATTGAAATTGGCAATCAATAATATCGTGTCATCATTGGTTAAGGCCAACTTGTCCGGTCGCACGCCAAAAGGATTATTATTAATTCCTTTTAGCTCGATGATTTCTGTGATTTGGTTGGTGGTTCCGTCAATCACAAACAGCGTATCTGTATTGCGTCCGATCGTGTAGATGTGCATACCATCGCTGCTCATTACCAGGTCGGTTGGCTCATCCCCGCGTTTTTCGGTCAGGTCTACCTGCGTTTGTTCAATTAACAGATCCTCCCCGGCGCTTTTGGGAGGAATGGTTAGATCCATACTTGGTTCAACTTCATCAACAATCGGAATAGAAATCTCGGAAATCTCGTCGATCGCATACCAACCTGGTGCTTGACAGCATTCTCCACCCATCGTACGGATGCCCACCTGTAGGTCAGTTGGTTCTCCAAAAACCGATAGCGGCATTTTCAGCTCAACCACTGCGAAAGCCGCGCTCCGGCTTCCGCCCATGTTCCCAATCTCTTCGAATTTCCCGCTTATCACATCACCCAAGGAACCCGGGCTGTTGTTTTGCGGCTGAAATGAAGCGATATACTCTCCGCCGCCAGCCGAGATGTCTAGGTCAACCTGTGCGTAATCGCTGGCCAGTTGATAGGTATCGACCATCAAATACAGGAACCTATCATTCATGAAACCCCGTACGGACGCGATGTCAAAATCACCACCTTCCACATCCCCCTGGGGGTCTTCTGTCAGCACCGGGTAATCCCACCAGTCGGATGGGTCGCCATCGATCTGGATATCTGTCTCAATTTGGTCGGCTGCCTCTTCCATAATGGGTTGTGCGGAATCAGCCTCAATATCTTCTTTCGAGGGCGCTGAAACGGTGGTTGCCGGGGGTGTTGCGGGAGTGGAGCAATTGGATGTGACCAGGACGCAAAGAAAGACAATGAGGAATAGCATTCGCTTTTTCACGAATCCTCCTTATAGAACTGCATAAATCTATTGTAAATATAGTATACATCGACTATAGGTAAAATTATTAAAAAATGCTTGATTGCAATTCCGCTTCTTAAAAAAGACAGCACACGGCAGATTATTTTCTTAGGATAAAGAAAACATGCCCGAATTCCCACGTTGGATTAGCGGCTGAGACCTCCTCGCCGCGCTCCCGCATTTTGCTTGTGTCCATGAAATACTGCTTTTCGGTGTGCAGCCATTCCCATCCCCGGCAGGCGTCAAATGCTTCTTCTTCCTTATAAATAGAATGGTTTACCTTGTGCTCCCCCTCTTTCAGCGCGACCTCTCCCGATGCGCTCGCGCCATATCGGCTGAACCCTTTTTCATTTAGCATGAAGCTCAAAAAACAAACTCCACCCGGCTTCAAGACCCTGCGCATTTCACCCATCGTTTGGCGGATATCGCTTTTGGAAAGGTGTACCATCGCGTACAATTCATACACGAAGTCGAAGAATCCATCGGGATAGGGAATGGCACGCATATCGCCGGATTGGATATTGAGTGGCATCTTGTGTTTTTCCTGAAAAGCGGCGGCGCGTGCCAGCTGCTCCGCGCTTATCTCAATTCCATGTGTGGTGAATCCCTGTTCATAGAAAAACCCCAGCGGCGGCTGCCTTCCGCCCGCCCCGCAATCCAGGATGGACTTCTCGCCGTCCCGCACCAGGTCATTGCGCTGTAACAAATGATAAAAGAGATAGATTTGCGGTCGATAAATGATTTTCTGTTTCATTTCATCCTTTCTGATCGGATTGTTTTGATAAGCGCAGTCTGTCGTGGCGGTCTATTTGCCAAAAACCAGCGTCTTTATAGTCAAAAATCAGGCACCATAAAAAATGTACCATTTATGTCGTCAAGAATGCGCTGGGCGGCTATCTTCCGCCTATTGAGAAAGGCATATTTATTCAGGTATAGGGGACCCTTTCCCGCCTGTTTGACCAGTGAACTGGAACCGCTTGTGATACACAGAAAAACTTAATCCACTGGCCGGAATTCTGCCTGCCACGATGGTCCGTAACCCACATCATATTGCTCGCAGAAACTGCCCTGGTTCACCGCGAACGCGATCCGCATTAGCTCATTGTTGTAAATTATCGCCTGCCCCTTTCCCGCGTACCCGAAGGATGCCTGAAAAAGCAGCCGCTCAGAAAAAACGACCTTCTCCCCCCTGCGGATGCGCACATCTATCATGTCTCCGTAGGTGAAGCCCGCACGTTGAAACACTTCCAGCGGAATATTCGTCCATAGATTCCCAAAATTAGGATCGTTGATCTCGCAGTTGCCGTACACAACGCCTTCCGCGGTCCGTGGCTCTTGGATCGGCAGCGTGATGATTTCCTCCACCGGGTATGTTGGTCCAACGCCTTTGAAATCAATCTTTCCGCTTGCCAGTCTTGCTGCGCAGTAGCTGAACAGGTCACGCCCGTGGAAGATGCTCACGCCTTCTGTGTTTTTTCCGCGCAGGCGGTTGACGCTTTCATCGATTTTGCGGATAGCCTGGATGCCGATAAAATGTTCAAGATGGGTCAGAGAGCCGTTGTCTGGCGTTACCACATAATAGCCATCTTTGGTTAATGCAACGCTTGCCCTGCGTGGTGTTCCCACACCCGGGTCCACCACGGAAACGAATACCGTCCCTTCCGGCCAGAAGCGCATCGACTGGTACAGCCGGTATGAAGCGCTCCAAACATCAAACTGCGGAATCTCATGTGTTCCATCAATGATCTCCAATTCACGGTCCACGCTTTTCACCACCCCGTACATCGCGCATACTGCCCCTTCTTTATACGTAAAATCGGTCTGGAATACCAATATTGGTTTCGTCATCGGTTTTCTCCTAAACAAATGGGTTATAAAAGCGGCTCTTATTGATAAAGATCGAGACGCAGATTGTTCCCAAGAAGATCAGCGCCGAAATTGCCAATGCCGTTTTATCCCGATTCGTAATTTTTTCAGATGCGTACCACGTCCTTGTCTTTTCTTTCCCAAATCCGCGCAGGTCCATCGCGTTGCTGATCAGTTCAATGCGGTCGAGCGAGGAAAAGATCAGCGGGATGATGATCAGCAGCGCATTCTTAAATCGGTCTGAAAGTTCCGCTTTACGCGAAAGGTCCATCCCGCGCGCCTGCTGTGCCTGGCTGATGTCACGGTAATCACGCTGAATATCCGGAAAATAGCGCAGGGTCAGCGCCACGGCGAATGCCGCTTTATAATGTACGCGTGCCCGATTCAGCGAAGAGGCGAATTCGCTCGGATTGGTTGTCAGCAGGAAGATCATCCCCAGCGGGATCACGGACGCGTATTTGAAAAATTTTGTTGTCTGGTACAGGATCTGCTCCCAGGTCAGCTTGTATCTTCCGTACAGGTCGCCAATCACGTGCCGCGTCCCGTAAATCTCCACGCCCATCTCTGGTGAAAAGAAGAACGAAATAATCGCGTTCGTAACAATGAAGACCAGCACATACACAACCATCAGGCGGATCTGCGAGAATCGGATCTTGGAAACCTTCAGGATCGCGATCGAAAAAACCATCACCAGCAGGATCACGCGGATATCATACGAATACATCACCGCGAAGGTCAGGAATAAAAAACACAACAGCTTGGTCAGCCCCGACAGGCGGTGGATGGGCGTGTCCATTGTGTTATAGGAAAAAAGTTTCATCTTCGCTTTCATCGATTTTTCAGTTTCCTTTCATAATCGATAAATCCCTGCACAAACTGTGTTTCATCCGCAATCCCCACCATCTGTGCCAGGTGGTATAAAGAGGTTTCTTTCAGGTTCGCCTTTTGGATCACTTCCGCATCCGTCAGCACAACCGACGCGGCTGTATCCGCTACGATTTTTCCCTCAGAAAGGACAATCGCGCGTGGTGTATATTCCAGCATCAGGTGCATGTCATGTGTGATCAAAATAACCGTGACACCGCCCTTGTTGATTTCCACCAGAAATTCCATAATCTCGGTGTAATGGCGGAAGTCCTGCCCGGCCGTTGGCTCATCTAAGATCAGTATCTTAGGCTCCAGCACCAGGATTGAAGCGATCGTCACGCGTTTCTTCTGCCCATAGCTAAGCGCAGAGATCGGCCATTCACGAAATGGCGCCAGTCCGCAGATTTTCAGCACCTTTTCAACGCGTGGGACAATTTCATTCTCCGGAACCGCGCGGAAACGCAGCCCCAGCGCGATCTCATCGAAAATCATCGGCTTTGAGATCATCTGGTTGGGGTTTTGCAGCACTACCCCAATTATCTCCGCCCGCTCTTTGATCGTCTTGTCCTTGATATCTGCTCCACGGTAAAGGATTCTGCCGTGGTCCACTTGTTCAAATCCGCACAGCAGCTTGGATAAAGTTGATTTTCCTGCGCCATTCTTTCCCACCAGCGAGATCAACTCACCTTCCCGGATATCGATATCAATGTCTTCCAGTACATTCCGCACCCCATCATACGAGAAAAAGATATCTTCCATCGTGATAATGGAGGGGTTTTCATTGTGCCCTTCATCCTTCGGATTCGATTGGTGCCATGTGACCAGCGCTTCTTGGGCATCTTTTGTCTTTAATGTGGTGATGTACCCCGGCTGCATGCCGCATGTCACCGCCGCTTTGGCATACTTCAGCGCTGTCACGTACAGCGGTTCCCGTATTCCGCACGCTTGCAATACCTGCGAGCATACCAGTTCGTGTGCGTCCAGATCCGCTACGATGCGCCCATCATCCAGCACAATCACGCGGTCAACATGGCGATGCAGAACGTCTTCCAGGCGGTGTTCAATGATCAGGATTGTCTTTGCTGATTGCTGATGGATATCGTCAATGATCTCGATCGCGGTCTTTCCGGTAGCCGGGTCCAAGTTTGCCAGCGGCTCATCAAACAGCAGGATGTCAACGTCATCTACCAGAACGCCTGCCAGGGATGTGCGCTGTTTCTGTCCGCCGGATAATTCAAAAGGAGATGAGGATAGAAAGCTGTCCATCCCCACCATTTCCGCTACCCGCCGCACCCGTGTATGCATTGCGTCGTGCGGGATGTTGTCGTTTTCCAGTGCGAAAGCGATGTCCTCGCCGGCTGTAAGACCAACAAATTGCCCATCTGAATCCTGCAGCACAGTCCCGACTGTTTTTGATAGTTCAAAAATATTCTTCTTGCGGGTATCGAAGCCCTTGATGGTCAAATACCCGCCAATCTCGCCCTTGTATGCAAAAGGAATTAGTCCGTTGATGCAGTAGCCCAATGTGCTCTTTCCGCTGCCGCTCGGTCCCACAATCAAGATCTTCTCTCCAGGGAAGATCTTCAGGTTGATATTGTGCAGGGTGGGTTCCGCTTGGGAAAAATATTGAAAAGTAAAATCCTCAAAAGCGATGATCGGTTGTCTGTCCATAAATGATCGGTTCATGCATCAGCCCAGCGGCTGATACCGTTCTTCTTTCCTGTTCTAAAGGATGGGTGCATGCGTGTGACTGCCGGTTTTCTGGTAAAGGTTTCTCATGCCAGAAATGGTTTGGATGTCTGCACGCAGACATCAATTATATCCTTAACGAATTGGTGGCTGCAAATGTTTCTGCAGCCACCTTGCTTTTTCGATTGCCCCTATTTCTGCATGCAGTCAAATAGGTGTTGTATGCCGGTGTTCAGGCGCTTATTCTTTGCTTAAGCTTCCTTTTTTGGTGCGCGTGGCAGCATACGCCACCAGCAGCAATGTGCCGAAAACGCCGGCGCTGATGCTGTTCATGATCGCGGCAGTGATGCCCTGCGTGAAGACCAAATTGACTGGTTCCTGGTAAATCAGGATATCCAGCACAGGCGCCACAAATACCCATGCGATTACGTTGCCGATGATCTGGACCACATTAAAGGTCAAAATATCTTTTCCTTTGAATTCGCCTTCTTCTACTTTTGTGCGCTTATATGCGAAACCGAACACAAAGCCGGATACGCCGCTTGCGATTACCCAGCTCCACCATGGGGAGCCGTACTGGACCGCATCGCTCAGCGCATGGCCGATGAAAGAAATCAGGCCGCCGGCGATCGGGCCGAATAAGGTCGCGAAGAATGAACTCAGGCCGTAGGCTGTCTGGAAGCTTGTCTCCGGGACGGGGGATGGCACCTTGACATACATGAATAGCAGCGTAAAAATCGCTGCGCCGATGCCGGTTGCCACAATTGTTCTGGTATTAATTTTGAAATAATCCTTCATTTTGATATCTCCTTTTTAATAATAAATAATGAGTTTTGTGCGTTCACGCGCCAGGCGTGCCTGGTGGCTGGCGCATAGTGCCGCACTGGCGTTTCATACCCTGGGGTTTATAACCTGATTGCCCATCAGGGCATTTCCAGTATAGCTGCTTCATGCTTTTTGGAATGATGAAAGTTATTCTCGATAGATCCTCCTTTTTCTCATACGGTCGCCATTATCTATAACACCGAACCAACCTGTTTCGTTGCTTCTTCCATGCCCATTGATTTGGAATCGGTTAGAAATGGATCCCTTCCGTAATTAGTCCCTTATCCATATTGTACTTGCTTGAAATCCAAGCGTCAATTTTTTTGGCCGAAATTGTGAAGGAAAATCCAACAGGAAAACCTGCACAGTACGCTCTGGTATCATTAAAGAAATTCAGAGTCGTGTTCTTCTGTTTTTACGAACGTGCGTGTTTCCAATCTGTATCCGCTCATCATCCATTTCGATAGAACAGCCATAACGCGCGCCATCGGCGCACCGTCGATGGCGTTATGGTCGATCAGCATGGCCTTATTCAGGAATTCCAAGATCGCTATGCGGTCACCAACCACACCGGCGTTTGTGGTTTATGCCCTCAGGCGTTGATGGATGATTGAAGAGCCCAGGTCTGAAATAATTGTTGGTCTTTCAGTGATTGCAAGCATCTCCTAAAATTTGTCCGTATCCGCGATGAATATTCCCTCCGGGTAGCATACGATGAAAATGGAAGAGCTGTCCGCGTTTAAAGCGATCGTTGACACCACTTTTTGATCCAGCGCCACCTTGCGAAAAGTCTTGCCCCCGCTCATTGATCGGAACAGCCCCCCGCTGCCCAGATAAGTGTGGTTTCCCCCGTAGATGATATCAGGGTTGTTATGGTCAATCGTCATCGTCAGGCCAAAATCCTTTCCCAGTTCTTGAAATGTCGCGCCGCCGTCTTCCGACAGGAATAACCCCGCCCCTTCTGTTAGCATATAGGTCGCTTCCGTTTCAGGAACCACTTCCACCTCCACCACATGCCACGGCAGATCAAAGCGCTCCTCCCATGTATCACCGTTGTTAACAGACACAAAAAATGGCGGCTGGTAAGGTTTTGGGTGGTCGGCGATCTCACTCGTCAGAAACAGTGTCCCGGAATTTGGGTCCTGTGCCATATCCCAGAATAGCAGGTTGTCCGCTGAAGCACCCAACGGAATAAATGTCCAGGTTTGCCCATCGTCGTTGGACCGGTAAACGCCTGTTTCGCCCGCTGTCTGCCAGCCTGGGACGACGAACATATCCCCATTGATCGGGCTTACAAAGATTACGCAGATAGTCCTGCCGGAAAATTCTTGCAAAAGCGACCAGTTTTTTCCCGTATCTCTGGAGATCCACAGCTCATCATTCGCGCTCACCAGCAGCGTGTCTGGCTCAAGTGGTTGCAGTGCAAAGGTGCGCATAATGCGGTCTTCCAGCGCCAGTTCCCAATCCGTTCCGCCATTGCGCGAAACCAGCAGTGCCATATCTGTCCTTGCCTCCCCGGCGTGGCTGATTACATACAAGATGTGTGCGTTTGTTGGGTGCAGCTTGATTTGCACGGGCTGGAATCGGTCATTGGGGAAGGGTATCGTTCGCCATACGCCGGTTCTGCCATAATCAACCGCTTCTGCAGAAAAAACCGGATTTCCATAAGGCGCTTCTGCAGTGGGAGCAACCGGCTGGCTCACCATGGTCGTCTCTGGTTGATTGGCGTTGATTGGTGTTACGGTGATAGAAGCCAGTGCTTTTGCATTAGGGTTTTCTTTCTGTTCAGTCCCATCGTTAATCGGTAGGCTGATCGTATTTCGGATCATGTCGCACCAACCTGGCGGCTGCCATGGGCCTGATATCGTGCATAGCAGGAACACGGAAACAATCCCGGCAGCGCCAAACATAACGATGAAAGCAATTATGGAGGTCCAAAGACAGGTTTTCTTTTTCATTGGCGGTCTCCTGGCAGGTTTTGCCAATAATCAGGTTATCTCCATTGTACAGGATTGTTGTAGGGTTTTGAAGAATGGGTTTGGGTTCAATGTATAGAAAAACATGCCTATCTGCTTGTCATTGAGAAACCAGCAGGAGCGGTTTATAGCCAAACCGCTTTGTTGGCCTCAGCAGTAGCTTCATAATTCCCGCTGCTTTGCTGCTTTTAATAAAGAAATACTGAATGACTCCAAATCAAAGGGCAGGCATACAGCATGCAGGCGAAAACGTTCGGCCATTCTTTGCCGAAAAGCAGCCATCTTGTCTTTTATTTCATTTATAGTCGATTTGGGTAAACCAACCCAGCGGACAGGAAGCAAGCAAATAATGGAATGTGGTATTGCTGAGAATCCCGCACATGGGTTTGAAGACTACATTTTTTTTATCCACGGGATATTGAATTTATTAATAGATAATAGTGATAACCCAATAGGGACCACTCTTGTCTCCCCTTAAAAGATTTTGTCATTAAGGGCTTGGCCTGTGATTGATTTTTTTTTAAAATCCTTGCCAGAAGAAGCGAGGCGTCACATCTCGCCACCATTTATTAACTTCCATTTGTAGGTTGTATCCCGGCAAATGCCGTATTCTGTGCAAATATCTGCCACCGGCATTCGAGATTCGCCTTCTTTGAGGATTTTGATGATCTGGCTTTCGATGTATCTGCTCTTTTTCAAGTTTGGCTCCTTTTCTATCAATTATGTTTACTTATCCCTGACACTAATTTAGGGTAGCCTTACCTGATCTCTGATTTTATTAACCTATATTAATATCTTGCTGTTATTTTGAGTTACGTATATAATCTAAAATAACGGCGTAGTGTTATTTTAGAAAACACAGATAATATACTATATGAAAACAACAGATTTTAATGAAAATGCACCCGGGAAAGTGATAAAAACCCTCGAGGGGTATTATGTTTTTGTCCCTGATCCACTTCCACCTAAACTAGAATGGTCAAATAAACTGCTTGGTGGCCTTGCTTCCGCCGAAAGAAGTATTTCCCGCTTAGAAGAAGTAGGGAAGGCTTTTCCGGTACCACATATCGTTGTGCGTCCATTTATTAGAAAAGAAGCTGTTCCTTCTTCTCAAATTGAAGGGACAAGAACTACCTTCCAGGAACTTCTGGCTTACGAAGTACAGCAATTAAGCTTGTTTGGGGATGTGGAAGATAGACAAGAGGTACAGAATTATGTTTATGCTCTGGACTATGGATTAAAGCGTTTAAAATCCCTGCCAATCAGCCTCCGCCTGATCCGTGAGATTCATGGAATATTGATGAAGGGTGTTCGAGGGGAGGGAATGACCCCGGGTGAAGTCCGCAGGAGTCAGAACTGGATTGGCCGTTCTGGTACTACATTGGAGGAGGCGCGATTTGTTCCTCCGCCGGTAAGTGAAATGGAAAGTTGTTTATCTGATTTGGAAAAATTCATTCATCAGGAAACAGATCTCCCCGCGCTTATTAAAGTGGCAATGATTCACTATCAATTCGAAACCATTCATCCATTCTTAGATGGCAATGGAAGAATTGGCAGATTATTGATCACATTTCTACTCGTTGTCTGGGATTTATTATCTCAGCCTTTACTTTATCTCAGTCTCTATATTGAAAAAAACAGCACCGAATACTACGATCGATTGCTTGATGTGACTCGAAAAGGTAAATGGGAAGAATGGTTTTTATTTTTCCTGGATGGTGTCCATCAGCAAGCCGAAGATGCGGTTAATCGTATCCAGGCGCTGCAGAAGTTGCGGCTAAAATATCAGGAATTGTACAACAAAGACCGCAGTCGGGTGAATCTATCTGAAATGGTTGATTATTTTATCAGTACACCAATAAGTTCAATAAAGCAGGCAATAGAATCTACTAATCTGGGGAGTTTTGTTACTGTCCAGGGGTATATTGAGAAATTAGAGGAGTTGGGGATATTAAGAGAGGTTACAGGAAAAGCAAGAGGTCGAATTTATAGTGCAGATACGATTTTGCGTGTTTTGGAAGGATAAGTGAATAAAGATTTGTCAAATCAAAAAATCATGATTCTTTTAAATGGGAATATAGGTGTGAATAACGCATGTTAGAGAATCATTAATTTACTTTTCTCTTAGGGTCGGAAAAACTTCGATTGATTATAATTTAATGAACCTTACAAAAATAGACTTTGTAAAAAATATTAGAATGGTTTAATTACAAAAGGAGAAAAAATGAGCGTCATTTTATTTCTTATCGGATTAATAATCGCAGCCTCAGGGTTGCTGTCCCTTGCCGGCCTCACGGATTTCGGAATGGATTATCTCTATCGTACAAATCTTCACCAATTGTCGTTCCTCGAATCGTTTCCTGATGTGTGGGTGTATATCGTCCTCGGATTGGCCTTGATCCTGATCGGATTTTT
>Ga0180432_10009575_pt1 | contig 11791 bp, 9 predicted proteins | sample SS_ome_10_FD_132414 | JGI IMG/M metagenome (GOLD analysis project Ga0180432, IMG submission 132414) | Hypersaline lake sediment archaeal communities from the Salton Sea, California, USA - SS_1_MS_2 metaG | ecosystem: Environmental > Aquatic > Non-marine Saline and Alkaline > Hypersaline >... | reverse complement strand
TGCCTTAAATGGACCAGATTTATGTTCTTGTCGTACACATTATGGCCGTTGACCAGCAGCCGACCCTCCACCCGCGTATGAGCGATAAGATCGTTAATGCGGTTGATGCTCCGCAAGAACGTGCTTTTGCCGCACCCGCTCGGGCCGATGATGGCCGTGACGCTGCACGGGTAGATATCCATCGAGATGTTATTCACACCGACCTTCGAGCCGTAATAGAAACCAAAGTCCTCCGACTTGATAACGGCACAGGCGCACTGGGCGTTTTTTTCATCAGGGACCAAGTCCGCGTTTCGCCCCAGGCTTACCACCATTCTGTTCTGATCAATCGTTGTCTTCTGTTCCATGACTGGCGCCGGCGTTGTGTGTTCCACTTTTTGCATTGGAGTCACATTCCCATCCCTACTCATTGTCCTCTCAGTTTCCTCGATACCCTGGCCCGCAACACAATCGCCAAGCCGTTAAGACACAGAATAAGCACCACCAGCGTCACCACCATGCCGTACTGGTTGTGCGGCACCATCATCGCCAGCCGGTCTCCCACGGCAATGTTGTAACTGCCGTAGGAGAGCGTTCTTGTCGGGTCAAACACGGATTTCGGCAAAGGCCCCAACGCCACCGCCCCGGTAAATAGAATAGGCGCCGTCTCACCCGCCACTCTGCTCAGGCTCAAGATTACGCCCGTTAAAATGCCCGGCAGCGCCGCCGGAAACGTCACTCTGACGAACGTCCTCAATCGGCTGGCGCCAAGGCCCAACGACGCCTCCTTGTACGTCTGCGGCACCGAACGTATCGCCTCTTCGCTCGCCCGGATCATCACCGGCAGCGTCAAGACCGCCAACGTCAACGAAGCCGCCAAAACACAACGCTTGGAAGGTCCGCCGAAAAGCGGAATAAGAAACATCACGAAAAACGCCAACCCAAACAAACCAAACACGATACTGGGAACACCCGCCAGCGTGTTGATACACATCCGAATGATCCTGACGACAAGATTATCCGAAGCACATTCCACAAGATACGCCGCCGAAATCACTCCCAAAGGAAACACGAACAACATCGCCAGCAGCGTCAATAACAACGTGCCTACAATTTCGGGTCCCACACCGCCAAAGTAGTATCCCGGCGTGCTGTCATCGACAAAATATTTCCAATAACACCGAAACTCAGGCTCCAGCATCTGCTTCAGATTGTCCTGCACGTACCCAAACAAAGGCTCCAGGGGCGTCCCCGCGAATTGCTCGGTCCTCGACACACGCGTCTTGACCAGTGCTGCCGAGCCTTCTTGTTCCACCCACTCTTCCGACCACAACAACTCATCCAGCAGTTTCTCGGCCAAGTCCCATCGCGTCGCTCCGTAGCGATCCATCGTCAGAGCCGGCACTGGTTCATCCGGCTTGGGACCTAAGAGCAAGCGTATGATTTGCTCCACTTCCGCCAGAGAGTCGGCGTACTCTTGACGCTTGTCCAGGTCAACAGTCTCGGCAGACGCCAGAAACTCTTCGGCCAGCACAAAAAACTCCGCAGCGGCGGTGTCCACAAAACGCTCGTCCGTGCGGTAGGCCAGAACATCCTCGATGTTCTTCCTTATCGTGTCCATCTCATGGCTGCGAAAGGCTTCCTGGAGGTTGTCACGCAACTGCCGCGCCTGCGAACGAATCTCGCGGTAGTCCTCACGCGGCAAGTCCCGGTAACGCAACTCCTTGCCAAACTGACGATACACCTGCTTCGACCGTGCCACCAACCCTTCCGTGTCGATGCCGTTTCGGAATTCATCGATGATTGCGTAAGCCTGGCTGCGAAACGTCTGGGCCTGGGCGGCTTGCTGCTGCAGCGTCTCCAGATCGCCCCGGCTGTAACGATCACGCTGCATTTTGCGAAACTCTATCGTGTCCGTGAAAAACACTGCCTTGCCCCCACGCCACAGCATCGGCCCCAGCACCACCACCAGCACCAGCGTGAGCAGCACAATGCTTGCTCCCGTTAAAACGGTGAACGCTTTATCAGTAATCTGACGCGGCAAAAAACGCATAGGCTAAGATTTCCCTGTTCTTTTCTTGGCCGACGAAAGGAAATACTCGCTGACGATATTCAGCAAAAACGTCATCACCAGCAGCACCACCCCTATCGCAAATAGCGACCAGTAATGAGCCGAGTCTTTGGGCGTCTCGCCCATGTCTCCCGCGATCGTCGCCGTCATCGTCCGCACCGATTGCGACAGGTCCCACCACGGCGACGGAATCTGATTGGCGTTGCCCGATGCCATCCACACCACCATCGTCTCGCCGATCGCCCGCATCATTCCCAGCACCACCGCCGCAATGATCCCGCTGTGCGCCGCCGGCAGGACCACCTTGAAAATCGTCTCAAAACGCGTCGCCCCCAAGCCATACGACGCCTCCCGCAGCTCTCTGCCCACCACCGATATCGAATCCTCCGCCACGCTGATAATCGTCGGCAACGCCATGATCGTCAGCACCATCGACGCGTTGAGAGCATTCGTGCCGGTGGAAAAGCCCCACTTGGCCTGCATCCACGGCGCCAACACCAGCACCGCGAAAAACCCGTACGCCACCGAAGGAATGGCCGCCAGAATTTCGATCACCGGCTTGACCACGTTACGCACGCGCAGCGACACAATGTCACTCAAAAATATCGCCGCCAATATGCCAATAGGCACCGCCAGCAGCAATGCCGCCAGCGTGACATACAATGAACCGACAATCAAAGCCAACGAGCCGAATTTTGGCGGCTCCGCTTCGGGGTACCACGATCTGCTGCCTAGAAATTCCACCATGCTGAATTTGCTGAGAAAAGGCAGCGACTCTCGAATCACGAAGAAAAAAATCAGGAACACCAGCAGGACCGAACTTAACGTGGTCATGAATAGAAGAAAACGCCCCAGGTGGTGAAGGCAAAACCCCCTCAGGTCCTCCAAAGGTGCCAGAACCAGCGACCGACCTCTGTCAGCCGCTGGCTCCAACGTTCGGTTCTCAATGGTAGCGTTCTTCGTCATGTTATCAGTAATTGGTTACCGGTATGAAACCCTTGGCTTCAATGATCTCTTGGCCGGTTTCACTCAAATAGAACGTGCAGAACCGGTACGACATGCTGCCCAGCTTGGGATAGCCGTTCGTAAACAGGAACAAGGGCCGGGCAATCGGATACTGCCCGCTTGCAATCGTCTCCCGCGACGGGGCGACATCATCGATCTTAAGGGCCTTGACATGGGCATCCAGAAAACCAATCCCCACGTAACCAATTCCGCCAACCGTCGTCTTCACCCGGGCATGGGCCTGCGGATTGGAGTTGACATACTCCACGTGCGAGCCCATTTCCTTCTTCTTCATCACCAGCTTGTGAAATGTCTCAAACGTGCCCGACGAGGTGTCCCGGCTGATCACCACAATCTTGCGATCCGCACCGCCCAGCTGCTTCCAGTTGGTGATCTTACCCAGATAGATATCCCGCACCTGCTCAGTCGTCAGCTTCTTGACCGGGTTGGAGGGGTGCACCACCACGCACACGCCGTCCATCGCCACCACGTGCGCCACGGGGAAGACACCGTTGCCCACCGCCTTTTTGAACTCCTTCTCCTTCATGAACCGGCTCATCATGGCGATGTCGCACCGGCCGTCCACCAGCGCCGCCGCCCCGTCGCCGCTTCCCGTCTTGTTGACCGTAATGTCCAGGTCCTCGTACCTGGCCTCAAACGCCTCGGTGAACGCGTCCGCAATAGGCCCCACTGTCGTCGACCCATCCACCTGCAACGTCTGCTTCTCCGCCCCAATCAGCCCGGTCGCAAAACCCAGCCCCAAAACTATCAGGCTACACATCATTACCGTTCTCATCGCAATCTCCTTTCCATTCGTCATAATTATAGAACCCAATTGTTAGAGTTTCGTTAGACAACTGTTAGAATACCGTAAACGCTTAGAACTTCAGCACCAAGTCCACCTGCAGCAGCCTGAAATCATCTTCCGTGCTGCTGGCATTTTTCTCGTTGAGAAAGTAGTGCACACCAGCTTGTACGTTCTTGGACACCTGATACTTGAAGCCAAAGACATGGCCTCTGCCGTCGGTGCCGCCGCCAATGAAATCAGAGTCATTGATCCCGCCCACCACCGCGTCCGCCTCCACATCGCGATAATTGTACGATGCTTCCCACGAGCCCGGCTTCTTTGCCTTGTTGAGTTTCGCTCCCACCAGCCAACCCGTGTCTTGCGAAGTGCTCGCCGCCGTATTGTTCACGTACGAACCGTAAACCGCCACGGGCATATCCGCAACCGCGAACCCGTATTCGCCAAAAGCCTCCAAAATGTCATAATCGTTGGCAAAGACGCCGTTCGAGAGCGTGTTACCCTTGGCGCTGACGCCACTGAGACTCTGCCCTTCAATGTTGCCAAAATCGTAGTAGCTCACCCCGCCAAGCACGTGACTGTCGGAAAACGTGTGCTTCACCAACCCCTGGGCGCCGAAAATGCTCGTGTCCGCATCCGTGCTTCGCTCACGCACCCAGTATGAACCGCCAGCCAACTCGACGCTCGTCGACTCGCTCAGGTCCCACTCGTAAGTGGCCGCAGCACCCTCCGGACTCAAATCGCCATCAAAGATCATCTGGTTCTTTCCCACCCGGTAAAACGGGTTGCCCATCTTGCCCAGCAGAACGTTCAAGCCCTCTATGCAGGCCGGGTGATAATCGGCATAGGCCCAGTCCAGCCAGATTTCCTTGCTGCTGAACGAATCACTCGCCGAATCGCCCAGTGTCTGGTTCGTCGACGTCGGCGAGTCGCTGCTGCCCGATGCCAGCCTGAAAATGGCATCCCATTCGTCGTTGACCTTTGCCTTCATCTTCAGACGTGCCCGAATGCGATGTCGGTCTCGGTCTGTGCTCTTCGTGTCATCATCGATGCTTTCATGCCGGTAGCGAAGATCGCCGCCCCAGGTGATATTCTCAATCCACTTGAGACCCTCCGGCAGAACCAACTCATCCGTGCCCTCAGACACTGGCGCAACTTGCGCTGCCGCCAGGCTCTTCTGCTTGGCCTGATCAGCCTCCATCTGCTCCAGCTTCTCCTGCATTTGCCCCAACAATTTAGATTGCTCGGTCAACTGCTCCTTCAGCTGGGCCACCTCGTCCGCCGCCACAAGCGACGCCTGAGCCATACACACAAACACCGCCGCCACAAAGACTCTCCATGTTCTCATTGTGCACCTCTCCTTAACAAGCATAAAACCCATCTGCCCAAGGCCAATCCCTGGGCTCAATTCTATATGGAGATTATGTGGTAAAGATTAGGCTACAATGAGAACACCATTATATTTGTGTTAGGAATGAATTTCTGAACAAGAGATACACCCCCCATGTGTCTTGGCGAAATAGCAGAATCGAAACATGCCCCCCTTGCCCCCATCATCGCTTACGACAGCCGCCTGCCATTACTCTGCCGTCTGTACGCCCGACGGCAAGTGAATCTCAAACGTAGTGCCCTTCCCCTTGACACTCGCCACATCCACACGCCCCCCGTGCACCTGCGCGATGTGTTTGACGATCGACAAGCCCAGCCCGGTGCCACCCAGCTTGCGACTGCGTCCCTTGTCCACCACATAGAATCGTTCGAAAATACGCTCAAAATGCTCCGACCCAATTCCGCAACCCTGGTCGGACACCTTAATCACTACCTCGTCCGCCGTCGCCTGGGCACTGACCTGTATTGTGCTCTTGTCCTGGCTGTACTTGATCGCGTTGTCAATCAGATTCAACACCGCCTGCTCAATCAAGGCCACATTGATCCTTGCCGCCAGCGTCGCCCCGCACAACAACTCAACGGCAATGTGCTTCTGGTCCGCTTTCACCCGCGACAGCTCAATCGCTGACGCCAGCGTAGGCCTCAACGCTGTGCTTTCAAACGAGAGCCTGCGCTTCTCGCTGTCCTCCTCCAAACGCGAAAGACTCAACAGATCTTCAATAATTGCGTTGAGCCGGTCCGCGTGCTTGGCAATAATCTCCAGAAACCGCCGTGCCTGGTCCGGCTCGTCCACTGCACCGTCCAGTAGCGTCTCCACAAACCCCTTGATCGACGTCACCGGCGTCTTCAGTTCATGCGACACATTCGCCACAAAATCACGCCGCACCGCTTCCAGCTGCCTGGTCCGAGTAATGTCGTGCAACACCAACACCGCTCCGGTCCTATCACCCTGTTTGTCCGTCAGGCCCGCCCCATACAATTCCAGAAAACGTCCCCCTTCGTTCCACAAAAAACATTCCGTCTCCGCCGCCCCTGCACGCTCGAACGTTTCCTTTATGAACTGCTGCAGTTGCGGACTGCGAACCAACTCTTCAATGCTGCGGCCCTGCGACTGGGCCTCGTCAACCTCCAGCAAATCCGCCGCCGCCCGGTTGATGCTGACAACATGCCCCGTCGAATCCACCGCCAGGATCCCCTCGATCATGCTCGACAGAATCGCCTGAATCTGACTACGCTCCTCGGTTAACGTCCCGATTCGCAGACTCAACTGACGCGCCATCTCATTCAACGCCCTGGCCAACTCCGCCAATTCCACCGCCTCCGGGGTCGCCAGCCGCAAATCCAACTCGCCGCCTGCAAAGCGCTTGGCCACCTTGGTCATCTCTTCCACCGGCCGGCTTATACGCTTCGACAACACCAGACTGATCGCCGCAGTGCACAACGCGATAATCACCCCCGCCCAGAACAGCCGGCCGTAAATATCGCTCAACGCTTCATCAATCGCCGTCACCGGCACCGACGTCCGGACCACCGCCAAAACGCCTTTGTCCCGGCTTAGCGGAATCGCTACATACATCATCCTCTGGCTAAGCGTCTCGCTAAGCCGCATCGACCGGCCCAAGTCCCCCTCCAACGCCCGGCGAAACTCAGGCCTGTCCGCGTGATTCTTCATCCGACTGGGCGCCTCGTCGGAATCCGCCACCACCTCCCCTGTCGGAAAAATCACTGTGATCCGCGTGCCGCTCCTCGCGCCTATTTGCTTACAAAGACCATCAGCTGCCTTGAAATCCTGCGCCGACAGATGGGCCAGTATCTGCTGCTCCACCAGGTGCGCCCGCGATTGCAGATCGTGTGCAACCTGATCAAGATAAAACGTACGCAATGACCGCGAACTGTACCATGCCACCCCCAACACCGAAATCACGATCACCAGCAGAAACGCCGGATAAAGCTGCCATAGCAAGCGTCTTCTGAACATCCGCTAATCCTTGAAGCGATAGCCCACACCCCGGACCGTTTCGATATACCCGTTCAACGGCCCCAACTTCTTCCGCAAACCCACAATCTGCACATCCACCGCTCTGTCCGTCACCAGATACTCGCTACCGTGCAACGCGTCCACAATCTGGTACCGTGTAAAGACCATGCCCGGACGCCTCGCCAGCGTGTACAAAATATTAAACTCCGTAAACGTCAAGTCCACCGGCTTATCCTTCACCAGCACCTGACGACGCCCTGGATCAATCGTCAACTCCCGTACGCGGATCGCCGCCTTCTCCAAATCCCGCGCCACCGTCCGCTGAAGAATCCGCCGCACCCGCGCTATCAACACCTTTGGACTGAAGGGTTTGGTTACATAATCATCCGCCCCCAGCTCCAGACCCGTGACCACGTCGGCCTCCTCGCCTTTCGCCGTCAGCATGATGATCGGTATGTGCTGCGTCTTACTATCGCCCTTGACCTTCTTGCACACCTCCAGACCGTCGATCCCCGGCAGCATCAAATCCAGAATCATGAGATCCGGCAACTGCGCCCGCGCCTTGATCAATGCCTCCTCCCCCGTGCCCGCCGTCTCCGCCTGGTAGCCGTTCTTGGCCAGGTTGTAACGCACCAGCTCGAGAACGTCTTCCTCGTCATCCACGATAAGTATGCTTTCCTTTGACATATCCTTGTGCTACCCTATTTATATTAGCACCATGTTAGCAAAACATTACAATTATACTAACCAAATATATGCCACCTTGTAAACGGCAGAGTAAAAGTGTCCCATCTAGCGGAACAAAAATGTACCACCGGGTCTCTACTTAGCCGGGACCGCCCCGGCTGTCAAATTCAATCCTTTCTTGTAGTCCTTTTCCGTCCGGCTAAGCGTTTTCGGCTCTCTTGCGGGCGGTAGCTGGCTCCGTTGGCTTCAAGAATATGCACCTTGTGCGTCAGCCGGTCCAGCATAGCTCCGGTCAGTCGTTCCGAGCCGCACACCTCTGTCCAGCTCTCAAACGGCGGGTTGCTCGTTACGATCAGGCTCTGTCGCTCATAGGCTCTGCTGATCACTTCAAGCAATAATTCCGATCCAGTTGTGAAGGGCGGAGTAAAAGTGTAGGAACTGGCGGGGGGGCTAATTGTGCGGCATTCCCTGGCCCGGCACCCCCAACGTCAGCCCCGTCACTGCTGCCGCCCCCTGGGCGTCGGCGGTAGCTGAGGCTTCGGGTGCGTCAGCCAGCCGCTCGTAGCCCGTCCCCCCGATGGTTTTATACGTCCGGACCTGCCACTCGGTAGCCGTGCTGTGGGCGAAAGCACCGCTCGTCCACGTCAGCTGGCTGACGTTCAGATCGTAGCGCAGGCGGTTCTCTGTCAAGGCAACCGTAGCTTTCAACGTCCACGCACCACCTTCGAAACGGTAAAGCTTAAACCCCGTTGGCGTGGCTGGCTCGTCGGTGCGGTCGTACTCCCAGTCCAGTTGGATGGTTCCTCCGGCCAGAGGCGTGGCTGTCAGCTCCGATGCGCTGTTACCCACGGGTCCGACGATATTTCCGGCAGCGTCGGTTTCCAACGCCAGAGCGTCGGACATCTCACCGATCGTCCCACCCGGAGAGACGCCTGCCTGTTTGAATTGAGTAACGGCCTCTGTGGTCAGGCTGATAGGAATGGTGACAGCACCTCCCGCTGCTGCGCTCCGGGCGCAGGGCAGCAAATCATCAAAGTTGCCTGCCCCGTCGTCGGCATAGACGAGCCGTATCTCCTCGCCGATCATCGTCCAGCCCACACCACCGCTGATCGCCTGGCAACAGGGAAACCCCGGCCCGAAAAGTCCCCCTGTCATAATGGTTGCTGGTTGTGAATTCATAATGGTGTCGCTATCGCCTCATAAACCCATGTTGCTGCCCCATTGCTCTGCGTCTTGGTGTACTCGACGGCGGTTCCGGCGGCGTTGTAGATGGAGATAATCCCCGTTGATTTGTCCTGCGATGTCTTGTGGGCCAGCATCTTGGCGGCCTTATCGAGTGCTGCTGCAGCGTCGGAGTCGCCAACGATGGCGACGATGTTAACCCCACTGCTCAATGCATCGCTGACCTCGCTTTGTACCTGTGCGTTCCAGATCGGATTCCACGGGACAGCAGATAAGCCTGCCCCGGCGATGCCGATCTGAGTTAACAGGTTCAGTGTATTCGTTTCGATGGTGTCCAGTTGCGTGTCCAGGTTGGCCGAGGCCAGGCCTACGGCGGCTCGTACGCCCGCCGCGTCCAGGGTGGAGAACCCGGTTGCGGTTAGGCACTGCGGCAGACTGTGGGTGTCCTTGGCAAAGCCTGTGCCTTTGATATCCGTCAGGTGCGTGGTGATCGCCGCCAGTTGCGCGTCAATATCGCTGTCGTCGGCAGGGTCCGCAGGCAGATTGTCCGTCTTGGCCTTGATACCATCCACCAGTAAGTCCAGCCTCCCTCCATCGGTCAGGTCCGTTTGTAGCTCATTCGTGTCTTCTACAATAGCAGCCAACTGCGTGCTGTTAGAATCCATTTCCTCCACGGCCCAATAGTCCACATCGCCGTTTGTCGGCAGCCCGTTCAGGGCGATCTTACCGACCGCCACAACCGCCGTGTCTTCCTGTTTAACACCGTAGCAGATAACATCCATGCGATATTCATCGCCGACCTCGATGTCATAGGTGAAGGCGTCCGCTGCATCAAAGCGAATCTCTCCATCCGCATCCACGTAATCATCCACCCACGCCGTCTCACCCGCGTTGTTGCCCGTTAGCCAGGTCAGCAGCCAGCCGTTGTAATCATCATCAGAACTGAATGGCGTTATCACACTGTCTTGGAATCTGTACTTTTCCGCCCCGACTACCTGATCCGACACAGAATTGGCCATGTACGTTTGCAGCATCACATCAGGCAATTCGCCCTTCATTGTGATCTTATCCGCCGCCAAGTAGCCCACCTTGCCCCACAGAGCCAACGTGGGCGAACCGCCCGAAACGTCAATACTACCACCGATCACCAACGCATGGCCATCACTGCCGCCGTATTGACACCCGACACCCACCACTTCTTTTGCCCGCGTCCTGGCCGTGGAATGGGCCTGGATGGTGCAGTTCTGGAGAACGGCCTGCCCTTGAATGTTGCCCCCGTACACAGCAAGATTGCTTGACGTGGACGCCCGCAAGATGCAATCTTTGATCAACAAATTCCGACAATTACTTGTCGTGGTTAACGCACGGGCCGTCCCCGTCGTTCCCGTAGACTCAAAGAGGCATCGTTCGAAAATCGAGTCTATGCAGTCTCCCGCTTGAATGCCATCATAACCGCTCTTGCCATAGCATTCAATCAACCGCACCCGCTCGGGGTACGCCGTGAGATAGAACCCGTCGATGTTAGTCGTTATCGCTCGACAGCGCTCCAGTGTCACGTCGTCGCTGCCCTGCAGTTGGATGGCACTTGACCCAATACCGTCTACTGATAGCTGGTACCCATAGCTGCCGCTGGCCCCTGACGTAAAGGTAAAGCTGTTGGCCTTGCACAACGTGGGATGCGTCCCGATTAGGTTCAGTGCCTTGCCGACCGAGACTGTCTCGGCATAGGTCCCTGGGTGGATAATAATCGTATCGCCCGCCGACGCCGCTGTAATCGCCGCTGCGATGGTCAACTTGGCGTCGTTGGCCAGATTGACCGGGTACTGGGCGGCGTGGCCGCTGTTGCTGTCAGAGCCCGTCTTGGCCACATGCCAAACGTGTGCCGAGTCCAGTAAGTGCATGGTGTCTACTCCTAGAGCGAAAGGGTCAAGGTCTGGTTCTCGTAGTTGACAAAATCCGGTACGTCGAGCTTCGCCGGATAGAGGTCGATGAAGCTGCTCACTTCTTCCGGCGTGCCCGTACACTCGTTTCCCGCCGTGTCCTGGGCAGCGATGCCAAAAGTCCAGTCACCCGGCACGTCGATCTCAGCTGGCAGCGTTAACACCCCGCCGTTAGGCTTGCCCGGAATGACGTGATGCGGCGTCACCCAATCCACTGCACCGCTGCCGCCATTGCTGTGGACGTAGAACACCACCGTAGAAGCGTAGCCGCTGCTGTCGAAGCTGATCGTTGCGGTGTCGGCGGCGTATGTGAAAATCATAGCTGTCCTCTATGCGGCGCGGTAGTCAAACTGCCCCTCAACAAAAATTCCTGTCAGTGCCGCACAAAAACTTGCAGCGGGCCAATCGTAACTGGATTCGTTATAGCTGCCCCATAGCTCATCGGTGAGGTCCCGAGCCAGGGCAGCTCGTGCCGTTAGTCGAATGTAGTTATCCGCATTCTTTTGGAGCAATGGTGTGCTGTATTCGCGCATTTCATAGCTTGACATGTACCCTGACATGGTCAGCCCCGCTTCCCATGTTCCATACGCCCGTAAAGCCGCAAACGTATCGGTTGGCACGGCTGTGTCCCGGTACATATTGACCGGAGTGTCCACTTCAGGAGCGTCTTGGGTTTCCCAACAATCGGAATGCCTGCACTTGATTTGCCGCCATTCCTTTACGAGCGTCACGTTGGGCGCCGTGACTTCATAAAT
>Ga0180432_10009572_pt1 | contig 11793 bp, 8 predicted proteins | sample SS_ome_10_FD_132414 | JGI IMG/M metagenome (GOLD analysis project Ga0180432, IMG submission 132414) | Hypersaline lake sediment archaeal communities from the Salton Sea, California, USA - SS_1_MS_2 metaG | ecosystem: Environmental > Aquatic > Non-marine Saline and Alkaline > Hypersaline >... | reverse complement strand
GGAGACAGCTAAGTTGCACGCTTTATGCGTACAACCGTCTGCAGTCGATGACTATGGGGTGGCTCTTCAACGAAGTGAAGGACTTTCTGCAGTGTGACATCAGGCACTTCTACCTCATCGACGGAACGGGATCGCAGCACCACATTGACCGATTCCACTGGGGTGTGGGACGAGATAGTTCGATTGACTGGCTGTTGCGCGAACGTGGTCTGCGGTTCAGTCTGAAAATTCCAGATGGCAGGCGGTTGTTGTACAGAGATAAAGAAGAAGAAGAAGAGGAGCAGGAAAGGGAATCCAGTCGTCTCGTGCCAGTGATTGTGGACGACCCAACGACTTTCGTTCCTCCAGCAGTGTTCTGGGAACGCCCTGCCAACGAGGCATTTGTGAGTATCCGCAATCTTCTTGTGGACAACGTTCCGTGGTTGATGGAAAATCTCGACGAACAAGTCAGAACTGTGCAAGCGAGACCGATGGCAGTGGGAGATGATGATGAACCTGACAGAATACCGCCACATTCAATCTGCTGGTCAAGGGAGGAGTGTGTGCGAGCAATGTATGGGCAGCTGTGATTAACACAAAAGTGGGGGAAACCCTCACAAACTCTTTTGACCCTTTCTCAGCGCCGCTTCATTTCTTCTTCTTGCGTGTCTCAGCTTCCGTCTCCGCTTCCCCGCCGCCCTCGCAACGCTAAGTGTTGCGCTGGGCTTGTTCATGATGCTCGGTCCGACCGTGAGGCACAGCAACACGAGCCCAACGAGCACGATAATCCCTCCGAGCACGTAGAGCAGCACGTTGCCGGTAATGAACCCAGGGCAGAGGTCGCTGCACCACAGCCTCTCCAGCGTCTTCGGGGAGGTGGCAATCGCGTCGTCGTCGGCAGAGAGCACGACATCGTAGAACGCCGTCGCCCCGATGTCCTGGTTGTTCGCACTGATCTGGCGCACGTAGGCCTTCTGGTCGGCCTGCCCGAGGGCGAGGAAGCCGGGAGTGAATGCGATTCCCGGGATGCGAAGCCCGACGTCCACGTCGCCGCTCGTCTCCCACCCGCGGAGCTCGGTGAGGGCCGCGCTCAGCGGTGCCGTCGGGGAGGACACAGTCTCGGCGTGCTGCACCCACACGCCGGTGAGGTACCGCCCCGTTGACGGATTCAGCGCGCCGGATACGGCAACGCCAGTCCGGTCCACGGTGCTCCCGCTGGTCGTAACTGTCCCTCCCACCCCGAGATCCACGTAAACACACGCTTCTGGTGGAGGAATCCCGGTCGCGGCCAAACAGGACGAGAACGCACTATCGATGATGACCACGACGGTGGGAGCGACTGCCGACACCGCAGCACCGTCGCTCCTGGCGGTCAACACAGAGAGAATCGCCAGATCGCCGCCGCCTGTTTGAACGTCAAATAGCGGCATGCTCGCAGCTCCTCGAACGAGGGGCGACGTGGACACTGCCCGGAGCTCGACGTCGCCCGAAAACCCGCTCCCCGTCTTCAGAACGCTTCCGGTGTACGGCATCGAGGAGAGTCCTGTGTTGATCGTGAGCCGCTCCAGAGACAGGGAGTCGAGCGACGACGGCCCAGGGATAACCTCGACCACTGGGGTCGTTCTTGGGGTCAGCGTGCTGTCGAGAGCGAGGACCATGTCGGCCACTGTCACGCGGCCGACCTGCGACGTGTCCACCACGTGTCTGCCCACGAGAGACACGAGAAACGACGGCTCTGTGCCCTTCAGGTGCACACCACGGGTCACGCTGTCGAAGAGCACGTCCTCCACATGCGTGACCTCTGTCTGGCCAGGAACGAGCACCAGCTGGATGGGGACAGGGTCGTCCGCCAGGGTGCAGTCCCGGATCGCCGTCGCAATGTCGGCGAACCGCCTCGTGCCCCAGTCAGGCGTCAATGCGTCGAAGGCCGCGTTCACCTCGCAGGAGGGTCCCACCACAGGCGGGCAGAGGTCGTCGCACGTGTGCGTGCTGTCCAGCGTAGGCACGTCAGCAGGTGGCAGGCCCTTCTTCACGTCGTGCACTGCGCCTTGCATCGTGTTGACCCTCGCAAACTCGCGGAGAGGCTTCAGAGGGTCGTTCACGATCGGAACGGGCTGCTCGTTGAGCTCGAGCACGTCTTCCGACATGGACACGAGTCTCCCAGCAACGGGGTGGCCCACCGAGCTCACGTCCCTCACGTGGAACAGCAGCACGCCAGCCGTGGGCACGGATGCCGGGTTTTCGAGCCAGAACCCGGCCCTGTCCCCGAACCCTCCTGGCACAGTCGTGGGGAACGCCCCCTGCACCGGGTCGGAGGCGTTGACAAACGTGGAGAAGTCGTCGATCCACACGTACAGGGGCAGGCTCGCGTGATCAGGCAGAAAGGTCAGCGAGTTCACGGCGTCGACGGCGATCAGCCCGCCGCACCAGAACAGGCACTCGATGCTATCCAAGTACACGTTCCAGAGGTTGCCCATCACAATCCCTTGTCCCCAGACGAGCGAGAGCTCCACGTTCCGCAGCACGATCGGGATCGGGTCCTCGTAGGGGTGGTCCTGGATCTGCAGGAGGGTGTCCTGCGCTCCCCGCATCACGGTGTCCTCGAAGGTGATGGCGATGCCGTCGGTGTCCACGAGGAGCGACACGAGGCTGTCCACGTAAGGGGCGTTTGAGCCGAACGGGGGCTCCGTGGCAAGAGGAACAGCGCTGATCGTGCCGCCTCTGAAGGAAAAGTCTGCGACATAGCCAGAGAACATAGATAGAGAGCCCGGACTCACAGCGGCGAAGTCCACCTCGGAGAAGACGACAGCGAGGTTCTCGTTCTCTGGGAAGGTGTGCTCCTCCCCGTACACGACGGGGTTCGGTCCCACGGTGTCGGCCGGGTGTCTCAGGACTTCCATGGACGTCTGGCCAGCGTTGGGCAGCCGAAACTCGATCGGAACGGTCTCGAAGATCGGGGCTGCGTTCCTCACGTAGATTCGCTGCACGGGGGTTGCAGTGCAGAGGGAGACCGCTGCACCGAGAGTCGCAAACCGGTCGAAGAGCCACCCGAAGGTCGAGGGGTTGTACAGGCTGCTCACCTCGCATGCAGTCGGGGGGTCCGTCGACGGGAAGCACAGGCCGGAGCAGGACAGCTCGGAAGGAAGCCCGGGGTCGCACAGGATGTCGGCAAAGTACCCGAAGAACCCCGGGTTGCTCTGCTTCAGCACGAACATGTCCGTCTCGTTGCAGGGGATGAGGGGCATGTTTGCGTAGTCCAACCCGACCATGACGCCAGAGTCCACGTTGCCAACAATGTCCGCCTTGTCGATTGCGACGTTCCGCAGCTGCATGGCGACGTAGTTCACGGACGCTGGACCAGTGAGCGTTCCGGAGAAGTCGTTCCCAGAGATTTCTGACGGTCCCAATGTATCGCTCAGGCACACGATCGCGCTGCACGTGGTGGTGGTGAAGTACCCGACGGACTCGGCCGTGTTACCGATAATTCTCGCTCCGCCGAGCCCGACGGTCACGTCCATGACGCCGAACTGATCGTCGTTGCGGATGGTGCTGTGCAGAAAGTCGAGCGAGTCGAGTCCGTCCGGCACGAGGCCTCCCCCAACCCCGTCGAAGAGGCAGTCGTCGATCGTCATGGTCGACACCAGCCCCAGCATGGGCACGACGTCGAAGAGGAAGGTCACGTCCTCGACGGAGTAGAACGAGCAGTTCCTGAGCGAGATGTCCTGTATCGGGGTCGTCCTCGCAGTTGAGAACAGCACAGAGCCGTAGAACGGAAACTCGTAGGTGTCCTCAATCTGGAAGTCGACACCAACGACTTCCAGCGAGTTCGAGTTGATGTTGATGCTGTGCGGATCCGTCTCCCAGATCGTAGGGGCCTGCGTGTTCGAGTGCCTGATGAGGGGCTTCCCAAGGAGTGTGTTTCCGCTTGCGTAGGGTCCCAGTGGGAGGTCGGTAACCCACCCCTCGATCCTGAGGTCCACGGTCCGGTTCAGCGTCACGATCGTCGGGGCGTAGTCTGTCGGGAAGAGCAGAGCACGGTCTGTGCAGAACGCGCCCACGTAGGCGAGGTCGGGGAACTGCGTGGTGAACAGGCAGACCCCAGAGTCCGGGACACCGACTGGGAACCTCGTGGGGTCGGCGAGGCACTGGTCCCCGCACAGGAGCCGGCAGACGTCGCCGCACGACGAGGGCGACCCGTATGTTGTGTCGGACAGCAGCACGTCGTACGGTCTGCCTGTCAGGCCGGGGTTCCTTCGCCGGATGTTCCTCGGGAACTGCTGGAACACCGGAGGCGAGACGTCGTAGGAGCCATCGCCCGTCAGCCAGGCAGCGAGAGAGTCAGAAACGGGGCCGTTCATCTCGATGCCAGCACCCAGCGCGGGGAGGTCCTGCGTGAGCGGGGTTCCGTAGCCGTTGGAGGCGTCGCCGAGATCGCAGGAGTCCACCACGAGGTTCGTCACTGTCGAGGAGCTTGCCTGTGTGACTCTGACCCCTGCACTGGCACAGGACGATGAGATGCACGCCCCTGTAGCGAGGACTCGGACATTTGTGATACTCACGTCCGAGTTCGAGTCGCACGACAGGTCCACGTCGAGCACGGCCGACGTCGGGGACGTCACTGGTGACGAGATCCCGATCTCGACGTTGTCGAACACCACCGTGTTCGTGAAGGGACCACACTTGCCCACATATCGCACCCCCTCGCCCGCAGTTGACGTGATGAGCGTGTTCGTGACGGACACGAGGCCCGACGAGACGACGACGCCACCCAAGGGCGTACCGCTCGGAAGGTAGAGATGCGCAGTGGGGCTCTGCAGGTGGATGATGCAGGACGCCACCGCAAAAAGGAGAGGGAGGAAGAGGGTGGTTGCCATTTTTTGGGGGATTGTCGTGGACACGCACACCGATAATCTGGTCTGTGAGGAGGGGCGGTCTGACTTCGTTTACTTTATTCTGGCTATTTACCGATGTGCGGTGTGGTTGTTCGAGCGACCAGTGTCGTCTGTATACGGGAAAAATTTTTCTATGGTACATTGATCACTTACGGATGACTGTGTTGCAGTACGGGCACTTGTCCCTCTGCATCAGCATGGACATGCACGTGGAGCAAATGGAGTGCTCCTCAGTGCATTGGCACGCCCACATATCCGGGAATCTTCCGACCGGCTTGGTCTCGCAGCACACGATGCAGTCAGCTGTCATGACTTCGTCATCGGGCTGCGCATCAGACCTGCACCTTCTTTTGGCCTTCCTCGACGGAGCGATAAGACACCCGTTCTGCGGAGGCAGGCCATTCACGGTCTTCGCAAACATGCTGTCGAGAGTCCGTATTGTTGTGCCAATCTTGTAGAGCACGTTCCTCATCCTCAGTATCTCGTCGACGCATCCCGAATGCAGAACACGGAGACACTTGTCGAGCCCTTCCGTGGTCTTGGTGAGGGACACGTACTTTGACCTCATTCTCTCCATCAGAAATACGGATCTTGAGCGGATCGAATCGGGAAGGTAGGTCACGTAGTCCTGGGTAAGGACCGAGCTCGCACACCTCGGGCCGACGCGCTGCGTGAGGCCCACTTCGCCCTCCTCTTCGTCATCGAAGATAGGCTCGCACTCCTCGTCCTGTGTCCTGTAGGCCCGTTCGATTCCTGAGGCGATCTTCGATATTCGGAGGCACTCCTGCATCATGACGCCCTCTGCGAGGTTGCACAAGCACACAGCAAAGTTCAAAACAGAATTGAAATGGGTGCCGACGCGCAGTTGGCATCTCAGAGCTTCCGAGAACCACTTCCGAAGACAGGTGATCTCTTTGGCCTGCTCGCTGCACCAAGCCGCTGTTCGGTGAAACACAGAGAAGAGATAGAATATCGTCTCACTAGCCTCATCGACGCTCGGCAGGGGACTGGTGTAAGCTCGATGAGGAACTCCTTTCGAGAGATGGCTCAGACGATCTGGCGCCACGGCCCGGTAATCTTCGGTCATCTGGCCCTTCGATGGCAACTGAAACGGATTCATAAATTCAATTAGTCAGGAGATGCAGTTTTGAGCTTGAATTAGTCAACCGGTTGGTTGGACGGTTGATGGTCAGCTGGTCAGACAAATTCTCTTAAAAATTTATTAACTATCTGTTAAAGTACGTCCGTCGCCTGTTTCGGTGAACAGTCTCCCCCATGTACATAATTAGGTGTGCGAGTGCCCGATCGGCAGACGCCATGTTCAGGCACTCGCCCAGGAAGGTCCCCCGGTTTTCCTTCGTGCTCCCGTCGGGGAAGAGCGTCTCGTCGCGCACGGAGCTCCTGCTCCACTTCAGACGCAGAGTAAGCCCGGGGAGCTCTGTCTCGCACCACCTCAGGCGCATCTACGGCCTGCCGTCGCTGCACCACTCCCCTGCCGATGGGAGAAGCGCCGTGGCCCCGATTGGGGCCAACATCGCAGGGCTTGAAGACCTCGTCGAGCAGAAGCGGATGGAAGACGGCAGGAAGAGCAAGGACATGGAGTTCGAGGCCGACATTCGCGAGAAGGTGTTCCGCGAGATGGGGAAGACGGAGCTGCGGCAGAAGTCGGCCGCGTTCGAGGGACTGTCCGAGGAGGTGGCGGGGTCGCTCAAGCTCCTGGAGACGGCTGTGGAGGTCATGAACCCGGCGGGATGGGCCGGGCACTGGAAGGACCTCGCGAAGACGCTGCCGCAGTTCGTGCCGCTGCTGATGAGGGAGGTGGCGAGGAACGAGGAGGCCGCGAGCTCCGAGCCCTACTTCGTCCTTATCGGCGAGCTGTCGTCGTTTCTGCGCCCTCTCGCAGAAACTGTGTTTCTGGGCAAGGCGCCGCCGGCCAGGATCAAGAAGCGGTTCGCGGACAGGTTCTCGGACGGAACCCTCGAGGCCCTGTCTGAGTTTGTGAGGGGCGAGGTGAGCTCGGACATGGACAGAAAGCGCATCGTTGTCCCTCTGCGGGCGGTCGACGTGTTTCTGGAGATGCGGAAGCGTGGCGAGTTCAGTGAGCTGCGGAGAGTGTAACAAAAAAAGTGGAAATAGAACATCAATTCGGATTCATTCTGACATAGTTGTCTTGCAGCACCTTTGAGAAAAAGTCGTGGAACATCTCCACGGGGTCCGGCCCCTCCGTTTCCTCGTCGAGCCGGGCACTCTTCACCATCTCGAGCGTGCGCGCAACGTCGTGCATCTGCCCTGACGTGAACATGTCCTGCGTGATCAGCCACCAGATGCCGGTCAGGCGGTTCTTCGCCACCCACTCTGGCAGGTCCCTCGGAAAGCGGCGGAGCGGCTTCGGCTTCAGGTTCACCAGCGGGCTCGACTCGAGCTCGCGGTACATTTCCACGGCGTCGGTGGCTTCCCAGTCGATGGGAGCCGTCTTCGAGAGCGGTTCCAGAAGGCGGTCGGGTACGCGGCACACGTTCTTAGCGTACTGGATCAAGGTGTCGACGAGGCTCCTGCGCTTCAGGGTCAGGTTCGCCACGTACAGCCGGCTCTTGGACGGCATCGCGACAAAGGTTGCGCCGCCTGTAATCCCTACCGGGGGTCTGGGGTTCATGGTTGTGGATAGCAGAAAATGGTATTCAATGTGTAATACAATACAACAGTACATTTTTTGCAGGCCACAGACCGACTCCTCAGTAGTCTTCCTCGTCCGTCGTTTCCTCCTCCTCCTCACCGTCTGTCTCCTCCTCTTCCTCGGTATCAGTATCTTCCTCCTCTTCCTCGGTATCAGTATCTTCCTCGGTATCAGTATCTTCCTCGGTATCAGTATCTTCCTCGGTATCAGTATCTTCATCGTCCGTCGTTTCCTCCTCTTCTTCCTCGTCATAAGCAAATGGATCAACTAGAGTGGCCTTCTTACTCTCTCGCTTTACAATGCGGTCGATTTCCTCGGCCCCGGCCTGGAGTTCGGGGATCACGAACAGGCTCACGAGAACGTGAATGCTGTTCAGGTTGTGCTTCGCGAACGCTTCGCGGCCGAGCGAGCTCCCTGGAGCGAACATGGAGCGAACCAAGTCGCCCACCCTGGGCCTCTTCACGAACTCGAGCAGATACTGATCCCCGTCCATTGGTGCTCTGGTAAAAACTAGAACCACATAGTATACTTCACCTTGCTAGTACTCATCCGGAACAGTAAACAACCGCAACTCTGTGATGCTTGTCCTACTCGTCATTGCGGCGGTATGGGCGAGATCAGTCGCCCCTTACCGGAGAGAGCCAGTGGGGAACCTGGTCTGCGAGAACTTCGGGGTCCAGTCTCCGACCGGGCCATTCTGCGATTGCGTTGACCACTGGTCCGGCATGGCCTGCTCGATGTGCAGCGCAGACGAGGCCTGCACCGTCGGGGAGGACACGGTTTGCGACAAGAGCATGATCATCGGGGCCGGGAAGCAGTTCGAGTGCTTCGTGAAGGACGCCGACTACGTCGAGCTGATCGGGGACCGCGTGACGGTCCACTGCGAGAGCGCGTCGGAGTGCAGCTTCTCGGCCTGGGGAATGCAGCAGGACGGGTACGGGGACACGGTGTACTACGAGACGCTCTACTGTGCGATCCACAACGTGTCCTCCTCTTACGACTGGGCGAAGAGGGACCTGAAGAGCACGTCTGTGTCGTCAGAGTGCGTCTGCGTCGAGGGCTCCGACCGGTGCGAGGACGAGTACGTCGCCGGCATGATCGAGCGCATCCGGGGTACAGCCTCGATCACCTGCAACCTCATCGAGGGTTCGTGCGTTCTCGACCCCTCTGACTTCCCCGGCACGATCCCCCTGACATGCTACGGGGGCGGGTGCCTGAGTGCCGAGCTGCCGTTCCCGGAGAACCAGAACGCGACGAAGGAGGTGGTGGTTCTCTCGTGGCAGGGCATGGCCGTCGACTCCCTGCTCGTGCTGCTCGTCATCCTCTTCGTGTTTTCGTTCTTCTCCTGCATCGTGCTCGAGTGCCTGTGCTGCATGAAGCTGCACATCGAGGACCGCGGCAAGCAGCTAGAGAGGGAGCAGTTCGAGATCACGATCACGCTGGCGGGCGGAGGGTACACAGGGAACCGCCCGGGCTCGTGCCTCACCCAGCTGTGGGTCTGGGTCGTCTCCTGCTGCTGCAAGGACACGACATTTGCCGACAGGCGCGGCACAAAGACGGTGCTCGGGGACATGTCCCTCACCATCTCCAACGGGATCACGGGTGTGCTCGGGAACACGGGCTCCGGGAAGACGACGCTCCTGAACATACTCGGCGACTCCCTGATGCGCGGGAAGATGGGAAAGGGGTCGTCGCTCCTCGTGAACGGGGTTTCGCCAAGAAAGGTCGCCTATCGGCGGCTCCTCGCCATGGCCGTCAACCCAGGCCATCCGATGGACCCCCACCTGTCTGTGGAGGAGTACGTGCACACTGCCGCGTCGCTGAGGAACTACATGGCGAGGAGGGAGGTCGCAAAGGACGTGGACAAGGTCATAAGGCAGCTCGGACTGGGCGACATCCGGAACAACATCGTCGGGTCGACAGAGGAGACGTGCATCAGCCAGGGCGAGCGGAAGCGCACAACGATCGCGGCCCAGCTCGCCTCGCGGCCCAACGTGCTCATTGCCGACGAGGTTCTGGAGGACATGGACGGCAAGCACATGCGCAAGGTTTTTGGGGCGATCAAGAAGTGGATGCCTCCACACAAGACGACGATCGTCACGCTGCACAACCCCCCAGACGACGTTTTCTCGGGTCTGAAGCACGTTGTCGTCGTGGAGAGCGGTAAGGTCGTGCTGCACACGTCTGCGGCCGACGTGATTGCTTACGTGGACGCGTACAACAGGAGTCTTGGGTCAAGGAACGGCTTTGCCATGGAATTGAGGAAGAAGAACCATCGGCGGCGCGACGAGGAAGAAGAAGAGGAAGACGGGGAAAGCGGTATGATGGACTCTGTGATAGAGCCTAAAGACGACGACGAAGGTCCGTCGTCGTCGTCGGCGTCGGATGACCACTGCGCCGAGGAACGCCTTCTCCATATGTCGGACGACGACGACCTCGATGCCGTTGGTCCCGTTTCGTACGCCGAAGGAGCGAGGATGTTCCACGAAGAGATCAGGAAGAGGAACGACTACAGGACCATCCGGACCACGGACAGCGGCATCATGCTCCGCAACGAGCCCGCGAAGAGCGTGACGTGGAACGCGATGCCCTACAGCAGCAGCATCCTCAAGCAGACTCGGCTTCTTCTGTACAGGGAGGTGAAGGACGTGCTCAACTCGCCATTCGTGATCGTGGCGCAGCTCCTCGTGACGGTCACCCTCGCCAAGATCATCGGGCTCGTGTACAGCGGCCTCGGGAACAACATCAAGGCGAACCAGAACCGGATGGGCTTCATCTTCCTCGCGTGCCACCTCCTCGGGCAGGTCGGCAGCGAGACGCTCTCTCTGTTCGCGAAGAAGCGGGTGAAGATTGCGCACGAGCTGCAAACAGGCTTCTACGACCCGACGGTCTACTTTGCCGTCAGCGTCGCGAGCGACTTCCTCAAGTACCGTGTCTGGGTGCCTGTCCTGTTCAGCACGATCACCTACTGGGAGGTCGGGTTCCAGGACGGGCGCTTCGCGTTCTTCCTCACGGTCATGCTCCTCACGAGCATGATCTCGAACCTCGTGTGCGTGCTCGTCGGCTGCGTCGTTGCCGAAAAGGCCGCGATGCGCGTCTACGGGCTCGTGTTCCTGTTCAACATGCTCACGTCGGGCCTGCTGGCCAACGTCTGGTCGATCCCGCCCTGGCTGCAGTGGCTCGGGCACCTCGGGTTCTGGAAGCACGCTTACGAGGCCCTCATGATCAACGAGTTCACCGGCCTGGCGATCGTGCTGGACCCAGACGGGGTCCCTCCGCTCCCGACGTCCGGCGACTACTGGCTCACGCAGATCGGCATGTACGCGAACAACAGGGACTTCGACGTGCTCATGCTCGTGCTGTACGTGATCATCTACTTCTTTCTGGCGATGTGGGCGTTTCGTTTGTACGTGAGGGTGAGGAAATGAGATAAGGATAAGGTTGTCTATTCAAATGGAATCACGCATCCTCAGAAGCCGAAATCACAGTCACAGTAATCACGTCCCTGTCAGACAGGCCAACACTCTCGGCAGTCACCACCTGGTTTCGGTCAATCCTCTTTCCGCTCTTGTCGAACCGCAGATCCCTGAGCGGGATCTTCTTCCTGAGCGAGTACGCCTTCATCAGCTTCATCAGCTTTGTCGTCTTCTTTATGGCAAAATAGAGATCGTCCATGCCCTCAGCGACCACACGAATCTTGATTCTCCTTTCGACATCGGCGTCAACAGCATCATCACCGTTGGTCCCAACAGCATAAGTCCAGACAGATCCCATGAGGCAAAGGCTTGAAACTCTTGTTTTTGTGAAAGACTGAAGGATGTTTGGACACGTTGACAAAATAATAAATGCCATCCGTTCAAACCTCTGCAGCTGGAATTGTGTCACCACAATGTGTCACCATGGCCACAGAGTTTGGACAAATTTGTTAGACAAATAATTTTCGAGTGATATCTTGAATAATTTATGCGCAGTGTGAAACGTCTCAAACTGATGGACTCGGCCTCTCCTTCTGGCTTTTCCTTCCTTCCGTTTCGGTTGGTCGTTTCGAACATCCTTTCGTTTGTCGAAATCTGTGTCAAGTTTCGTGATGACTCCGACGAGTTCTGCGTCTGCTCGACGGTTTCTGGGGAGAAGTCTCCGTGGGAGCGCGTGTCGAGCCTGAAGCTCAACGGGCGGTTCACGCTCGACAGGTTGCGGAAACCGTTCTTTCTGTTCCGGAACGTCTCTGTGACCTACGACTGGAATATG
>Ga0180432_10009571_pt1 | contig 11794 bp, 6 predicted proteins | sample SS_ome_10_FD_132414 | JGI IMG/M metagenome (GOLD analysis project Ga0180432, IMG submission 132414) | Hypersaline lake sediment archaeal communities from the Salton Sea, California, USA - SS_1_MS_2 metaG | ecosystem: Environmental > Aquatic > Non-marine Saline and Alkaline > Hypersaline >... | reverse complement strand
TATTGGTGGAATTATAGGTGCAATTATTCTATCCTCATATTCAAAAAAGCCGGAGGAATGGAAGCATGAATCAAGAATTGAAGGCGACTATAATTCAGGTCGATTGAAAGGTCTTGCTGATTCTATAAAAATTAATCCAGTTGATGATAGTGATAATGCACCGATAAAAAGGCTTATTCAAATTATTTTTTTTGAAAAATACAGAGCAATACATGGTATTTCACCTGAAGAGCTTATGAATTTAAAGACAAAAGATAAGGTTAGATTACGACAGATAATAGGTGATGAGGAGATAGCTAATTGGATTTTAAATGTCAACTCAGAAAATAAAAATAAATTTTTTAAAAAAGGTAAAATTAGTAAAAAGGAAAGGTATCTTATGGATATTAATTCAGTTTTGGATAAAATGGAGGTTTGGGGAGAATGAGTATGACAATTGCTCAGGTTTCTAATCTATGTAGGAAACTTGTTGAAGAGGTTGGAACAGTCGTTGTTGGAAAGAAAAATATGTTGAAATTGGTGATTCTTGGAATACTTACAAATGGACATATACTTTTTGAGGATTATCCAGGTCTTGCAAAAACATTAACTGCAAAAACGTTTTCATCTGCAATGGGTTGTAAGTTTACAAGAGTACAGTTTACACCAGATTTATTACCTGCAGATATAACTGGAACATATGTTTATAGTCAAAAAACTGGTGATTTTAAATTATTAAAAGGACCTATTTTTACAAATATTTTATTAGCTGATGAAATAAATAGAGCTCCTCCTAAAACACAGGCAGCGCTTTTAGAAGCAATGCAGGAGGGTCAAACGACATTGGAAGGAGAAACATATACACTTGAGAAACCTTTTCTTGTACTTGCAACACAAAATCCAATAGAATATGAAGGAACATATCCACTTCCTGAAGCACAGATTGATAGATTTCTTATGAGACTTAATGTTGGTTATCCAAATGAATCTGAAGAATATGAGATACTTAAAAGAATGGAACAAGGTAACATTCATGATATTGTTGTAAAAAAGGTTATTACACCTGAAGATATTCTTTCTATGCAAAAGGTTATACATAAAATCTATATGGATGATGATATCCAGAGGTATATAGTAAAAATAGTTCAGAGTACAAGATCAGCATCAAGAGTTGAAGTAGGTATTAGTCCAAGAGGATCTATTGCATTGTTTAAACTGTCAAAAGCACATGCTGCATATTTTGCAAGAGATTATGTTGTACCTGATGATGTTAAAAATGTTTTAATCCCGGCTCTTACACATCGGATTATTCTAAAAGCTGAGGCAAGAGTTCAAGGTTTAAAACCTGAAAGTGTAATACAGGAAATTGTAAATAAAATACCCGTACCTACGGTTGAATAAGTATGCGTACAAAGAAGTGCGCAGCAATAGTTAGTGGATGCATTACTCTGATTATATTCGCACTTTTACTGATGGACTGGTTGTATTTTGCGATAATAATTCCTTTTATAATTCTACTATTTTTCGGTGTTTTATATTTCCACGACAGAGATATCGAAATTGATGTTACACATAATGTATCTAGTACGAGGATTTTTGAAGGGGATGCTGTCAAGGTATCAGTTAAACTGAAAAACAAAGGAAAAAAGATAAGTTTTCTTGAAATATTTGATCTTTTACCTAATAAGATGCTGATTGAAAAAAACAGTAATTATTCGATCATGAGTCTATCAGAAAATGAGGAAATAACAATAGATTATGAAATAAAATGCCCTATTAGAGGATACTATAATATTGGTCCACCGCATTTTAGAATGAGGGATTTTTTAGGTTTGTTTTATAAGGAAAAAATCTCTAATGTTTCCTCTGAATTAACAGTTATACCAAAAATTGAGGAATTAGGAAGTATTTCTGTTAGGGGAAAAGCAAATCCATACCCTGGAATAATGCAGACTAAACAAAGCGGAATAGGAACTGAGTTTTTTGGAGTAAGAGAATACACATCTGGGGATACATTCAAACGTATAAACTGGAAATCTTTTGCCAGATGGAATGCTCCAATGGTAAATGAATTTGAACTTGAAAGCACAACTGATGTAATAATAATTCTTGATGCACGTGAAATACAAACTATCGGTACTATTACTAAAAATCCACTTGAGTATTGTATAAAATCAGCTGTATCTGTAGCATCTCATTTCTTAAAAAGAAGAGACCGTGTTGGACTTATAATATATGGAAAATCAGATGGGAAACTAAAATGGATTTATCCTGAATCTGGGAAAAAACAACTTTTCAAAGTGATAAGGGAACTTGTTGAAGTTCAACCAGAGGGTGAATTCTTATTTCATGGAGTTATAAATATTGCACAAACACATATGCTGCCTAAAAAATCACTAATAGTACTTATTTCATCATTAGAACAAGATCAAACCATTCCAAAAGCAGTAGAGACTCTTATTGCGGGTAACTTTAACGTAATTATTCTTTCGCCCTCAGCTGTTGACATTGAATATTCACTAAATCCTGAAAATCCATATTATCAAGTCGCAAGAAGAATATTATCATTTGAACGTGAGGTATTCTTATCAAAAATAAGGAATATAGGGGCAAGAGTTGTTGACTGGGATCCTTCAAAACCATTAGCAGCATCACTTAAGGAGGTGGAAAGATACCAAACACGTTAAATATCCTTAAAAGTAAAATAATTGGAATGCAAATAATCTCTCTTTTTTTACTATTTATTCTTTATGCAATAGCAATGGAGGGATTTATTGATATATTCTCTTCGCCCCTAGGGATTGAATCTGCTTCTTTACAATTTTCTCTTCTTCTCTCAGGATTTGGAATTGGGCTTGGATTTCTATTCTATGTTCTTTCAAAAATAACTAAATCAATAAAAAGAATAATAGTACTTGGTATACCAGGATTTCTACTCCTCTTATTTTTAGTTACATATTTATTATTTGGAGTTTATGCATTATTTGATTTAATTGTTCTTCTTGTAAAGATTTGTTTTGGACTTATGATGTGTTCCACATCATTAATAGGGACTTATGGTTTATTAAAAAGACAACAAAAAACAATTATTGCAACTCGTGTTAGCATATTGTTTTTTTTCTTTTTTGTAAAAATATTATTAGCCGATTTCATATCATTTGTAGACCCTGTGGAGTTACTAATTTTGTTTTTTATTTTGTTTATTTGCTATCTTGAATTTGGAACAAATTCAATATTTTTTGACTCTGCTATAAGCAAGATGATGCCAACTGATAAATCGGATGAATCAATACTTCTGCGTTTCAACAACTTAATTAACAAATATTATGCCTATATCTTTATTGTCCTTGGTATTTGTTATGTAATTTCTCTAATTATACTGAACTATGGTAGCTATTTTTCATCTGTAACAGGTGGAGAAATAATGAATATACAGTTTGGATCAGTATATGGTATATGGCTTCTTGTGGGGATTACGATTGTTTGTGCATTATTATTCTGGTATCTAATTCCAAAAGAGAAAACAAAAATATTATAAAAATTATTAATCACTAATATATATAACCAATATTTGGAGAGTGTGATAATGTCAAAAAAAACCATAGGAGTATTAACTAGTGGAGGGGACTCACCTGGTATGAATGCAGCTGTAAGAGCTGTTGTTCGCACAGGTATTTACTATGGAAATAAAATCTATGGTATAAAAGAGGGATATAAAGGTATGATAGTAGGAGATATTGAGGAATTAACACTCTCCTCTGTGAGCAATACAATAAATTATGGTGGCACAATTATCTTAACTGCACGTTGTAAAGATTTTTTCAAAAAAGAAGGACGAAGGAAGGCATATAATAATTTGGAAAAATTTGGGATTGAAAGCCTTATTGTAATTGGTGGTGATGGTTCTTTTAGAGGACTTCATGAGCTTTTAAATGAATACGAATTACAGGGGATTGGGATTCCTGGAACAATTGACAACGATCTTTATGGGACAGATTATACTATTGGTTTTGATACAGCAGTAAATACGGCACTTGATGCAATAGACAAGATAAGAGATACCGCTACATCTCATTCAAGATTATTTATAATAGAAGTAATGGGTAGAAATTCAGGTTATATAGGATTATATACTGGTATTGGTGGTGGAGCTGAGGAAATATTAATCCCTGAGACGAAAACAGATATTGAAAAACTATGTAAAAAACTTGATATAGGACATAAACGCGGGAAAAAAAGTAGTATTATTGTTGTAGCTGAAGGCGATGAAGGCGGAAGTGCATTTGATATAAAGAAAAAAATGGAAATACTTGTAGACTGGGATATAAGAATAAGTGTTCTAGGCCATCAACAAAGAGGGGGAAGTCCCACAGCATCTGATAGACTACTTGCTAGTAGACTTGGATATGATGCGGTACATGCAATTATGAATGGTGAAAATGATAAGATGGTTGGAATATTACATAATAAATCAAATCTTACTTCTTTAGAAGAAACCTGGACTAGAAAAAAATCAATTGATATGTCTCTTTTAAAAATGGCTGAGATTTTAGCAACTTAGATCTATTATTTTAGATTTATTTAGTTGTCAAATATGTTTAATATTACAAGTTTTGCTCGTTTACTCTTATACCCCTCACGGAGTAGATGAGAGTACATTGCATCTTTGTACAACTTTTTGAGTTCTTTCTCCTTGTCAATCATTTTTATCATCAAGTTAAATTATATCTATCAGTATATAAACAGTTGGAAAATGTTTGGAAAAAACCAAATGACGATACCTTTTAATGCAGGTTGTTGTATTTGGTGAAAAGATAGTATGGTTCTTGATAATTTAGGCGATTCATTAAAGCGTACTATAAAAAAAATAGCAAATGCTGTTCATGTTGACGCAAAACTTGTCAAAGAGGTAGTACGAGATATACAAAGAGCATTACTTCAAGCTGATGTTAATGTAAAACTTGTAGTTGAACTTTCAAAAAAGATTGAAAACCGTTCTCTTGTAGAAAAACCACCAGCAGGAATGAGTAATAGAGAACATGTAATTCATATTGTCTATGATGAGCTTGTTAATATTCTGGGAGATTCAAGGGAATTACCAATTAAAAAACAAATAATTATGATGGTCGGATTGTATGGCCAGGGAAAGACGACATCGTGTGGAAAATTAGCACGGTATTTTAAAAAGAAAGGTCTTAGACCAGCTGTTATTGCTGGTGATGTCCATAGACCTGCTGCATATGAGCAATTAAAGGCGATTTCTGAACAGGTTGAGGTCCCTTTTTATGGTGATAAAAAGCAAAAAGATGCCGTTAAGGTTGTAAAAGAAGGTCTTTCGAAGTTTAAACGATCAGCAGATGTTATTATTGTTGATACTTCAGGTAGACACAAACTTGAAGATGATTTAATTGATGAGATGAAAGCAATTTTTAAGGCGACAAAACCTGATGAAAAACTTCTTGTTATGGATGCTGCTATGGGTCAGCAATCTGGTCCTCAGGCAAAGGCGTTTAATGATGCTATCGGAATTACCGGTATTGTACTAACAAAGCTTGATGGTACTGCAAAGGGTGGTGGTGCGCTTAGTGCCGCATCTGAGGTTGGTTCTCCTATAATTTTTGTTGGTACAGGGGAACATGCGTCTGATTTTGAAAAGTTTGATCCATCTGGTTTTATCTCAAGGCTTCTTGGAATGGGAGATATTAAGTCTCTTCTAGAAAAAGCAGAGGAGTCTTTGAAGGGTAAGGATGCTGAGAAGACTGCCAGACGGCTTATGTCTGGTAAATTTAATCTTAATGATATGTATGATCAGATGGATATGCTCTCAGGTATGGGCCCTCTTTCTAAGGTGGCTGAGATGCTTCCTTTTGGTCAAACTGGTAAACTTAAACAAGTTGATATGGATCAGACACAGGATAAACTTCAGAAGTTCCGTGTTGTTATGGATTCTATGACAGCTGAGGAAAAAGAAAAACCTGATATTATAAGATCATCTCGTATAAAACGAATAGCACGTGGTGCTGGTGTGGAAAATAAGGATGTTAAAGAGCTTCTTAAGTATTATAATATGACAAAGCGTATGATGAAAGGTTTTTCAAGTGATAGAAAGATGCGTAGAAATCTTATGAAACAGCTTGATTTTGGAAAATAAAATGTTTTTTAAAAATTATGATCAAATTATTTCAAATGGTCAAACATCAAATCTTAAAAAAAGAAGAGAAGATGTCCTTGAAATTTTAACATCAGCAATAGATGCTGTTAATCCTTATAATGCTGTAAAATCGGTTTTTAATAACGATAAAATTGTTATTGAATCAGAAGAAATTGATCTTACTAATTTTGATAATGTTTATCTTGTTGGTTTTGGTAAAGCAAGTGTTGGTATGGCTCGTGCTGTTTGTGATTGTACAAGTATTTATTCTGGAGCAATTGTTACAAATGATTCATCGGATAAACTTGAAAAGGATGGTATAGATGTTTTTGTTGGAGGGCATCCCCTACCTAATATTGATTGTATTAAAGGTACTGAAAAAATCCTCGATGTTGCTGGGTTATGTGGAGAAAATGATCTATTGATTGTCCTTATTTCAGGTGGGGGCTCTGCATTACTTTGTAAACCACGGATTTGTCTTGAAGATTTGCAAAAAACAACTGATTTATTACTTGGTTCTGGTGCTGATATTAATGAGATAAATACTATTCGAAAACATTTATCTTATGTTAAAGGAGGGCAGCTAGCCGGTTATACAAAAGGAGTTGTTATATCTCTAGTAATCTCTGATATTGTTGGTGATCCATTGGAATTTATCGCTTCGGGTCCAACATTTGCTGATTCTACAACTTATTCTGATGCAAAAGCAGTTTTTGAAAAATATGATTTATGGAAAAATATTCCAATAAAAGTCAGAAAAGTCATTGAAGATGGCGTCTCTGGGAATATAGATGAAACGCCTAAATGTGATAGCCCAATTTTTAAGGATGTTTTTAACTATATTGTTGCAAATAACAAAATAGCTTGTCAGGCAGCAATTGATAAGGCTAATAAAATTGGTTATAATTCAATGATTGTCACTGCTTCTCTAACTGGTGAGGCAAAAGATATTGGTAGATATCTTGCTGATAAGGTGATTAATTATGTTAATAGTGATGATACTTTTGCCTTTATTTCTGGTGGAGAAACAACTGTTACTATAAGAGGAAATGGACGTGGTGGAAGAAATCAAGAATTAGTTTTAGGCGCTGTTGAAAATATTTCTGATAAAGAGATTGTTTTTTCATCGTTTGCTACTGATGGTATTGATGGAAAATCTGATGCTGCGGGGGCAATAGCTGATGGATATACCAAATCTAGAGGAAAAAAGATTGATCTTAATCCTACTGATTTTTTAGATGATAATAATTCTTATGAATATTTTAAAAAACTTGGTGATTTATTTTTTACAGGCCCCTCTGGTACTAATGTTATGGATATTCAAGTTATTTTAGTTTAAATATTTAATATTTAAATTAGTTGTTGAAGACGCCTTAATTATTAAAAAATAATTATAAAAATACAATTGAAATATTTTTTTTAATCAAAATTCTGCTCCAAAAACAGTATATAAAGAAGAGGTTTATAGAATACAGTAGAAATAAGGTAAAAAACGGTAATATGTGTACAACAAAGTATTTAAGTACATAAAAATAATATATTAATTAAATAATATTATATACTTGGAGATAGAATATGTACAAAAAACATACGATTAAAACGCTAATAATTATAGGTTTTCTCCTACTTTCATCAGTAGGTTTACTATTTCCAAATGTTTCTGCAGAGATTATTTCAGATGCTGATGATGCTTTTTGGACTGATGATTTTGAATATGAAAATCTTCAAGATGCAGAGGCAAATCTTTTATTTACAAATTGTTCAATTAACACAGATAGTGGAACGATAACTCTTGACAAAACAGTCGAACCAAAAACATATGATTTTAAAGATACTTCACATGGAGCATATTATTTTCAATATTTTAAAAACTTACCATTAATCAATTTTTTTGTGAAATGGAATCTTGGAGAAAATAATAAATTTGATTCATATATTGATATTCCTCCAATTAGAAATATGGATGAAAATAAATATACACCATATTCCGCCACTGGAGGTAAAAAAGCTGTTCATTATTTCAAATTTAAAATGGATGTTGGTCCTGAATCATTAGGAGAATTATCCATTTTTTGGAAAGGATATGCAGATAATGATGAAAATACGAAACTTTTCTTATTAAAACATAGAATGATTCTAAAACCATGGATCGAGGTTGATACTAATCAATCTGGAGGAGATATAATAACACTTTCATATAATTTTACAGAAGATGATATAGATTTAGCTATAGATGAAAATAATTATATAGCTGTTTGTATAGTTGCAACTCCATCTTCTTCAGAATGTACTCTTTATACTGATTATGTAAAAGTTGAATCTGATTCTGAAGTTATTTACAATTCAGGACCAGGTTATATTGAAACGAAGAATCCGATTGATCCAAAAAGTATTTCATCAGTTGATCCTGATGATGATTTCCCATTTTATTGGGGAATTTTAAAATGGAGTGATTATGAAAGAATTGATTCAACTGCGATATATCAAGTTTATTATGAAAATTCAACAGGACATTATAATTTAGTTGAAGAAAAATATTTAGATGGTAATGATGAAGGATTTACAGATTCACCAATATCATTAAGCAAAATGCCAATTAGTACACATAATAAAATTAAATTAAAGGCAACATTATCAACAGAAGACGTAACAATTTCACCTAAGATATTTGATTGGAGTGTTACCTGGCAAACAAAGCTAAATGAATGGCATGATTCATTTAATTCTTCTATAAGAATTGATTCTTATAGTCAGATTGATTTTTTGGATTCAGGAAATGTTACTATTCTTCCAGTTCGTGGAGATTGGCCTATGTTTGGACAAAATCCACAAAATACTAGATATCAAGAAGGTAATGGACCAGATGAGGAAGAATTGCATTGGTATAGTATTATAGAAAACTTTAGAAATGTAATAAACCCAGTTATTAGAGATGGAACTCTTTATACTTCTTTTGTTGGATCTGATGATCTATTCGTATGCAATGATGTTACAATATCTCCATCAGAAGGAGAATATGAAATTGATTTTGAAAAGATTGCAGATGTTTGTGATAAAGAATTATTTAGTTCTTTTGCTGTAACTGATAATTACCTTATTCTTGCAACAGGAGAAATATCCGAAGATGGTATAGAAAATAGTGTTTACTGTTTGGATATTAATGATAACTATAACCAGGTATGGGAGTTTCCCTCAGGTGGTAATAAAATAGACATGTGTTTTTATGCTTCACCAATTATTTATGAAGATAAAGTTTTTATAACATCTTGGAGTGGTGATCCTGATCTTCAACAATCAAATGAAAATAATAAAGTGTTTGCTTTAAGTTTAGCTAATGGTGCTAAAATTTGGGAGTTTGATTTACCTGCTCATAGTTTTTCAACCCCTGCTGTATATAACGATATGGTATTTGTTGGATGCAAAGGATCAACCTTGTTTCCATCTGATAATTTCTTTGTTTTAGATGCCAATGGCAATGGTGATCAAACAACAGATGTTATCTGGAATAAAACACTAGGATCTATTGGTAGATCATCACCTGTTATCTATGATGATAAGGTTTATGTTGTAAATGAAGACAAAGATATAAGATTTAGTAGAACTAAAGTAACTGCAATGGAAATTTTTAATGGTACCATTGTATGGGATAAATATATAAGCAGAAGAATTTCTATTAAATTAGATTTCACAGATCCTCATATAGCTACAACATTAGCAGATACCACACCTGCCATCAATGATAATGTTTTATATGTAACATCCCCAGAAGGATATATTATTGCACTTTGGGCACAAAATGGTACAGAACTTTGGTCTTCTGATAACATATATAGAAAATCACTATTTTCAGAGGATTTCCCGGATCCAATTTTGCCAATTCGTTCAACTGATATTTTAGTCTCTTCACCTGCATATGCTGATAATAAAATATATGTTGGTACTCCAATAGGAGATTTTTATGTTTTAGATGTTTCTGATGGTTCTGCAGATAGAATCTTTGAAACAATCAGAAAATATGAAGATCATGCAATTGTTACATCTCCAATTATTTCAAACGGTCTTGTTTTCTTTGGTGATGAAAACGGTAAAATTTACAGTATTGGAACATATATTTCTCCTGATACAGAGATAGATGGAAATCTAATATCTATTCCAATAAAGGTTCCACCATATAAGTATTGGAAAAAGTTTTATGCAGACTTTGAAACATCAGAGGATGGTAGCGATATTGTATTTAATATTCTTGATAATAATAAGAAATTTATTAGGACTATAAAAAGCGGTGATTCTTTAAAAATTGATAATGAAATACTTGATAATACCATTAGATTACGTGCAAATCTTTCAGCTGATAATATATCTGTAAATCCAGAGCTTGCAGGCTGGTATGTTACTTTCGAATCAGATGATCATTTTCCTGTATTTGTCGATAGTAGTTTTAGACCTAAAGAAGGATGGGTTGATACACCAACTCCAGTTTGTACAATTGAAGTATGGGATAATCAATCTGGTTTAAGAGTAAATACAGCAGAATTTGAACTTGAATATTATGAAAATGATTCTTCTGAACCATTAACAGATGTATTTCCAGCAGATTATACTGGGGTAAATGGAACAAATCATTCAACACTTACTGCAGATATCACATCTCTTGATATTTCTGAAAATATAACAAGAGTTACTAACATAACATTTTCAATAGAGGACATTGCATATAATAAAGCAACTATAAACGTTGCTTTAAAACAGGATAATATTAAACCAACTTCAAGTGTCAGCGATGAATATAATGGATCAAAATATAACTCAAAAATAATTGTTATAGATGCGTCCGCTGATGATCCAGGTGGTGAATTTTCATCAAGTGATATTGCCTCCGTTCAACTAATTTATAGACATTCATCTTCAAAATTACCTGATTTCTCTGGACAATGGGAAGAATTTGGTGATCCAGATACATCAGAACCTTATTCATGGAATTTTACTGCTGTTGAAAAAGGTGGACATTATGAACTTGCAACAATTGCAACAGACAAGGTTGGAAATGTTGAGGATGAACCAGATTCAGGTGATGTAACCTTTATTTTAGACAATGAAGAACCTAACCAACCAAGTATTTCAGGTGAGCACTGGTTTAGTGAACTACCTGTTATTTCCATTGAGTTTAGTGATGATTTCTTACTAGATACTATATTATATAGACCTAATTTTGAAACAGAATGGACTGAGATAGCATCAGATGTAAACAAGTCATCATATGATTCTAATTGGGATCTTGAATCAAAGTATTGGGATATGATGGATGATGGTAAAGAATACATCTTAGAATTTTTAATTAGTGATTCACTTGGAAACACTCTAGAAATTCTTGATGATGATGGTTATAAAATCTTTAAAGATGCAGATGAACCAAAAGTTGATGTTGAGGTTCCATCTATTGATACAGAATGGAGCTTTGAGGATACTTTTATAATTAAAGCATTTGCATCTGATGATCAGGGTGATATAAAATCCGTTGAATTATTTTATAGATATTCAAAAGATGGTAACTTTAATGGAACATGGATAAGTTATGGTATTCTTACCTCTGCACCGTTCGAGTGGGAATTTGAAGCAGAAGAAGGAAATGGTTACTATGAGTTTAAGGTAGTTGCTGAGGATCTT
>Ga0180432_10009570_pt1 | contig 11794 bp, 5 predicted proteins | sample SS_ome_10_FD_132414 | JGI IMG/M metagenome (GOLD analysis project Ga0180432, IMG submission 132414) | Hypersaline lake sediment archaeal communities from the Salton Sea, California, USA - SS_1_MS_2 metaG | ecosystem: Environmental > Aquatic > Non-marine Saline and Alkaline > Hypersaline >... | reverse complement strand
CAGAACCCCGGCTCCAAATGGGGGAGGTGGGTCTTCCGATACTTGCCCAGGTACTCGCCGCCGGCGTCGATCACCGCGGCGGTGTTGTAGTAGAGGCCGGGCATCTCCTCCTCGCAGACCGGGACGACCAGGGCGATCTCGTGCTTGCGCGCAAGATCCGCCATGGTGCGGATCGTCGGACCGCCCGGGACCTCCTCGGCGAGGGCGAACCAGCGTTTGTCCTGCTCGGCGCAGAAGTAGGGCCCGTAGAAGAGCTCTTGGAGGGCGACGATCTGCGCGCCCTTTCCCGCCGCCTCTTCGATCAAGGCCACGTGCTTCTCCACCATCCCCTTCTTGATCCGCTCCATCGGGGCGCCGGTGTCTTCGGAGAGCGTCGCCTGGATCAGGGCGGCGCGCACGATTCGCTTCATCTCGATCCGGTCCTTTCTCTTCCGGGTGCATGTGGGATGGCCGCTTCAGCCCAAGGCTAAGAAGGGAACCGCCGGGTGTCAAGCGGGGCCGGGGCCTTGCGCAGCGATACGGTTGCCGGGCGGGGCAATAGAGGTCGGCTGCGAAGTAAAGCGCAGCCGAGCAGAGCGAGGCGAGCCATGAGCAGAGGCCTCTATTGCCCCGCCCGGCAACACTCACCCGCCTCGCTTGATCTTCGGGCGCCTGCCGGGGAGGAAGAAGACCAGCGGCACGCCGGCCAGGGCGACGACGGCGCTGACGGCATAGGCGAAGCGGAGGCTGGAGAGATCGCCGATCACGCCGAGGGAGACCACCGCCACCGTCCGGATTCCGTAGCTCATCAACATGTACGTCCCGTTGGCGAAGGCGCGATTGCCCGGGTAGCTCTCGTGGATGATCGCCATGATCACCGGAGTCACCGAAAGCCCGGTGAGGCCGAGGAGGATCAGGAGCACGAGCTGGACCGGTCCGGTCGCGCCGAGGAAGAGGAGCAGAAGAACCGGCGTGGCAAGAAGGGAGACGGCCAGCGTCAGCCGCCGTCCGATCCGGTCGCTCACGGCGCCTCCGGCAAGAGCTCCCGCCACGCCCGCCGCCTCGAGAATGGTGAGGGAGACGCCGGCGAGCCACAGGTTCGCTCCCTGCTCGGTGAGGAAGAGGGGGAGGTAGAGGTTGAGCGCGGCGACGAGGAAGGAGCGAAGGAGCATGACCGCCCCGAGCGGAAGAAGGAGGGGGATCATGCCGCGGAGAAGGCTCCTCCACTCGAGCGACACCATCTCGGCGTGGGCGTCCTCCCCCGCCGGGCGAAGCTGGAGCGCCAGGAGCAGTGAGGCGGCGACGCCGCCCAGGGCGAGCCAGGGGAGTCCCCCGGGGCCGAGGAAGCGGAGCGCGGTCACGGCGAGGAGCGGGCCGAGCGTTCGTCCCAGCTCTCCTCCGACCATCCAAATCCCCATCCCTCTCCCGATGGCGCTGCCCGACAAAGCGCTGATCATGGCGGGTGCGACGGCGTGAAAACCGGCCGACGCGAGTCCCGACAGAAGGAGGAGGAGGACCAGGAAGATGTAGCCGGGGGCGACGCCCAGAAGGCTCATGGCAACACCGCTGAGCGTGGGGGCGAGGATGACCACCAGCGCGGCGCCGTGCTTGTCCGCATAGTGGCCGATGATCGGTTGGAGGATCCAAGGTAGCTGGAGGATCACGGCGAGGAGGCCGGCCTCGGTGTTGGAGAGAAAGAGGCGGGCGGCGAAAAAGGGAAGGAGAGGGGGGAGGAAGGCGGTGAACGTATCGTGCGCCGCGTGCCCTCCCGCGATGGTGAGGACCCGCTTCGCCTGGAAGGAGCTTCCGCCCGCGCCTGTCGTCTCGCTCATGTCACTCCACCCGCGCCGGCAACGCCGGACCGCACACACCGGGGAGAGCCCCATCATGCCTGACGAAAGGCGTTTTGCCAACCGCACCAGGCTCGACAGGGCCCCGGAAATTGTGTAAGATCATGTCTCCCCTTAACGAAGATTCGGAGGATAGGGATGGCTTTCAATTGGTCCGTCTTCCTTGACCTGCTCTGGAGCTGGAAGTACCTCACCATTCTTCTCTTCACCCTCCTCGGCTGGGCTCTGCTCGCCCGGAACCGGCCGATGAGAAGATCCCGTCTTCTTTTCCAGGCGATCGCGTTCCTCCTCTTCGGAGGAGTGATCGGTCTTCTCTCTCCTTGGGTGGCGCGAGAGTTCGGCCTCCACCCGAGCCCGATGTGCGCTTTCGGCAAGGGGATCGCCTTCCCCGCGCTGGCGGGAACGCTCCCTCCGCCGATGGTTCTCCTCATGGGCGCCATCATCCTCCTCGCCTTCGTGGGGGCGAAAGGCTTCTGCGGGTGGGTCTGCCCTTTCGGAGCGATTCAGGAGGTGGCGGGAAGGATCCCCCGGTTGAAACGCTTCCGCCTCCCCTTCCGTTGGACCAACGCCATCCGCGTCCTCCTGGTGGCCGTCTTCTTCGTTCTTCTCTTCTCGGCGCGCCGGATCAGCTACGATTACTTCAACCCCTTCGAGTTCTTGCACTGGGGTAACCTCTCCCACCCGCTCGTCTGGGTTCCCTTCACGACGATGATCGTGGCGAGCCTTTTCCTCTACCGGCCCTTCTGCACGTTGATCTGCCCCATCGGCCTGGTGAGCTGGTTGGTGGAGAGGATCAGCCTCGGAAGGATTCGCGTGGGGAGCGCGTGCAACGACTGCGGGATTTGCCTCCGCACGACCGACTGCCAAGCTCTGCCGGCTTTGGTCGCACGGAAGAAGGTGGTTCCCGACTGCCACGGCTGCGGCGACTGTCTCGACACGTGCCCCAAGGAAGCGATCCGATTCGTTTGGGGTCCGGACCGGGAGAAGGGGATTCCGACGGCGTAGCGCTACGGGGTGAAGATCAGATCGGCCACCGGCTCGCCCCGGGCGTCGCGCTGGAGGCTCTCTTCGATGCGCCGGCGCCATCGCGGCTCCGTGTCGATCTCGAGAGACTGCGTCCAGATCCGGGCCGCCTCCTCACGGCGGCCGAGCTGGTGCTCGCACAGACCGAGAAAGTACCCGTTCACGATCCGGTTGGACGGCCGGTCGTCCGATTCGAAGAGCTCGAGGAAGACCTCACGGGCTTCTTCCCAGCGGCCTTGCCGGGCGTAGATCGCTCCCAGCGTGTTCCGTTCCCCCGTCCGGTCCTCCGACAGAATGGTGGCGGCGTAGATCAGCTCTTCCGCGCGATCCAGGTTCCTCCCCAGAAGGGCGTATGTCCAGGCGAGGTTGTTGGAGATCACCGGGCTGACCGGGTTCTCCTTCCAGAGCCTCTCCAAGATGACCGTCGCTTCCTCGAGCTGGTCCCGGTTCAGGAGAAGATCGACGCGCAGCCCTTCCCATAGTTCCTCGGAGATGTTCCCCTTCAGCATGGCCAACGCCGAGTCCGCCTCCTCGAAACGCTCACCCCTCGAGAAGCCCTGGAACCGGGCGAGGTAGATGATGGCTGGATTGGCCTGCTGCTGGAGCATCATCATGCGGTCTTCCATCTCCACCGCCTCTTCGTCCCGGTCGAGTGCGTAGAGGACGGAGATCAGCTGCGATTGATACGCCGGGTTTCCCGTCTGGGAGACGATTTGATAGAGGAGCTCCACCTCACCCTCCCGGTCGTCCATCTCTTTCTTGTACATCCACGCGAGCATCATGGCGAAGAGGTTGGACGGGTCCTGCTCCAGGGCGGCTGTGGCCAGCGAGTCGGCGAGCCGGTAGTTCTGGTCCTTCGCCTCCACCGACGCCAGGCTGACGAAGGGGGCGACGCCCGCCTCCTCACGGCCGAGGAACGGGCGGAGGATCCGCCGGGCCGCGTCGCGCCGCCGCTTCCCTTCCTCGCCGCCGCCGCCGGTATCGGAGCCCAAGATGAGCTGGGCGGCCTGCAGGGCGAAGCCCGCATCTTCGGGATGCGCCCCGACGTATGCTTCCAGCTCGGCGATTCGTTTCTCCTCGAGAGCGTGGCGGTAGTGATACTGCTGGTAGATGCCCACGAGAAAGCGCGTCCAATCCTCGCGGAAGAGACGGTACTCCTCGGGAGACGCCTCTTGCGAGGCCAGCTCGAATGTCTGGATCACCGACACGTAGCGCTCCCCTTCGGACTCTCCCGTTTCCGAGCGGATGCGGCCGGCATAGAACGGTCCTTCCACCGCCAAAGGCGCGATCTTCTCGTCCGCCTTCCATCCGTGCCCGCTGTGGAAACGAAGCTCCACCCGATTCCGGAAGGGGAAGGGGAAGATCATCGCCGCCTCCCGCTCCTCCGCGTCCGGGTATCCGAGAAGCGGGTCGGCGACCTCCGTTTCCAGCTGGAAGGGGACGGTCTTCGCCTGCCCCTCGCTCCAAAGGGTGTCCTCGTACACGGCGGTGAGCGAGGCGACGGCGCAGCTGTCTTCGGAGTACTCCCACGACCGGCGCACGCACGAAGCCCAGAGCCCGTAGGCGAGGAGACGGTCCACACTCCGGCCCGCCGAACCGGTGTCGGCGACGGACATCATTTCCTTTAGATACGAAGCGAGTTTACCCCGGTAGACGGCGCTCACGTCGATCCGCGCCTGGTTCTCCTCCACCGGACGGATTTCGAGAAGCATCTCGTAGCCGTGCTCTTCCGCACGGGAGCCGCGAATGGGCGCGAGCTCCGCCCGCCCGTCCCGGGGGATGACCAACCCCAGCCGTCCGGAGAGAGAGGGGGGGAGGTCGGACATACATCCGAAGCCGAGCATGGGGTCGCAGAAGATGCCGCCGTCGATGTGGGGGAGGTAGGCGATCATGTGGGTAAAGCCGGAAAGCTCCACGAACTCGGGGTGGATCCGGCTGCCCGGTATGGGATTCACCAAGACCGGGCGCGCCTCGATTCCCAACGCGTCGAGAAGAGAAACGAAAAGGGCCACCTTGTCTTTGCAGTCCCCGTATCCCCTGCGGAGCACCTCTCCGGCCAGCGTGGGAATCATCCGCCCGCGATCGAGTTCGATGGCCAGGCTCCGGACCTCGGTGCTCACGTACCGGAAGATCGACTCGGCGATCTCGGCGGGCTCGTTCCTCTCCCCCTTCCGCTTTTCCGCGAGCTCGGTGATCGGCCCGGTCCGGTCGACCTGCCGCCAGAAGTCCATTCCGTACGTTGTGCCCGCCTCTTCCCACGACGAGTAGGTCGTGCAGCCGACCCACGGATAAAGGTCGTGCCAATCAGGGCCGTACTCGACGGTCTTTCGCGGTTCCAAATCGCGCAGCGCCCACCGGTAGGTACGAGCGTTCTCACCGGGTGCGCTGGTTCCTCCCTCGGGCGCTTCCTCCGTGTAGACCGTCACGGGAACTCCGTCGCCGACACGGAGCTCGAGGATTTCCTCGGCCACGGGCAGGGTGCTTCCGAAGAGGTGGCGGAAGCACCAGCCGGAGCCGAAGAAGCTCCCATTGCTTTCTTCGAAGACGAGATCGATCACCGATCCGGTGTGCAGGTTCGGGAAGGGGATGACCAGGTGGCGCGTATCGCTCACGTCCACGTCTTCCTCCTGCGGGGCGGCGATCAATACGTCCGACAGGGGAGAATCGGTCGCGTCCCCTTCCGGCGAAATTACGCGGGCCACGAGGATGCGGGGGGCGCCGTTGCGCGGCTCGAAGGGGATCCGCATCGTTTGGAGGACGGAGACCGCTTCCTCGCTGAGCACCTGAAGAAGGAAACGCTCACGGCAGTCGTACCTCGTTGTTCTTTCAATGTTGTAGCTCATCCGGCGGAGCAGGTAGATCGCCTCGGCGTCCTTTACCTCCGTAGGGTCTTTCATGCGATCTACGATCCACTCCGTTCCTTGGAGGTCGTAGTCGAACACCCGCGCCAGCTCTTCGTCGGTTTCCCTTTGGAACTCCGAGAGGGGATGGACGGCGCCGCCCGCCGAGATGAGAAGGTCGCGGTACGCCCGGCGCCCGGGAAAGTCGTCCACCAAAGGACGGAGCAGCTCGAGCGCCCGGTCCATCTCCCGCCGCTCCAAGTGCATCCATGCCTTCCAATAGCGGGTGACGGGGTGGGACTCTCCCTCCCGCCACGCCCGCGCGGCGAGCCGGTCCGCCTCTTCCTGTTCGCCCAAGAGCTCGGCGGGCCGGATCAGCATGGCGGCGAAGGTCGGAGGGAGATCGGATCGCCGGGAGAGGTTGCCGATCTCTCGGCGCGCTCTCTCCATCTCTCCCGTCAAGAGCCAGAGGGTGATCTGCTGGTTGGTGACCGCCGGAGACCCGGGCCATGCCGAAAGAAGCCCGTCGATGATTTCCTGGGCGAGCTCCTTGTCGCCCGCCTCCATGGCCAGGGAGAGGAGATGGATCTGGTGGGTGGAGTGGGGGCCGGCCTTCTCCATGCACGTGCGCGCCAGACGGCGCGCGCGAGGGATGTGGCCGCGGTCGTAGGCCGCCTCGGCGCGGGCGATCGCCTCGAAGCACGCCTGCTTCAACACCGGCCCCCGGAAGATCGCTTCCGGCGGCACCGTATCGCCGGTCGCCTCGGCCACGTAAGAGTATGCCTCGCTTGCGGCGGCCCAATCCGCACCGGCCTGATCGAGAGAGTCGAGCAGAGCCCGGGCCGACTGGATGTCCTGCTTCTTCATCCGATCGAGCCGCTCCCGGGCGAGGACCACCGGGTTCTCCTCACTCAAGAGGCGGCGCAGTTCCTTCAGCTTCTCTGCCAGCGCGAGCTCCCGGTACGCGTTCTCGGCGAGATCGGCGAAGCTCTCCAGAGGCCCGTAAGACAGAGACTCGTCGGCCAACCGGAGGAGCCGGTCCGCTTCGGCAGTCCGGAGGGCGAGGCCGAGCCGGGCCGGCCGGGCGTAGTGCGGAATCGAATCGATCCGGGCGAAAACGGAATCGGCTTCTTCGAGGAAGCCGAACAGCTCGTAGAGGTAGGCGGTTTGCATCTCCCACCGTGTACGGTCCTCCCCCTCACCGATGTGCCTCGAGAAGAACGAGAGCGCCTCCTCGGGGAGGAGATAGCGGGTGGCGTAGTCGGCGAAATCGCCGGAGAGGTCGCCCACCCAGACGCCGTATTTCCCCCGGTACGAATCCCAAAGGCTGTCCAGAAGCGCCGGGCTCACGTTCCCCCGCTCCAAACGTCGCCTCACGTGCTCCCGCTCGATCCTCTCCTCCACGCCGGGAATCTCCCGGTAGCGGGCGAGCGCCTCCAGAGCCTGGTCGGGAACCGGCCCGAGGGCGTGGCGCAGTTCTTGGTCCGCCAGAAAGACGAGCGCATGACGGGCGGAGGAGGAATCCCGGAGCGCCGCGCGGAGATGCACCTCCCACTCCCGGGTCGGCCGGCCGAAGTTCTTCATGGCCCGGGCCAGAACCAGGTGCGCCCATCCCCATTCGGGCTTTCTTGCGAGAGCGGCTTCCAGATGCTCCTGAGCGGATCGATAGCGGCTGAGCAGGTAGCAGGTGTAGCCGAGGAGGAACTCCCGCGCCTCTTCTCTGAGCGGCGCATCGACGGGAACGGCTTCGAAATTGCCCGCGTCCAACTGCTCGAAGAGAGACGGGATCTCCCCACGAGTGTAGGTGGTGAATGCGACCTCGCGAAGGGCGGCCCCGCTGGCCGGATCGATGGCGAACATTTCCCTCTGCAGGCTGTCGGCCCGATGGAAGTCCCGCTCCAGGGCGGCGGTCTCCTCCCGATACAGGAGGGTGTCTATGGCCGTGGCCCGGGCGGGGGGAAGAGCGTCCAGATCGAGCGCGGCGCTTGGGCCGGCCAGCGCCAGGAGGATCGCCAAGTGTGCAAAGGAAAACGCGAGACGCATCACTGTCTCCTGTGGGGGTACGATCTCTTGCCGCACGATCCGGAGCCGCAGCAGCGGGTCCGTGCTCAGCCCGGGCTAGCGGAGGAGGCCCTGGATGATCGCTTCCACCGCATCGTCCTCGGGGAGGCCGCGGGACATGAGTGTTTCGAGCTGTTTCCGGTCGACGCTGCCGATGGAAGCTTCATGGGTAATGTGTGCTTTGGGGTGCCTCACTTCCACCACGGGAATCGCCGACGCCGTCGCCTCGCCCTGGACGATCTCCTTGCAGTCCACGTGCCCCCGGGCGTAAGGGGCTTCGGCGATGAGCGTGTTCCGGATGTCGGCGTGGGCCCGGTCCCGGACGGCGATGTAGCTGGTCAGAACGCCCCGCGCCCCTTCTCCGTGCAGGCGCGCCTTCTCGTTGATCCGGATCTGGTCGTTTCCGGATCCGCTGATCCGGGCGACCATCTCCAAGACGCCCCGCGCGGCGACGGTTGTCTCGTAGTCGATGTCGATCTCGCCCACGCGGCCGCGGATCAGCTCGAACTCGGTCTTGAACCGGGCGTTCTCGCCGACCTTCACCTTCGCCTTCGGAAAGACCAGAACGCCTCCCTCCCGGCCGTGGATGTGGCGCTCGAAGTAGCCGTAGCTGGCCCCTTCCTCGATGACGATCTCCGCCTCCATGGTGTGCTTGATTTCCACGGCGTTCGGGAAGGTGCAGTGCGCCAGGATCGACGCCTCCGATCCGCTCTCCGCCACCACGTTCATCTGGATGTGTTGATTGCCCCGCTCCGGGAGCATCCCGAAGCAGAGATGGACCGGCTTCTCGATTTTCGCCCCGGCGCGGACGACGATGCGCGCCGCAATCCCCTCGATCTGCTCTTCCGTCCGCACCTCGAGCCCGGGGACGAGGTGTGCGCCGACCACGCGGTTTCCGTGGACGACGATCCGCGCCGTTTCCCGGTCGGGCTCCTCGATTCCGAGCGACTCGTACAAGCCGGCGATCGTCTGGGCGTCGGTCATTCCTCTCCCTTGCCCGGCTGCATCACCCGGAACTCCTTCCCGTTCTGGGCGTCGCATATGGTGCACTGGTTCTCGAAGTAGTTGGCGATCCGGCCGACCGAACCTTTGTCGATCAGCCGGCCGTGGCAGAAGAGGAAGGCGTGTTCCGCGTTCTCCAGAACGGTCAGGCTGTGGGTGATCAGAATGACCGTGCTCCCGCGGCCCTTCAGAAATTGGATGGCGTCGAAGATTCTTTGGAGAGCTTCCACATCGATGCCCGAGTCGGGCTCGTCCATCAGGACGATCCGCGGCTCCATGGCGAGAATCGACGCGAGCTCCACCCTCTTTCGCTCCCCACCGGAGAGCGTGCGGTCCACCGCCCGCGTCATGTAGCGGTCCGGATCGAGGCCGACCCGGTCCAAGGCGTCCCGCGCGGCGTCGGCCGTCTTCTCTTTCGCACCGGCGAGGATGAAGGCGCTCACCGGGAGCCCCTCGTAGCGCGCGGGCTCCTGCCAACCCAGGGTGATCCCCTTCTGCGCCCGCTGGTCGATGGAGTCCTTCTTGATCGACTGGCCGTCGAGAAGGATGTCCCCTTGGTGCTCCTTGTACCCGCTCAGCCCCATGATCGTGTTGGCCAGTGTCGACTTGCCGGCGCCGTTCGGACCGATCACCGCGTGGACGTGGCCCGGCCAGAAGTCGATGTTCACGTCTTCCAGGATCCGCTTGCCCCCCAGCTCCAGGGTGAGCTCCCGGATCTCCAGATGGCCTTCCTTTTCTGTCTGCATTCGATGGAACCCCCGATGTTCGCCGCGCCGCGCGACGCGACTATGCTAGCGCACGCCCGCCCCGCAGTCCAGCGCGGCGGGGAGGCGCGAGAGGCGGGCGAGGTGGTGAAGGCCTCGGGCGCGCCTTCGTGGCGCGGCTACACCTGCGGGCGGAGGAGCCTTCGGAAGCCCGGATGGCTGCTGAGCGTCTTGTTCCAAAGAGGATCCACGCGCAGGATGGACGCGGAGATTCGGGTCGGATGGGTGACCAAGACGCGGAGCTGCTCCACGGCGGTGTCCCGGTCGCCCACCTTGGCGGCGGTTTCGGCCAGCCTCTCGATCATGTACGGACCGCTCAAGGCGTCCTTGGTCATGGGAAGAAGCTCCACGCCCATGCGGCCCTCGGCGACCGCCTTCTCCCTTTCTCCGAGCCCGGCGTAGGCCAGGCCGAGGAGGCTGTGGAGATAGCCCGAGCCGGGGCGCTCCCGGACCCTCGACTCCAGGTAGACCCGCGCCGAATCGAAGTGGGCCCGGGCGGTGGGCAGGTCGTCGCTCTCTCTCTCCAGCTCTCCCTGGGCGAGGAAGAAGAAGATCGTATCCGACGGCGTGTCGATCCCCTGTGAGTCGAGAGAGAGCTCGGAAAGGACCTGCTCGTAAAGGTCGGGGAAGATCCGGATCAGCATGAGCGGGGAGACGCTCAGGAACTCCTCCGGAGCGACCCGGGTGATGGCGTCTTCCACGACCGCCCGGGCGCGATCGGTCCCCCCGTCCCAGTTCAGATACAAAATGCATTTGTCGACATAGGAGTAGATCACGTGAGGCACGAGGGCGATGCCCCGGTCCAAGTAGTGCTCCGCCTCCGCGTACTCTCCCATGCGGATGTAGGTCTGGCCGATGCCGTGGGTGAGCGTGGGGTCGCGGGGGTTCAGCTCCAACGCCTTCACGAGATGGGAGACCGACTCTTCCCACTGCCCCTCCCTCCGGCGGATCCAGCCGATCGAGGCGAGCGCCTCCGCTTCGCTCGGCTGCCACCGCTGGACGGTGGTGAAGTGTTGGAGCGCCTTCTCGTAATCCCTGCTTCCGTAGTAGTAGAAGTCGCCCCACGCCATGTGCGTCTCGGTCAGATCCGGGCCGAGACGGCTCGCCTCCTCGGCGGCGATCTGCGCCAGGGTCAGCTGGTCCTCATGGCCGAAGTTCCACTTGAGCCAGACCCGCGCCCGGGCGAGGGCGGCCCACGCTTCGGCGAACTCGGAATCGTGCTCCACCGCCTTCTGGTACATTTCCACCGCCGATTGGGCGTCCTTCTCCGCCAGGCGCCGCGTGTAGAAATCGTTTCCGCGGAGGTAGAACTCGTACGCCTCCAAATCGTCGGTCGGCCTCGACCCGAGACTACGACGTTCCGGTTCGAGAAGGGTGATGTCCAGAGCGCGGGCCACCCGTTCGGCGATCTCCGACTGCACCGCGAACACCTCGGTCATGTCTTCATCGTAGGAATCCACCCAAATGTTGATGTCGTCGGAGACGCGCACCAGGTTGGGTGTGATACGGAGGTTGCTGGAGGGATCGGAGGGGCGCTCCCTCTGGATGGAGCCTTGCAAGACGTAGTCGACGCCGAGCTCCTTCCCGATCTCCAGAGTGGTCAGACCGCTGTTCTTGTACTGCATGGCGCTTTGTCGGGAGATCACGCCGAGACCGTGAATGCCGGCGAGGCGGGCGGTGATGGCGGCGGTGATCCCGTCGGCGAAGTACTCGTCCTCCGGCGGCCCCAGGTTGGCCAAGGGCAGGACGGCGAGCATCTTCCGCTCGCATTCGCCGCTCTCCCCGCCGCCGCCGAAGGGGAGCAGGCGGACGATGAGGACGAGGAGCAGGGCGGCGAGGATTCCTCCCCCGGCGAGGAGGAGCGGGGACCTCCTCTTGGGCGGCGCCTCGGGCGTGGGGAGCCCGGCTTGGGTGATTCGGGTGATCCGGGATTGGGCGGAAACCTCGCCCGGGGAAAGGTCCTCGAGCATCTCCCACGCCGACGAGTATCGCTTCTCGGGCTCCTTCTCCAGGGCGCGCCGGATGATCGCCTCGAGCTCCGGCGGGGCGTCGGGCCGGTAGTCGGAGAGAGGGGGCGGCTCCTCGTTCAGAATCGAGTAGATCAAAGCCTGCTCGTAGTCGCTCTGATAGGGAAGCCGGCCGGTGACCATCTCGAAAAGGATGACGCCCAGCGCCCAGAGGTCCGTCCGGTGGTCCACATCCTCCCCGCGCGCCTGCTCGGGGGACATGTACGCCACCGTGCCCATCGTGGTGCCCACCTTGGTGAGGCGCGCCT
>Ga0180432_10009569_pt1 | contig 11795 bp, 16 predicted proteins | sample SS_ome_10_FD_132414 | JGI IMG/M metagenome (GOLD analysis project Ga0180432, IMG submission 132414) | Hypersaline lake sediment archaeal communities from the Salton Sea, California, USA - SS_1_MS_2 metaG | ecosystem: Environmental > Aquatic > Non-marine Saline and Alkaline > Hypersaline >... | reverse complement strand
GCTGGGGCGCTTCTCGCCGTCGCTCTTCCGGCCTTCTTCTTGGCGGACCGCTTCTTACCGGTAGGCACCGTCACGCCCTTGGTCAGGTCGCCCTTCTCGACGGCCTCGACCGTCTTGGCGACGTCCTTCTTCCGCGCCGCAGCGTCCGCTTTCGCATCGGCCTCGTACTCGGCCAGGGAAACGATCTTCTTCCGCTTGGCCGGGCGTTTGACCACGCTCCGCAGGCGCTGGGCGCTCTTGATCCGGACCTTCCGGTTCGTGGACACGTTGACCGCGTCCCACCCGCCGTGGGGGCTGACGCCGGTGATCCGGACATCCGCCAGCGACCCGCTGACTTTGCAGCGGTACGTCTGTCCGACCTTGACTTCGTTCTTCTTCATGGTTCTGCTCCTCATGTTGGGTCCCATCGGGACGGTTTCTTACAGTCTGACATCTTCACAGAGGCGGTTGTGCTCGTCGCCACCGCCGACCAGCTCGATCAGCCGGTCGGCGAACCATCGAATCTGCCGGTCCACATCGTCCCGCTGCGTCGTCGCCGTCTGGCAGAATGCGGCGATGGCCGCGACGGCGTGCGGGCTGAGGTTCTCGCGGAGGGCGTCGTTCAGCATGTCCTCCGGCTTGGGGTTCTCCGGCACGGTCACGCGGCGCTTCTTGCCGTCGACCTCGGCGTCATAGACCTTGCCGGTTGCGGCTCGTGCTCGTTTCATGGCGGTTCTCCTTGCTCAGCGGCTCTGGACGATGGTCAGCTGGAACTCGCTGCCGTCGGGCGTGGTGATGACCAGGCCGGCGTCCCGCGTCAGGACGCCCGCCTCGTCGAAGGTGCTGGTGCGCTCGATCCCGGCCAACTCGCCGGGCATGTCGAACTGGTCGAGGTCCTCGGTGTCCATGTAGGACAGCTCTTGCAGCAGGTTTCTCAGTGCGTCTTGCAGTTCGGTCTCGTTCATGGCTCGGTCCTTTCAGTCTGCGAAGTGCTGGAGCACGCGGACGTACTCCTCGATCTCGCTGTTGGTCCCGTCGTAGCCGTCGAGGGTGTGCTGGAGGCACTCGGCCATCGACCGGATGTCGTCCTCGCAGTCGGCGAGGACCATGTGCTTCCGGTCATCGCTACGCGGGCGGATGATCGTGACCTCGATGTACTCGTTGTCCGTCGTGCGGCTGATCTTGGCGAAGGCGCGCGGCAGCCTCTTGCCGCGCTCGATGCTTCCGGCCAGTTCGATGCTTGTGATTCTCATGGTCTTGTCCTTTCCGTTTGCCATGTTCATGGACACACAGGGCCATGGTTTTCCGCCCCCGCCAAGGGAATAACCGCGAGGGCTCACAGATTTATGTATGCCACATGCGTCGTCAGGTGCGCGACTTATGACAGCTAGCGAAGATTCTTCGAAAAAACCTGCGCCCCCCGCTGCCAGCGCGGCCGACCCCGGCGCCCAGGAAACCGCCGAGGCCGTGAACCCCGCGGCGCTGAGCATCGCGCAGGTGGCGCAGATGCTCGGCGTGCCCGTCGAGAAGGTGCAGGAGCATGTCGACGCCGGGGCGACGACGGGCCCGGGCGGGACGGTCAACCTCGTGCACTACGCGGCATGGCTGAACCGGGAACTGGTGAGGACCGATGGCAATTGACCCGTCCAGGTTGACGCAGTCGGAGTTGCTCCAGCTCATCAACGCCACACCGCTGGGCGTGGTGCTGACGCGGTCGCGCCTGCGCCGGCAGATGGACGCCGGGGCGCTGCGGTTCGGGGACGGGACGCACATTCATTTGGTGCGGTACGTTCGCTGGCTGATCGACGAGACGGACAAGCCCCGGCCGGGGAGGATGGACTATGCCGAGGCCCGCCGCCGCCAGGCCGAACGCAACCGTGCCGCGACCAAGGCCAGCCAGGACGTCTACCCCGTCCCGGAGATTGAAGACTACCCGCGACGACAGGCATGTGCCGAGTCGTTCCGACTGTTCTGCGAGACGTACTTCACGACGGCGTTCCACCGGGCGTGGTCGGACGACCATCTCCGCGTGATCAGCCGGATCGAGAGGGCCGTACGCGAAAGCGGGCTGTTCGCCTTCGCTATGCCTCGCGGATCGGGCAAGACGACGCTCGCTCGCTGCTCAGCGCTGTGGGCCGTCTTGTACGGCTACCGGCCCTTCGTTTGCCTGATCGGAGCTGCCGACGATCGGGCCAAAGAACTGCTGATCCCCATCAAGAAGCACATCCTGGAGAACCCGCTGCTCCTGGCGGACTTCCCCGAGGCGGTCTACCCGCTGCGGGCGCTGGAGAACTCATCGAAACGCCAGCTTCAGCAGCATATCCGGGGGCAGCTCACGCACGTGCACTGGGGCCAGGAAAAGCTGATCTTCCCAACGCTCGAGGGCGAGCACCTGCCGTTGGCGCTGCGTCAGGACGGCTACGAGACCAGTCCGTCTTCCGGCTCGATCATCACCACGACCAGCCTGGACGCCAACATGCGTGGCCAGCAGCACACACGCGTGGACGGGTCCATCATCCGTCCGTCGCTGGTGCTCCTGGACGATCCGCAGACGCGCCAGTCGGCCGCGTCGCCCACGCAGACCAAGCGCCGCATGGAACTGCTCAACGGCGACGTGCTGGGCATGGCCGGCCCGGGCGAGACCATCTCAGCCGTGCTGACATGTACGAAGATCTACGATGGGGACCTGGCCGACCAGGTGCTCGATCGCGAGAAGAACCCCGAGTGGGACAGCGAGTGCACCAAGCTGGTCTACGCCTTTCCGTCCAACGAGACGCTCTGGGACGAGTACACCCGCATTCGGAAGGTCGAAGGCCACGCCGAGGCCACCGAGTTCTACCGGCGACACCGGGAAGCGATGGATTCCGGCGCGATCGTGGCCTGGAAGGACCGGTACGACAGCCGTACGGAGATCTCCGCCGTCCAGCATGCGATGAACCTCCGGCTGAAAGTCGGCCCCGAGGCCTTCGCCAGCGAGTATCAGAACGAGCCGGTCCTTGAGCAGGTCAGCGACGACGTGCTGACCGTCGAACAGGTCTGCTCGAAGATCAACGGCTACCAGAGCGGGGAGGTGCCCCTGGCCGCCACGACGCTGACAATGTTCATCGATGTGCACAACAAGCTGCTGTTCTACTGTGTCTGCGCGTGGGAGGAGAGCTTCACCGGCTACGTCATCGACTACGGCACCTTCCCGCAGCAGAAGCGCTACAGCTTCACGCTGGCCAACGCCTCAAGGACGCTCCGGCGGGTGTTCCCTGGCACCGGTGTTGATGGGGCGATCCACGCCGGTCTGGAGAAGCTCGTCTCGACGTACCTCGCCCGCGAATGGAAGCGTGGTGGGGGCTTGATGAAGATCGACCGGGTGCTGGTGGACATGGGCTACAAACCGGGCATCGTGGCCGACGTGAAGCGCAGGGCCGGCGGTGCCGCGATGATGCTCTCGAAGGGGATCGGCATCCGCGCCAGCCGCAAGCCGCTCTCGACGTACACCCGCCACCCCGGAGAGGTCCACGGCCACTTCTGGTACGTCCCCAACATCCGCAAGACTGGCGAGTTCCCCCACGCGCTGGTGGACGTGAACTACTGGAAGACTTTCGTCCACGCTGGCCTGGCTACCGCCGCCGGGGACCGCGGCTGCATCTCGATCTTCGGCGAAGACGCCCGCGAGCATGACCTGTTCGCCGAGCACGTTGCCCATTCCGAAACCTGGGTCGAGACCAGCGCCCTGGGCCGCGTCGTGCACGAATGGTCCGCCCGGCCGACGCGTCCCGACAACCATTGGTTCGACTGCCTCGTCGGCTGCGCCGCGGCCGCATCGATGTGCGGAGTCAAATCCCCGGGCGAAATCGCACCCGAACGGCATAGGAAACGGTATACGCAGGCAGACCTGCGAAGGAAGTGGTGATGGCCGAACTGTCGGGACAGCGAAAGACATGGTCGCCCGACCCGGCGATGGTCGGCCTCACGTGCCGCAACTGCGGCTGTCGCCACTTCTACGTCGTGTACACGCGCCGAGCGCCGCGCGCCAAGCTGATCCGCCGTCGGGAGTGCCGCAATTGCGGCCGACGGATGACAACGGTTGAGCAGGAGAAATGACATGGAACGTTTGAATGAGTTCGAGCTGGAAGTACTCGAGAACTTGCCCGTCGAGCCGATAGGCCTCTCGCTGACAGAGCTTGCCGACGGGCTGCTTGATAACCGCAGCCCGGCTGCCAAGGGCAAGGTTCGCCGCGCGCTTGTGCGGATCACGGAGGTCCTCGGAGGTCTGCATGTGGACAAAGGCAATGACGACCTGGGCGGCTTTGCGGTGAAGATGTACGGCGTACCGAGAGCCACAATGCCGCAAGTGAGAACGTTCCTGGCAGAGATAGAAAGGGCGATGAGATTATGACCAGAACTCACGTTGTCATATCGGCCTGTACATCGGAGATAATCTCACGGCCATTGTGACCCAATGACAACGACCGCCTAGCAATGTCTCCTGGGTATTCTGTAGCAGAATCCGCAGAAGAAACAGTGCACGGCACTCCCCCAGTCGTCCAAGACCTTGATCTGTCGCTTACAGCAGGGAAGGTCAACCATGGTCATATCGGAGACCTCCGGTGAAATCCATTCCTCATTCTTCTTCATCTCCTTACCCTCAAACCGGATGAAGCTGCTACGGCCCCTATTGCGCTTCAGGGGTCGGATAAGGTGTTTATTTAGCAGGTCAGCCATGACGTTACTGGCGATGACATGCACGTAAGCCAACTGCTCTTGTGTCCACCAATGGTCAGGTGGTGCCGATTGGCCACAGTAAGGGCAGTACTGATCTTTCTCGTCTTCGTCCCCGTCTTCGGCAAGAGCCTCCTCGATGCCCTGCTCCACGAGGAAGTTGTCTATGCGACATTGCGCAAGCTGGCCGAGTTCATTCTCTCTGAGGCAGACTTTGAACTCGCGGCAGCAAAGGGAGCACTCCCTCCGGAAGAAGCCCTCGTCGTCAAGAGGAAACGATACCTGTCTACTTCTCACTGGGCTTCTCCGCCTCAAGTTGCGAAAACCGCCTTATGAGGATAGTCGATAGGGCGGCAGCACAATTCAACGCCAGTTCTGCGAAGTTCTCGGAGACCGCTGGTGGAGCCGCCCCTTTTCCGTGGGCGTCTCCAAGCACATTTCGCATGCCGCCCAATTTACTGGCTATGCCTGCCAGAGCATTGAGAAGCTCAGTGACTGCTCCCGTTGGGTCGCAGTCGTCAAACCTCAGTGCTTTACGTGCTGACTTCCATAAATCAGTGACTTGGAGTTTCTTCGGGAGGGCTGCCCCCAGCTTCTCATGAATGGTCCGCATCACGCTTTCGAGGCAGGCAATACTCCGCGTGATAGCGTTGTCGAACTTGCCGTCCCTGATGCCCTCTCGTGCCGCCTCGACGTCCTTGTATGCCGCGAAGAACTCGCCACTCTGAAACAACCCACGTGCTGTAGAGACGTTTTGACGGGTTGTTTCGGCGGTGACCAGAGTACACGTGCGACAGTAGTCCAGCGTTGTCATACGCTTGCGGATTTTGCAGAAGAGATCTCCGAACGATACGCTGACACCGCCATAGTGCGGGCTTAGCGTAATCTTGGATGAGGCTGCATCACAGCCTACTTCACGGAACACTTTGCCTGCGGGGCAGTTGAAGCAAACCGTCGGGGTGGTTTCGTTAGTGTTGCCCTCACCTGTCTGCTTGGCTGCGCGACATATCAAAGTGCCAACTCCGAGTTGCTGGAATTGACAGTCGATGTTGTCGTCTTCGGACGGCTCGATGAGGTCTTGGGGCATTACTGGTACTCCCGAAGCTAGCCTGCTCACCTACCATAACGTGGCGTTAACCTATGTCCAGATCGCGCGGAAGGTAGCAAAGTTGCTATCAGATGTCTAGCGGTAGACATCCCACGGGATTTCGCTTGGAGCACCTCCGGTCCCGCGGGAAAATATATGCGGCATCGAGGGGCACGCCTCGGCGGCCCCGCCTGAAAACCGAATATTGCCCAGGGAACAGGGCCGGCCAGCCCTGAGTCTTCGGAGACGAAACTGAAGCCCCACCTTCACCTGATCAGGTGTGGAGGTGGGGCTTTTTCTTTGGGCACACAGCGGGATGGAGCAGTTGGCAGCTCGGCGGGTTCATGCCCCGCAGGTCGCCGGTTCGAGTCCGGCTCCCGCAAGTATGGCAGACGAACTGGACAACACGATTCGCGAGAACGCCACAGGGCCCAAGCGTGCCCGGGGCGACGCCGGCGAGATGGAGCAGCACCCGCTGAAGGACCAGATCGACGCGGACAAGTACCTGGCCGAGAAAAACGCCGGGCGGAATCCCGCCAAAGGCTTCACGCGGGTGAAGATCGTCCCGCCCGGAACGGTGTGACCATGGGCTGGTGGCCATTCACAAAGCGAAGTCGGCGAACAGGTGTAATGACCCGAACGCTGGTGGTCCGTGCGAAGTTCGACTCGGCCCAGACCACCCCGGACAACCGGCGGCACTGGGCCAACGCTGACGGCCTCTCGGCCGATGCAGCGGCCAATCCGGAGGTGCGCCGCACCCTCCGCAACCGTGCCCGCTACGAGGTGGCCAACAACTCCTACGCCCGGGGCATTGTCCTGACACTGGCCAACGACGTGATCGGTACGGGCCCGCAACTCCAGATGCTGACCGACGGTCCCGAAGCCAACCAGACCATCGAGCGTGAGTTCGCTGCCTGGTCCAAGGCGGTGGACCTCCCGGGCAAGCTCCGAACGATGCGGCAGGCCCGGGCGCAGGACGGCGAGGCATTCGCCGTGTTGTTCAGCAACGACCAGCTCGATTCGCCAGTCAAGCTGGACCTCAAGCTCATCGAGGCCGACCAGGTCGCCACGCCTTCGGTCAGGCGGGCCCTGGACGGCGGCACGGACGGTATCGTGTTCGATTCCCTGGGCAACCCGAAGCAATATCACATCCTGAAGTCCCATCCCGGCAGTGGCACGGGCACCGGTGCCCTTGATTACGACCAGGTCCCCGCCGAGAGCGTAATCCACTGGTTCCGCGCCGACCGGCCTGGCCAGCGCCGGGGGTTGCCGGACATCCTTCCGGCGCTGCCGCTGTTCGCGCAGCTCCGCCGTTACACGCTCGCGGTGATCGGCGCGGCCGAGTCGGCGGCCAACATTGCCGTGCTGATGAAGACCGGCGCCCCGGCCGGGGGCGAAGCGGCCGAGGTCGAGCCCATGACGGAGATGGAGTTCGTCTCGAACATGGCTGTCTTCACGCCCGAGGGATGGGAGCCGTCGCAGGTCAAGGCCGAGCAGCCCGCAACCACGTACGACATGTTCAAGCGGGAGATCCTCAACGAGATCGCCCGTTGCCTGAACATGCCGTACAACATCGCAGCCTGCAATTCGTCGGGCTACAACTACGCCTCGGGGCGCCTGGACCACCAGACATACTTCAAGAGCATCCGTGTCGAGCAGTCCCACCTGGAGACGGTCGTCCTGGACCGCATCCTAGAGGCCTGGCTGGCCGAGGCCGTAAAGGTCTACGGCCTGCGGGGGATCGATGAGTTCGGCCACCAGTGGTTCTGGGACGGGCACGAGCATGTCGACCCCGCCAAGGAGGCGACCGCCCAGGAGAAGCGCCTCCGGAACAACACCACGACGCTCGCTGCGGAATACGCGCGCCAGGGCAAGGACTGGGAGACCGAACTGCGCCAGCGTGCCAAGGAAGTGGCGCTGATGAAGGAACTGAGCCTGTCCCAAGCGGACACACCGGCCCCCTCGCGGCATGCACCAGAAGAGGACGATGACGATGAAGCAGAGCAAGACAAATCCGAAGCCGCCTGAGCAGTTAGAACTCACGGCCCAGATGGACATCACTGCCGGCGCGGACAGCGGCGACGGCAAGCCCTCACTGCCCCGGTTCAGCATGGTCGCCTACACCGGCGCCCCCATGCGGCTGGCGGCATGGCGCTACCCGGTAGTCGTGGACCTGGCCGGCCTGACCATTCCCTCGCAGTCCAGGCCCGTCCGCTTCGGGCACGATGCCAACAGCGGTGTCGGCCACTCCGATTCGATCCGCGTCGAGGACGGCAGGCTCATCGCCGCGGGCGTCGTCTCGCGCGATACCGCCGTGGCGAAGGAGATCGTCGCCTCGGCGAAGAACGGCTTCCCGTGGCAGGCCTCGATAGGGGCATCCGTCGAGCAGTTCGAGTTCGTCAAGGACAACCAGGCCGTGTTGGTCAACGGCAGGGACTTCACCGGGCCCTTGAACGTCGTCCGCAAGGCGACGCTCGGGGAAATCAGCTTCGTCGATCTTGGAGCCGACGGCAACACGTCGGCCAACGTGGCCGCTTCGGCCAAGGAGAACCAGACCATGGACGAGAACACCAGCGACAAGAACACCGCGGAAGCGGCCGACCAGGGCAAGGATGCGACCGAGGTCGAGCGGCAGGTCGACGCCGGCACAGAGGCCGGCGGGCCTGCCATCAAGGCCTCGGCGGCGACCGCCACGGCGCCCGATGCGGGGATCACCGCCGACCCGGTCGCCGACATGCGCGCCCGCGCCGCGGCCGAGCAGAAGCGGATCGCGGCCGTGCGGAAGGTATGTGGCGATGATCACGCGGAGATTGCCGCCAAGGCGATCGCCGAAGGTTGGGATGTGACCCGCACAGAACTGGAAGTGCTGCGCGCCGATAGGCCCAAGGCCCCGGCGGCGCATGTGCCTGACAATTCCATGACCGGCGCGGTCCTCGAGGCCGCGTGCATGCTGACTGGCGGGATCAAGGGCGACGACGTGGCCAACGCCTACGGCGAGCAGTCCGTCGACGCCGCCGATAAGCGATTCCGCGGCGGCATCGGCCTGCAGGAACTGCTGCTCGAGGCGGCCTGGGCCAACGGCTACGACGGCCGGAACTTCCGCGATAGCCGGTCGGTGCTGCGGTTTGCCTTTGCGCCGCAGCTGGGCATCCAGGCGGCGCTGTCCACCGTCGACATCGGCGGGATCCTGTCGAACGTCGCCAACAAGTTCCTCCTGGAGGGCTTCTTCAGCGTCGAGCGGACATGGCGGAACATCTGCGCGGTCCGCAACGTCTCGGACTTCAAGACGGTCACCAGCTACCGGCTGATCGGTAAGGACCAGTACGAGCTGGTCGCCCCGGGCGGGGAACTGAAGCACGGGACGCTTGGCGAGGAGTCCTACACCAACAAGGCCGACACGTACGGCCTGCTGCTCAGCATCGACCGGCGCGACATCATCAACGACGACCTGGGCGCCATCACGACCGTGCCGCGTAAGCTCGGCCGGGGCAGCGGCCTGAAGATCAACGACGTGTTCTGGACGGTGTTCCTGAATAACAGCGGACTCTTCAAGACGGCCAACAAGAACTACCTCACCGGTGTCGACACGGTGCTCAGCATCGACGGGCTGACCAAGGCCGAGGTCAAGTTCATGGACCAGGTCGACCCCGACGGCAAGCCCATCGGCATCATGCCGGCCATCGTCCTGGTGCCCACGGCGCTGAGTGCGATCGGCACGCAGCTGTGGAAGTCGCTGGAGATCCGCGACACCACGGCCAGCACGAAGTACCCCATCGCCAACCCGCACCAAGGCAAGTTCCGCGTCGAGGTCAGCCGGTACCTGTCCAACAGCAGCTACACCGGCAACAGCGACAAGGCGTGGTATCTGCTGGCCGAGCCGGCGGACCTGCCGGTGATCGAGGTCGCGTTCCTCAACGGCCAGGAGTCGCCCACCATCGAGACGGCCGACGCGGACTTCAATGTGCTCGGCGTGCAGATGAGGGGCTACCACGACTTCGGCGTGGCTCTCCAGGACCCCAAGGGCGGCATCAAGAGCAAGGGGGAGGCATGACTGCCATAGCCCCAGTTAGGAATCATTATCAATAAGGCCAGCAACGACAGGAGAACGATCTGATGGCAACAGTACAGTTCATTCACGACGGCGACGCAATCGACTACACGCCTGAGGCGGACATTGCCGCCGGGCAGGTCGTGGCGCGCAACGACCTGCTGGGCGTGGCCAAGCGGCCGATCCCGGCCGGCACGCTGGGCGCCCTGGCGGTGGTCGGGGTGTTCGACTTCCCCAAGGCCACGGGCGCCGGGACGGCCATCCAGGCGGGCGAAAGCCTGTTCTGGGACGAGGCCGAGGAGGTCGCCAAGCTCGACGATGAGTCCGGGGCGAACCCCCTGATCGGTCAGGCCGTTGCCCACGCCGACAGGGACGATGACACGGTCGCCATTCGGCTGAGCCAGGGCTACGTCGGGAACATCAACGACGATTCCGACGAGAGCGGCTACGAGAGCGAGTCGGGCTCGTAGCAGCGGGAGTGTGATAGCGTGGCCGACATGCTCGAACAAGGTGCCGCATGGTTGGATCGGATGCGCGTCAAGCATGCCTCGCGCAGCGTGACGTACGTCCGCGGCGCCGAGTCCGTTGAGCTGTCTGCCACGCTGGGCCAGACGACGTACGAGGTCGCCGACGAGTTCGGCACCACGGTCGAGGCCAAGGCGACGGACTTCATCCTCAGCGCGGCCGATCTGGTGCTGTCCGGCCAGAAGTCGCAGCCACAGCCGGGCGACCGGATTCGCGTGACAGTTGGCGACGAAGTACACGTCTTCGAGGTGATGGACCTCGGCGGCGCGGGCCATTGGCGGCCGAGCGACCCCTACGGGCACACGCTCCGGATTCACACCAAGCTCGTGGATACGGAGGCGGCATCATGACGACCGGACAGATCCTCTTGGCAATTGCGGCGGTCTTGCTGGGCGGCGGTGTGTTGACTGGCGCCGGGTGTTGGGTCGTCTCAGGCATGTTCGGCCTGCGGGCCCGCATGGCCCTGGTCGAGGGCGAAATCGTGCACCTGAAGGCCGAGATCGCCGCGATCCGCTCGACCTGCCACGGCCGGGAGCTGTGGCTCCGTGAGACGTGCGAGACGATGGGCCGGATCGACAAGAACGTGGTCAAGATCGCGGCCAAGCTGGACATCGAGATCGAGGAGTAGCGCCGTGTCGGTAGCCGTGGACATCGCCGAGGCCGTAAAAGAAGCCCTCAATGCTGGGAGTTTCTCGCAGCCCTTCACGGCCAGCCGAGAGTACCGCCCCGCGTTCGAGCTGAAGGACATGACCGATCTGCACGTGACGGTCGTGCCCCATGCCGTCGAGGTCACGTCGCTGTCGCGGTCCATGCAGCAGTACGACGTGCAGATCCACGTGGCGGTGCAGAAGAAGTTCACCGACGACAGTCCGGACGAGCTAGACCCGCTGATGGACCTGGTGGAAGAGGTAATGGACTTCTTCCGGCTGCGGAAGCTCGGCGACACCGGCGCGTCGTGCGTGGGCGTGGCCAACGCGCCGGTCTACGCCGCCGAGCACATGGCTGAGCTTCGGCAGTTCACGAGCCTCGTGACGCTGACGTTCCGGGTGATGAGGTAGGGAGCCAAAGAATGGTGGGCATGAACTTCAATCTGGCCAAGGGCATGTTCTTCACGTCGCCCGCCGTGCTAGGCGCGGTGGACCGCGCTACGCGGCGGGTGCTGTCGAAGTTCGGGGCCTACGTCCGCCGCTCGGCGCGCAGCAGCATCCGCAAGCGCAAGAGAGTCTCCGAGCCCGGCAAGCCGCCCTCCAGCCACACGGGGCTGCTGCGGAAGTTCATCTTCTTCGGCTACGACCGGGCGGACCGGACGGTCGTCATCGGCCCGGTCCCACTGCGGGCCAAGGCCGAGGCGCCGGAGTTGCTGGAACACGGCGGGCGCGTGCATCGCAAGGTCGGCAAGCGCCGCCGGCGGACTATGACCTACCGGCCGCGGCCGTTCATGGG
>Ga0180432_10009568_pt1 | contig 11795 bp, 7 predicted proteins | sample SS_ome_10_FD_132414 | JGI IMG/M metagenome (GOLD analysis project Ga0180432, IMG submission 132414) | Hypersaline lake sediment archaeal communities from the Salton Sea, California, USA - SS_1_MS_2 metaG | ecosystem: Environmental > Aquatic > Non-marine Saline and Alkaline > Hypersaline >... | reverse complement strand
GATGATGATTTCGTAAGGTTTGGTCACGGTGGATCGTTTACGGAACTCCAAAGATCCTTGAACTTCTCTTGTACGAATGGGTCCAATCGTTGGTGGTAGTCCTCCGGCAAGCGAAGCACCCGGATCAGTTCCTGGACATCGGCCAAGTCTTTCAGACGCCCCGCGGCGGTCATGCCGGAAGCGATTTTCAACTCGATCAGGCTAGTCAGGCTCAGCCAACACACCCCGTCCTTCTCGATGTTCGAGGCCCCGGGATCGGGGAATGACACCGGCTTCGGCTTGCCGTCACCTGGAAAATCACCGCTGACCAAGAACTCGACCCGCACACCGGACTCGGGATCGCGCAGGTTCCTGCTGCCCGCAAAAAGTGGCACGTATCCCAACCCCTCCAACTCACGATGGATCTGTTCCAACCCCTCGCGTGTGACCAGGATGTCAACGTCTTCTGTAAAGCGACGATACCCGTGAGCGAACAGCGCCATGGCCCCCGCGACCGCATAAGGGATATTCAGTTCAGCAAACCGCTGGGTGATCTTGCGCAGCGTCAGGTGCAAGGCACTCTTTTCTTCAAAGTGCATACTCCCCTCCCGCAACGCCCATTGCAGTTCGCCGTTCAACCGCTGTTCGTAAGCGATCATCGCATTTTCAGTCTATTCCCGGTCTGTGCGTATGCCAATCGGTGGCCTGCTGGAACATGTGGGCCCCGCGGAGCAACCGCTCCTCTTCAAACGGCGGGGCCTGCAGTTGCAAGCCGATGGGCAACCCCTCGGAGTTGAATCCGCAGGGAATCGAGATGCCGCCGATGCCGGTCAGGTTCGTGCTGACCGTGTAAAGGTCTAACAGGTACATCGAGAGCGGATCGTCGGTCTTTTCACCGATTTCATAGGCGGGCGTGGGAGTAACCGGCCCAATGATCAGGTCCACCTGCTCGAACGCCCGATCGAAGTCCTGCCGGATCAGCCGCCGCACCTTGAGGGCCTTCTTGTAGTAGGCTTCGTAGTAACCGGCACTCAGGGCGTACGTGCCGAGCATGATGCGGCGCTTCACTTCAGCACCAAACCCTTGGGCCCGCGTGCGGCGATACATGCGGATCGAGGGGTTGTCAAGGTCGTTCAGCGCCGCCGTATCGCCTGACTTTTCGAGCTTACGCCGCTCGGCCTCCAACTCGGCCGCCAGTTGCGTCTCATCGGCCCGATAACCATAGTGGACACCATCGTACCGGGCCAGGTTGCTCGAAGCTTCGCAGGGGGCAATGATGTAGTAGGCAGCCACAGCGTACTTGCTGTGCGGCATGGAGAGTTCCTCGACCGTGGCCCCGAGCGACTTGTATACGTCGACCGCCTCACGCACCGCCGTTTCCACCTCCGGATCCAGCCCCTCGCCAAAATGCTCGCGGACAATGCCGACCCGCAAGTTGGCCAGGGGTTGGCGGATCGACCGGGTGTAGTCGGGGACGGGCAGGTCGATCGAGGTCGAGTCGGCCGGGTCGTAGCCGGCGAGCACTTCCAACAGCAGCGCGGCGTCTTCGGCGGTCCGGCTGATCGGTCCGATCTGGTCCAGGCTGCTGGCGAAGGCCACCAGCCCGTAGCGGCTCACCCGCCCGTACGTCGGCTTCATCCCGGTCACGCCGCACAGCGCGGCCGGACAGCGAATCGATCCGCCCGTGTCGCTGCCGACCGCCAACGGCGACATGGAAGCCGCCACGCATGCGGCAGCTCCGCCGCTGGAGCCGCCGGGAACCCGCTCCAGATCCCAAGGGTTGCGCGTGAGTTGAAAGGCCGATGTCTCATTCGAGCCGCCCATGGCAAACTCGTCCATGTTCGTCTTGCCCACGAGCACGGCATCGGCCGCCTTCAGCCTGGCCACGATGGTGGCGTCGTAGGGTGGGCGGAAGTTCTCCAGAATCCGCGAAGCGCAGGTGGTCGGTTCGCCCTGCGTTGCCAGTAGATCCTTGACCGCCACCGGCAATCCACCCAAACGGCCCATTGGCTTGCCGGCCTTCCTCTTCTGGTCGATGGCAGCCGCCCGGCCGAGCGCCGCCTGCCTGTCAACCCGCAGAAACGCCTTTATCGAACCATCGCAACGCTCGATCCGTTCGAGAAACGCCTCGGTGATCTCGACCGACGTGATCGCGCCCGCGCCAAGTTGCGCCAACAGCTGCGTGGCAGTCAGTTCGATGAGAGGCATTGCGAGTTTGTTGGGGAAGCTATCGGCTGTCGGCTATCAGCTATCAGGCTTGGGCTTTGTCTCACACCTCGCCCAATACGGCGGGCACAAGGTAGCACTCGTCGTCGGGGTGCGGGGCATTGGCCAGGGCCTGTTGCCGGCTAAGACTAGGCAGAACCCGGTCGTCACGGAAGACATTCGTCACGTCCAGCGCGTGGGCCATTGGCTCAACCTGCTCGGTATCGACCTCCGCCAGCAGGTCCATGTAACCGAGAATCTGGTCCATCTGCCTGGTCATCGTGTCGAGCTCGTCGTCCGACAACAAGAGCCGGCCCAACAAGGCGACTTTTTCGACTTCTTCACGCGAAATTGCCATGGCAGATTGGCCTATTTCTCCTTCGTGGCGGACTTAGTCGCCTCCTGGGCCGCTGCTTCAGGTGAAAGCTTGAATGGGGCACGGCGGACGACCTTCGTGACCGCCCCGCTACGTATGCACTGTGTACACACCCGCATCGTTTTATGCGTACCGTTGGCAGTCGTCACCCGAACCTTCTGCAGATTGGGGCGGAACTGCCGCCGAGTTATGCCGGTGATCTTTGTGCCCACTCCCCCGAGGTATTTAGCCTTGCCTCGATGGGTGACAGAATTGCCCATCTGGGGCGTCTTACCACATACTTCGCAAACTCGAGCCATTCCAGCATCCCCTCAACGGAAGGTTACCAACAAAGAGACAAGCTTTTAATATAGCCGTCCCGTCGGCCGACACAAGGGCATTCGGCCGCCAAAAAACAGCCAGCAAGTAGGGCCGGGTGTGTCGGCCGCTACTTGAATACAGTACCTGAATTCAAGATGCACGACCTCCCCACGGGCCCCGATGGCATGAGAACCGACTCCCCGATGGCTTCTCCAGACGGTTGTCCGGCACAGCCGGCCCTACGTTGAGCACTACCGGCGGTGCGAGCCAACGCCATGCCGCATCAGTTGCTTGAGATCCTCCAGGTGATTCTGGTAGACCCCGCGAGGGTCGGTATTGTGCTTTACGCATAGCGACGCCGCCATACCTAGAACTTCACCCATCATCCCGGTGGTCTTCTGCACTCGGACGGTACCCAACGCCACGTGGGTGACGCTGATGTTCCGTCCGGCCATCATCAGGTTGTCGACGTTGCGGGAATAGAGGCACCGGTAAGGAATCGGATACGGTCTGATGCGTTTGCTCTTGGCGATCGATCGGAACTCGGCGCCGGGGAAGTGCTTGGAGTTGGCCGGGGCCGGATAGTGCAGATCGATACCCCAGGTGGTCGTCACGCTGGCATCGGGGAACTTCTTGCCGGTTTCGATGTCCTGCTGGGTGAGGACGACGTCGCCCATCAGCCGGCGTGATTCTCGTTTCCCACCCACGTAGGCCACCCAGCCAAGTCGCCGGTTTGCGATTTCAGACCTCATCCGGCTCTGGTTTTTCAGGTAGGCCCAATTGCCGTAGACGACGCGGAGTGCGTAATCGCGGACATACTCGAATTGAGCAATTTGATCACGGTTCATGCCGGTTTCCCAGTCCCATTCTCCCTTGGTCACTCGCTGGTAGCTCTGGTCGTCGAACTGCACGGCCCAAGGGCAATCGGGAAACGCAACGGGTTTTTGGGTTTTCACGGAATACCACTGCACGGAGGTTCCCATGGTCATCCGGTCACCTTTTTCCGGGGCGAGCGATTCGCCGGTTTGGTCGCGTCCTTCGCGGCCCATGCGATAGTCGGCCCCGGCGAGGTGCCCGACGGTGCCATCGCCCGTGCAATCGGCAAACAGGGGAGCCGGGAATCGCAGGTTCTTGCTGCTTTCGATGTGCTTGGCAATCACGGCAACGATACGGTTTCCTTGCTTCTCCACCTTGAACACGTGCATGTTCAAAAACGGCCGGATGTTCTTTTCCGCCTGCACCACGCGCAGCTTCTTCTCGTCCTCGTAGTTCGAGGCCGGTCCGGCGTTGTGCACCCGCTTGATGGGGTCCATTTTGAGTATCCGCCGGCTCTCCGGTCGGTCGGGATGTTTCTCGGCTTCCCGGAAATCGTAATAGCCGATCGGCGCGATCTCCTTGACGACACTACCGAGTGCGGGATACGGCGGCTGATCGATCTTGCCCGACAACCCCACCCGCACCTCGGAACTGTTGTTGCCGCCCAGCACCGGGCGGTCCTGGATCAGTGCGACCTGCACGCCCAATCGGGCTGCCGAGACGGCGGCGCACGTGCCCGCAATACCGCCACCGACCACGACGAAGTCGAACTGCCCCGCGTCCTCAGGTGTTTCGGGCAGGCCGAGTGCCTTGCGGCGGAATTCGGCCATCGGCTCACCTTGGTTCGGTGGTGTGAACCGGGCATCGGTCGTGAAGAAGATGGCGTCGCAACGACCGTCGAAGCCGGTCAGGTCGTGCAGGGCAACGGTGGTTTTCTTGCCGGGGATCTCGATCGTCCCGCCGTCCTGCCAATGCCACTCGGCTCCCTCGGTGCCGAACACGGTCTTCAAGGGCCGGCCACCAACGATCACCTGAAACTTGCCGGGAGTCCCCGGCACCTTCCACGGGCCGACCCAGTCGCGGGTGCGAACCCAAACGCGATACGTTCCGGCGGCGGGAAACTCGACGCTCGTGGTGGCATCCCCGACCGGCACACCCAGCCCGTGAGCCAACAAGAAGGGTGAGCCCATCTGGTCCATGAACTGCTGGTCAACTACCCAGCCGCCCGGGTTTTCAAAACCCTCGGCTTCCACCAAAACGCTCCCCGCCCCGGCTGCCGAGGCAACCGACACCCATCCAACGACGATCAATAAACAACACAGAACAGGCTTTATCGCTCTTTTCATCGCTCTCATTTCCATCATCCCCGCGGATGCGAATCTAAACTGATTTGCCGGGCCTTTCGGATACCTTCCGGCCGATCACGGCATTAGGACCCGCACCCACCAAAGTATCCGCAGTCGACGAATAATGCAAACACCCGTCCAACAACTCGACAATCGCCGGCTCAGCGGATAGTCTGGCACGAAGGTCCGGTCAGGTCGTCGACTGTTGATGACCGGCAATGCGAGGGAAATGAAAACGGAAATTGAGGGAACAAGACATGAACACCGACCAGACAAACGCGTACGACCGTCGGAGTCGCCTTCGATTCTGCGGACTATTGGCTGCAACGCTCGGCGTGATCCTCGCCCAAGTGCTCCCGGCCCAGGGAGACCCGGCCGTAGGAGTCATCGCTCACTTGAACTTCGACCAGAGCAAGGGCCGGCTCGTGCCCGACTGCTCCGGTCGGGCTAACCACGCGATCGTACGGTCCGGCGTGCTGGTCAAGGGCGTCCGGGGCACCGGGCTGTCGTTCGACGGCCGCACGGCTTCGGCCTTCTGCGCGCACTCCGATACGTTGAGTCCCGCCGACTGCCTGAGCATCGAGAGTTGGATCAAGCTGAGTTCGCTACCACATACCGGAAACCCATCGGTGGTACGCAAGGACGGCTGCTATGCCCTCCGCTTCAACGGCCAACGGCTCGGCTTCCTGCTTTGGATCGATGGCGGCCCGGTCTCGCTCAGTTCCCGGAAGACCGACTGGACCCTGGACCGGTGGTACCACCTGGCGGCCACGTATGACGGGTCACGAATGCGCCTGTTTATCGACGGCGTCGAAGATTCCAACTCGCCCCGACCGCAGACCGGCAAGATCGACGCCAGCCCGACCCCCTGCGGCATCGGCTCTTCCGGTAGCCAATACCTGTTCCACGGTGTGATCGACGAGGTGCGACTCTATGATCGGGCCGTCACGGCCGAGGAGGTCCGCGCGTCTCACCGAAAGGGTCTTGCCGGACTGCGCGAGCAAAAGGACCTGGCAGTCAAGCCCAGGCCAATCGGCGACGCGTTCTCGGCGTTCCGCAAGCCGACAAGAAAAATCGCCATGCTCCAGGAAGGTTTCCTCTGGATCGACGCCGAGGATTTCACAAACTACGGCGGCTGGTCGCTGGACACGCAGTTCGTCCACCTGATGGGTTCGGCCTACCTGATCGCCGCAGGCATCGGAACGCCGGTCGAGGACGCCACGGTCGAGGTGGATATTCCCAAGGCGGGCCGCTACCGCGTTTGGGTTCGGGCCAAGGACTGGCTCAAAGACCACTCACCGGGGAAGTTCACGGTGCGCGTGGGTGATGCCCTGTCGAAGCAGGTCTTCGGATCTGCCGACACCGAGGCCTGGACCTGGCAGTCGGCCGGCGAGTTTGATCTCAAGCCGGGTCCCAGCCAAATCGCCCTGCACGACCTGACCGGATATTACGGCCGGTGCGACGCGCTGATCCTGACCACCGATCTCAACTACACGCCGCCGGATGAAGTCAAACAGATCCAGAAGGAGCGGAGCCGTTTGACCGGGTTGTCGCTGGAGCCGAAGCGTGTGGGGCAGTTCGACGTGATCGTCGTCGGTGCCGGGGCGGCCGGGAGCTGTGCCGCGCTGGCCTCGGCCCGAACGGGAGCCAAAACGGCCCTCTTGCAGAACCGGCCCGTCCTGGGTGGCAACGCCAGCATCGAACTCGGCGTGCCCATCTGTGGCGCAGGCACCTCGCATCCCAACGCCCGAGAAAGCGGAATCATCGAAGAGGTCGGCCGCATTAAGGCACGATTCGGCTACCCCAAGATGAGCGAACCTTTTCGGCTGGCAGCCGAAAATGAGAAGAACCTCTCCGTGTTCTTCAACCGCCACGTGTTCGCCGTCGAGATGCAGGCCGACGACCGGATCGCCGCCGTCAAGGCGATCGACACCCTTACCGGCACCATCACCACCTACGAAGCCAAGTTCTTCATCGACTGCACGGGCGACGGCTGGGTCGGCTACTATGCGGGTGCCAAGTACCGCCTGGGACGCGAGGCCCGCAGTGAATTCAACGAAAGTCTTGCCCCGGAAAAACCGGACAAGATCACCATGAGCGGTTGCCTTATGGGCCGGCGGGCGTTGTCGTATCGGGCCGAGAACATGGGCAAACCGGTTGAATACACGCCTCCACCCTGGGCCGCAAAGCTCCCGCCGCCCGATGAGTTCGGACGCAAGCCCCGGGGTTTCGTCGGCGGCCAATGGTGGCTGGAGCACGAGGGCGAAATCGACGACCTCTGGGACGCCGAAAAAGCCCGCGACGAACTGATCCGCATCACCTTCGGCTACTGGAACTACATCAAGAACGGCTGGCCCGAACGCGCCCGAGCCGCCAATTATGCCCTGGTCTACGTGCCCATCGTCGAAGCCAAACGCGAATCCCGGCGACTCGTGGGCGATCACATCCTGACGCAAAACGACGTGCAAAACGCCACGGTGTTTCCCGACCGAATCTCCTACGGCGGCTGGCCGCTCGACGTGCATCACGCGCAGGGAATCTACTCGGGCAAGGAGGGCCCGTTCCATTGCAATCCACACGTGCCGATCTATACGATCCCCTTCCGGTGTCTCTATTCGGCCAACATCGACAACCTGCTGTTCGCCGGCCGCAACGTGAGTGTCACCCACATCGCCTTGGGTACGGTCCGCGTGCAGGGCACGCTGGCCCCGTTGGGCCAGGCCACGGGCACGGCAGCCGCCTTGTGTCTACAATACGACACCACCACGCGCGGGCTCTACAAGGAGCACATCGGACAGCTTCAGCAGACCTTACTCAAATTCGATCAGTATATCCCCAGCATCAAAAATGAAGATCCGGCCGACTTGGCCCGCAAAGCCAAGATCACTGCCTCCAGCACCGCACGCTACGAGCTGTTCGACCGCAGCAACGTGGCGCTGGACAAGGACCACCCACTCAACATGCCCCGGGCGGTCATGTTTCCGCGAGGCGCGAGCGACTCGCTGGAAGCCGTCTTCCTCCGGTTAGGATCGAGCAATCCCGAGCCGACCGAAGTCGAACTGCACGTGCGCACGGCCAAGGCGTCGGGCGACTTCTCGTCCACCCAGGATCTCGCCATTGCCAAGGCCGTTGTTCCACCCAAGGGGCAATCGTGGGCAAAGTTCCATATCGATGGCGAGATCGGCGGACCGTACGCTTGGGTGTGGCTGCCCGAAACCGAGGGGATCTCCTGGCGGCTGATGGACGGCGGGCCGCTTGGCACCTGCCGGGCGTACGGCGGCGGCGAAAAGCGCCCGTGGCATCCCATCGAGGGCCAGCAGTATGCCTTCTTCACCCAGCCGCCGCTGGCCATCGAAACCGATTGCCGGCCGGAAAATATAACCAACGGCATTGCGCGAATCGTCGGCGACGCCTCGAATGCGTGGGCTTCCGATCCCACGCAGTCCATGCCGCAATGGGTGGAGCTCGCCTTCGCCTCGCCCGTCCGCGTGAATACCGTCTATCTGACCTTCGATACCGATCTGAATGCGTCGCACCATACCGTGCCGCTGGTGCGCCAGTGCGTGCGCGATTACGAGCTCTCGTATCACGACGGTCAAAAGTGGACGACGCTCGCCACCGTGCAAGGAAACTTCCAGCGCCGGCGGGTGCATCGGTTCGACGCAGTGTCGGCCTCGAAGCTGAGACTCACCGTCAACGCCACCAACGGCGACCGGTCAGCCCGCGTGTTCGAGATTCGTGCGTACCACGAGTGACGATCCCACAGCCGAGAAGCGGCGTGATAAGGAAGAAGCGGACCGCGTGATGCTCCGGCGTGCTTCGTCTCGGTCTACCGCCGTGCTCCGAAACGGCGGTGCATGCGTGAGAACCACGCGGTCAGGCCCGCCACCAAAAATAGCGCGCCGGAGAAACTCGCCAGCACGTGCCACTGCTGTCGATCGAAACAGGCCAGCACGGCCATCACCAGGCCCAAAACGGCCATGCTCCAGGCCACCATCAGCGCGGGCAGGGCCGACGGCTTCGGCACGGGCCGCTGCTGCTGTTGAGCCATCCGCCGGGCGACCCGATTCCAACCGGCGTCGGTCCCCCGCGAAAGCAGCTCTAGCATGACAAGCACCGCCAGTGGCACGAGCACGGCGGCCAGCGTTTCGACGGTTCGCAGATGCCCCTGAACCCAGGTCGTCAGCCCGCTCAAACCGGCGATTCGATCGAACCAGCCGCCCTCGGTCAATCCAAACTTGATCAGCCCACTGGTCGCGAAGCCGATCACCACCGTCAGCCACACGCAGCTTCGCCCGACGCGTTTCGAGAACAAGCCCCAGATGGTGGGCAGCATCAGCGGCCCGATCAACAGTGCGGCGATACCCAATGCCGTCTGCTCCGCGCCGCCCAGCCAGGGCACGGCAAGCGTGCCGCCGATCAGCCCGGCACCGAGAACCGCGGCGATGATTCGCCCCACAACCACCAGTTGTTTTTCGGAGGCCTCGGGGTGGAAGAGACGGTGGTAGAAATCGCGGGTGAGCACCCCGGCAAACACGTTGAGCTGGGAATCGACCATGCTGGCGGTGGCCGAGAACATGGCGGCGATCATCAGCCCGACCATTCCCGCCGGCAGAACGCTCTGGCAAGCCAGGATATAGGCTTCCTCGGGATTGGCTTCGGGGTTGACCACGCGATAGAGCATCGGCGGCAGCATCCAGACAAAAGGGCTGACGAGGTAGAGGATTCCGAACAGGTAGGCCCCCTTTCGGGCGTCTTTCGGGGTTGGCACGCAGAGGTATCGCTGGGCGAACGCCCACTCCCCACCCACGCTGGCGAACTGGATGCCCACCCAGCCCATTAGAAACCACCAGGTGAACTCGTTGGTTGCCGGCGAGAAGAAACCGGCGGGAGCGGCGGCGGCGAAGTCTCCCGGTCCACCCACCTGCGCCAACGAAAGCGGAACGACCACAAGCACGCAGAGCGTGAGGATGAGGAACTGCAAGACGTCGGTCATCAGGACGGCCCACAGCCCACCGGCCACCGTGTAGGCCACCACAATCACGCCGCACGCCACAATCGCCCAGTACACGGCCAGGTGGCCGGTGGCGGCATCGCGGAAGGGAGCACCCTCGGAGAGCGGAGTCAGGGCACATACCAGAACCGCAATCGAGTAGAGGGCCACCGCAATGGCAACCATCTTGTAGAGCAGGTTGAAGACCGTATAGAACCGGACGGCTGCCTCGCCGAAGCGGAGCTCGAAGTATTCGGCCGCCGTAGCCACGCCGAGCCGGCGCCAGTGGCCGGCAACCAGGTATCCGGCGATCAGCACGGCGACGCCGTTGCCCAGGCAGATGCTGATTCCCACCAGGCCCGACCGGTAGGCGATACCGCCCCACACGACGAACGTGCCGGCCGAGAACATGGTCATGAATCCCGAAAGCCCGGAGACCCACCAGGGTGACTGGCCCCCGGCCACGAACATGTCGGCCGAGTCCTTGATCTTCCTGGTGAAGATCGCGCCGACCACCAGCAGGCCCGCCGCGTAGCCGAGGATGATCAGGTAATCCAGTTGCGTCACGGACGGGCTCCTTGAACCTTCCTGGCTCCCCCGAAGCTAACGATTCGTCTGCCGGACCGACTGCTGCGAGTTGAACACCTTGGCGTGGAAGGCCAGCACCTTGGGCCACATTTCGAGCGCGGTGGCCATGTCGTGCCGGCCGGGCACCACTTCGTAGTGACATACCACGCCAGCTTTCTTTAGCGAGGCCTCCAGCGCCCGGTTGTGTGGCAGGTCGATCCCCTCGGCACTGGTGAAGACGGCCAATTGCTTGCCGCGAAGCGCGGCCGCCTGGCCCGTGACCGAAAGTGCATCCCACGCCAGCCCCTTCTTGCCGAAGAGCTCCAGCGAGCATGCTCCGGCGGGTGAGGTATGCGGCAGGTCCAGCAGGCCGATCATCGAGGAGGCGGAGCCGACCAGGTCTGGATGCCGGGCGGCCAGCAACAGTGCGCCGTAGCCGCCCACGCTCCAGCCCGTCACCGCCCGGCGCTCGGGGGTCCGGCTGATCTCGTACTTGGCCGAAAGATGGTCGAGAAGCTCGACCAGCATCGAGTGGTATCGGCTTTTGGGCCTGGCGGGACTGTCGATCCAGCAGGAGCCGCCCCCGTCGGCAAAAGCAATAGCGAAGGGCACGTTGTAGAAGCGGTCGAGCACGCCGCGCTGCTCGACAAGGCTGTCGCAATTGCGCCCGTTGCTGTGCAGCACCAGGAGCAGGGGCCAACCGCCGGCCGGGGGCTTGCCGTCCGGAACCCAGACGGTGTATCGTACCGGGGCACCGAGGGCTTTCGATTGCAGCCGACCGGCCCTTCGGCCGGGGAAGTCGTCGGCCGGCTCCGCCTGCGGCGGGCCCGGATCGTCGCACATCGTCCACCTGACCACCGGCGAAGAAGGCGAACGCCGCTTCGTGCTGTCCACTGCAAGCACCCGGTAGTAATAGGTCTTCGACGGCTCGACCTCGGTATCGAAATACCATTGGCGGCAATAAGGATCGGGCTTGTCGACCACGTGGATTCGGTGGGCGGCGTCGAGCTTGAAATCGGGTTCCTCGCCGCGGTAGATCTCGTAGCCGACGACGTCGCTCTCCTTGCTCGATCGCCACGTGAGGATCAAGCGCCGGCAGGTTCGTTCGATAGCCACGAGCCGCCGAACCGGCGCCGGCGGCGAGACGTTTTCCGACCGGGTCCGCGCGGCCACTTCGTCGCTCGGCTCGCCTGCCAGGTTGCCCGGCCCGACG
>Ga0180432_10009566_pt1 | contig 11798 bp, 9 predicted proteins | sample SS_ome_10_FD_132414 | JGI IMG/M metagenome (GOLD analysis project Ga0180432, IMG submission 132414) | Hypersaline lake sediment archaeal communities from the Salton Sea, California, USA - SS_1_MS_2 metaG | ecosystem: Environmental > Aquatic > Non-marine Saline and Alkaline > Hypersaline >... | reverse complement strand
TATTGAAAACAGTTGATGCCTTAATTGGTCCACTGGCGTTAAAGTTTGCTGTTGCTTGCAGATTGGGTGAAAAAAAAACTTTCACCAATCAAAAGACCAACAAAGTGCTGGTAATCAGGCCCGGCGGGATCGGTGATGCCGCCCTTCTCTTACCGGCCCTCAAGGTGCTGAAAGAAATTATTCCTACTATACAGACCCACATACTGTGCGAGCCGAGAAACGCCGGGGTGTTCACTCATTCCCCATTTGTTCCCAAAATTTTTAATTACAATAGATTAAGCGACCTGAAAGAGATTCGAGAAACTCAATACGACTGTATCTTTGATACCGAACAGTCCCATTTCTTGACCGGGACACTCGTCACCTTGTTGAAAGGACATAAAAAGATCGGTTTTGCGACCAGAGGAAGGGAAAGTGCTTACGATGTCAGCGTTCAATATCATCAGGATGAATACGAGGCAGAGAGTTTTTTCCGTCTCTTCGCCGCCGGAATTGAAAATTGGCCGGAAAAATTTCGGCTGAGACCTACTTATTTTTTCCCAACAAATAAAGAAAAAGAAAGGATAAAAGCTTTATTATCCGATATTAGAAGAGAACTTGTATGCATATTTCCAGGAGCAAGCATAAGGGAAAAGCTCTGGCCTGCTTATAGATGGAGCCAAGTGGCTGATGAGTTATGGGAAATGGGAAGGCAGCCGACAATTATAGGAGGGAAGGCAGAAATGAATATATCCCAAAAAATTATGGACTCCGCCAACAGCCCAATTCTCAATCTATGCGGCAGGCTTTCACTCTCTGAGACTGCGGCGATATTTAACCACAGCAGACTGCTGATAAGCACGGATTCAGGAATTCTGCATATAGGAGCCATGTGCAATATACATACTGTCTCACTATTCGGTCCAAGTTTTGCTGACAAATGGGGGCCTAAAGGGAAAAAGCATAAGATAATCAATAAAAATCTTGAATGTAGTCCATGTACGAAATTCGCCACCACACCGCCTTGCTCGAATAATATGGCTTGTATGATGGAAATTTCCAATGAAGAAGTACTAAAGGTATCCAAGGACTTATTATAAAATTATTGCCATAAAAAATTTCAAGGACAAAAAAGCATTGGAAAATTTGAGAATTTTTTTCCTGTTTCTCAAAAATATTGTTCAGAATTCATATATGGTCAAGACAATGGTTGTCAGGGACCTTCATAGTAGATACTCCGGATCACTGTTAGGTATATTCTGGTCTGTTATCCATCCCCTGGCCCAGGTAGTGACATTCACTTTCATTTACACCTATGCTTTTGATGCCAGACTTCCTGCAAATGAGGGAACTACGGTTTTTGCCGTATGGTTTATGTGCGGGCTTCTCCCTTGGCTTATGTTTGCCGACACAGTCAAAAGATCTTCCAACATCCTGATAGCCAACAAGAATCTGATCACCAAAAATGTGTTCCCCTCCGAAATATTGCCTGCGGTCGTGCTATTTTCAAACATAGTCAACCATTTCATCTTTTTCGGCATTGTGATGTTTCTGATTCTAATTACAGGGGGTAAAGTTAGTATTTTTATCCTTTTACTCCCGTTTTATTTGCTGGTCCTGAGTGTATTTGCACTTGGGGTAGGATGGATTGTCGCAAGCGTTGACGTTTTTTTAAGGGATGTAAATCAAATACTAACCGTGGTAATTCAACTCTGGTTTTTCTTCACTCCTATCATGTATCCGGCAAGCATATTGCCGCCCGAAATTCAGACCATACTGAAGATAAACCCGCTGTATCATGTTATCGATGGTTACAGACGCGCCCTATTGACCCATGAATGGCCTGACGTTTCCGAGGTAGGTTATCTTGTAGTTGTAAGCTTAGTGATAATAGGCTTGGGTGGCATTGTTTTCAGGCGGTTGAAGCCTGATTTTGCGGATGTTCTATGAAAATGGATACTGCCATATCTGTCAAAAATGTAAGCAAAAAATTCAAGCTCTATAAGAGTTCCAAAGATAGGCTTAAGGAAGCATTTCACCCACGAAGAAAGAAATACCATCAGGACTTCTGGGCCCTGCAAGACATTTCCTTTGATGTATCAAGGGGCACCACAATGGGCATTATCGGCCAGAATGGCTGTGGTAAAAGCACTCTTCTTCAAATCATCTGTGGAATACTCAGGGCTTCGTCCGGTCATGTCAAAACAAATGGCAGAATATCAGCACTGCTTGAACTTGGTGCAGGTTTTAACCCTGACTTTACGGGACGTCAAAATGTTTACATGAGTGGCGCAGTTAAAGGATTTACCAAAAAAGACATGGACGAAAGGTTCGATGATATTGTGTCATTTGCTGACATCGGGGATTTTATTGAACAGCCCGTTAAGACCTATTCAAGCGGGATGTACGTGAGATTGGCCTTTGCCTGTGCGGTAAATGTTGATCCTGATATCTTAGTCATAGATGAAGCTCTAGCAGTCGGGGATGATATGTTTAAACGTCGCTGCTATAGAAAGTTGGAAGACTTCAAGAAACAAGACAAGACCATACTATTTGTATCTCACAGCCCTGCTACCATCACAAGTATGTGCGACTGTGTTGTTCTTCTTGATAAAGGAAAGATAGTTCAAATAGGAAATTCAAGAAATGTTGTAAAAACTTATAGCAAGATGCTGGCTGCAAGAGAAGAAACTTATGTCAAAAAATTGAAAGGTAATGACAACCAAAAGTCAGTAAAACAAGAAGATGAGAGATTACAGAAGCCGGTTGACGCTTCCGATTCAGAATGCCGATATGGAACAGGGGAAGTAGCTATAAGGAAGTTTGAAATATTTAATGAGGATGGTGATCCTGTCACTGTCATTGAAACGGGAAAGCGATATATCTTCAAGACAACGGTCCTTTTCAAGAAGAATGTTATGGAGCCAGCTATAGGTATTTCTATACTGACCCTCACTGGTATAGAGATTTTTGGCACAAGCACAGAAGTGTCTAGTTACTCTATGGGCCCCGTTAAAGCAAATACATTGATTGTTGCCGAGTTTGATCAGGTAATAACTTTGAATCCGGGTTCATATGCCGTGAATGTGAGTGTTGCTGAATTTGTTTCTCACCAGCGAGTGTTTCTTGATAGGCGATTAGATATGTTAACCTTTAAGGTCATAGGTAATGCTGAGTCTTATGGTCTTGTGAATATGAACGTCAAAATTAGCATTAGTTCTTTACAGAACACAGGGGGTTAGAAATCAAGAAAAGCTTTAAAGATTTTTATGAAGGATACTGGGACCACAGGAAAAGTATTGGCAAGATACATACAGAAGAGGGAGTCTATATCCCTAACCGATTGAAGGCAGTGGTCTCGATGATTCCCGATGGAGATCGCAAGATTAATATCCTAGATGTAGGGTGCGGGGAGGGAACATTAGGGAAGCTCCTCAAGGAAAAGTTTAAAGATATATATGTTGCAGGGTGCGACATATCAGAGAAAGCGGTTGAACTTGCGTGCCCTTATTATGATAAGGTTTTTCAGATTGACATTGATGAAGATGATCTGAATAAGAAAACGGGAGAGGCCGCATTCGACTATATCGTTTGCGTTGAGATCATTGAACATCTTTTACATCCGGAAGTGGCTTTAAAAAAGTGCAAAAAATTACTTTCAAAACATGGCCACCTTATCGTATCTTTTCCGAACATAGCCTGGTGGAAGTACAGGATAAAATTACTAAAAGGCCATTTCCCTGAGGAAAGCAGACTTTACCACCATGCTGAACACCTTCATGATTTTACCATGCATACATTCACAGAGCTCCTGAAAGACGTGAGTCTGGAATCTGTAGAAATAGGCGGAGAATTCATACCCCCAAAATTCATAGAATGTCTTAGGCCAAAGAACTTGATAGATAGGTCAATCAGAAAATATCCAAATCTTTTTGGATATCAGATAGTTATTAAAACAAAGCGGGTAATGAGTTGATGGCTATAAGAGGCAAGTTTTTTAGATCATTGTCTGCTCTATGCCTTCCAGTTTTTTTAGCATTTTTATTCTACTGTGAAACTGCCAGCGGAAACAGTTTTGAAAATAGCTTGTACCAAGTTATCAAAGTTTTTGAGAAATCATACGGCGCAACTAATTTTGATGATTTACTCAAGGAGGAAGACTTTAATGCCGCACTAAAAAAGGGAGGAAACAATGTGCCCAGGTCATTGGCCGCAACAGCCCTTGTCTATGCCTTTATATTCTGCAAAGAAGGAAATCAGAAGTATTTAGAAAAAGCAACTTATCTCATAAATGGGCTAATTGAAAAATATCCCTTCTGGACTGCATCTTTAAAACCCTCGAATATCTCATTCAATTTGGCACCAACTACAGCGTATAACTTAGGGCTTGCCTCCTGGCTTATATGGAATGATTTGGAAATAACCGTGCGAAGAGCCGTTAAGGATATGCTTATAAAAGAATCAAATTTTATGCTTCTCCGAACTCCCGCATCTGGTTTTGTGAATGATACAAAGGCAGACGAAAACGGAGTTGTCCCGCCACTCCTTTCGCTTACGGCGACACTTTTTCCTAATGAAGAAAACTCTCGAAAGTGGGAGAGACATTCCATGTGTTATGCCTATCATAGCATCACGATAAGCAAAGATATACCCTATTGTGGGGTAACAACTCAAACGGCCTATGATAATTTTTTGATGGATAACCACGGTATTCATCCTCACCCTCTCTATATGGCGGCCCCTCTTGTGCTTTTTGCAGATGCTTCTCTGGTTTATTTAACAGCCGACAGAGAGGTACCCTGGGAACTTAAACACAACGTTGTTTCCTTATGGAATCGCCTGAAAACATTTGTGAATGAGGATTTTACATGGGATACCCATAACTCCTGGAATCCTACCGGTCTCGGCCGCGAGATATCAGCAGTCACATATATAGCCGTTATCATGGGGGTCGATACTAATATGGAAATAGATTTAGTGAACCGAAAGATCAGGAACCAAGGATTCTTTGTTGAAAAGAGGGTTGGTGTTGTAAAATCTATTTCGACCTACGATGCGAATTTCTTCAATAACGCATTAGTCGCCAAGCGCTATATTGTCAGCTTTTTGCTTCACGAGCCAACATTTTTGACAAAACCGCCTTTAAGCATGAACTGATATTAAATGAATATAACATATATTGTTGGGAGTTTCCCGAAGCTGTCGGAAACCTTTGTTCTCAGTCAAATAACAGGCTTGATAGATATGGGCCATAAGGTCAATATCATTGCAGCTCGTCCATCTGGCGAAGAGATTGTTCAGGATGACTTAAAAGAATATGGGCTCCTGGAGAAAACCACATACCTTAAAGGAAACTCTTTAAAACCAGGTTTTGAAATAAACGCAGAATTACTGGACGCTCTGCTTTTTGTTGACATAATACACGCCCATTTTGCAGCATGGCCCGCTGAGATAGCCATGGCATTATCCAAATTGACACAAATTCCCTTTATCTTTACTGCCCATGCTTATGACATATTTACAAATCCAGACACAGAAAGGCTGAAACATCTTTCACAAAAAGCATCACGAATAATTACCGTAACAGAATTTAACAAAAATTATATCCTTGAGATGATAGGCGATGAGCATAAGGACAAAATAGAACTGATCAGGTGTGGGCTTGATACCGAAAAATTCTCCCCCTCAAAAAAAGTAAGTAGTGACGTGGTTACAATTCTGACCGCAGGCAGGCTAGTTGAAAAAAAAGGGATTAACTTTGCTATAAAAGCATTTTCACAGCTATCTAACAAAAACCATCTGGAATTTAGAATTATAGGCAGTGGCCCTATGAAAGAAATACTCCAAAGCTTGGTAAAGGAACTAAACTTACAGAATAAAATCATCTTGTTAGGTGACCAACCACAGTCAGTTGTGATTAACGAGATGAAATATGCAGACATATTCCTTCTGCCCTGTGTTACTGCTGAAAATGGGGATATGGAAGGACTTCCCTTGGTGCTTTTGGAAGCTCAGGCAATGGAACTGCCAGTTGTCTCTTCAAATCATACGGGCATCCATGAAGGCGTGATTAATAATACAACAGGCTATCTAGTTCCTGAAAAGGATGTCTCTGCCATCACCGAAAAATTAGAAATGCTCATAAATAACCCGTCTCTTAGGCTAAAAATGGGGCAGCAAGGCAGGAAAAATATAGAAGAACGATTCAATGCTATAAATGAAATAGAGAAGATTGAGAAATTAATGTACGGTCTGAAAAGTAAGGTTAATATTTCGGACATTTCTGCTGAAAGACAGAAATTTTTGAGATCATTGGTTCACGCGATGGTTTCAGAATTGGTTCTCCAGAAAAATGAAAAGATTAAACAAAAGGATGAAAAGATTAAACAAAAGGATGAGGCTATAAATTCACTTTTAAATACATGGAGCTGGAGGATAACAAAACCTCTAAGAATAACTGCTGAGTGGCTCAAATAGAAGAGGCATCAAAGATTTACCCGGACTTGCTGAAATACGAACTTATTTGATACGGATCTTCCGGATTGAGCGTACTCTTTATATGTTATTCAAATAGGCCTGGACAGATCTATGATCATTGGTAAGCAACTAGATAAAAAGGCAATAAAGGAAAAGATCAAAACAGTTTTCATTTTGGGAATTACGGGTGATCCTTACGTTATCGAAGAGATATCGCAAGCTCAGGCACGATTCAAAATATTATCTCTTAATCCCGAAGTTGAATCTAATGAATTCACCTTTTACGTTAAAAATCCTTTTGTTCTTTTGTTAGAAATATTGCGCATAAATCCTGAGCGGATCATCATCTTACAAAATACCCCGCAGTCACGCTTTTTTCTGAGTCTGTTTTTCTTTAAGAAAAGATGCCTTCTAATAAACGATGAGCTCATCAAGATGGATATAAAATCAACACTCAAACGAAAATATGAGTCGGTTCTACGATTGCTTTACAGAGTGTACCGAATCCGCAAAGATCCTCCTCACAGGTATATCAAAGGTCTAAATAATGACTATTCTTTTATAGAAAAGAAGAAAAAGCAACTTGGTGACACTTGGTATAATAAGAAAGCATCAGTAATTGTTCCGGTTTACAATCGTTCGGATTATTTGAGAAAAACTCTCGCAGGGCTCACGCTCCAAACGTATCCGAGCCACCTAATTGAAGTGGTTGTGGGAGATGATGGAAGTTCAGAGGATATTGCTTCGGTTATCGACGAGTTCCACAGGGAGTTAAAATGCAAATTAGTACGGCAAAGCGATCAAGGATACAGACTAGCTGAAATCCGCAACAAGTCGATGGCTGTCGCACGTGGGGATGTAATATTGTCTTTGGATTGTGACTGTATTCCTGAACCTAGATATGTGGAGAAGGTAATGAAATGGTTTCATGCCACCCAGGAAAACATTGTCATAACGTGTAACCGAAAATTTGTTGATTGTCGAAATATCGATGCTGAAGAAATCAAAAAAGATTTTAAAGTCATAACAAAAGCACACAGAGTCAAGCCTCACGCCGAAGTCGCCTCAAAGTCAGTAATTTCCAAGTTACCTTTTTTTAACAAGTTGGACTGGCGAATCGAACCATTTTTGAAAACAAAAAAATTCAAAAGAAGCAATTATCCATATACTTTTACCTTAGGCGGTGTAAGTGCTTACTATAGAAATTTTGCTAACGATATCGGCGGATATTGTACAAGGTTCAAGAAATGGGGGGGGGAAGACCTGGAATTTGCATATAGAATGTACAAAGCGGGAGCTTACTTTATCCCTGATTTTTCAGTCTCGGTTTATCATCAGGACCACGAGTGTTCTCGCTCAAGGAGGCACGATCGTCTGGCAACTCTTTCTTTGTTGGGACAATTTGTACCTCTATACCGAAAACATGCTAAAGGAAAAAAATATAAGTCGCCAAAGGTTTCTATATACATTCCAGCCTATAATGCGGAGAAAACAATCAAGCGGGCGGTGGATTCTTGTTTGGTACAGCGTTATCTGGATTCGCTTGAGGTTGTCGTAGTTGATGATGGCTCATCCGATAGCACATGGAAAATCTTGAAGGAAAACTACGAAAATAATCCGCGCGTACGAATTTTTCGTCAGAAACATGGAGGGATCGGAAGCGCATCCAATAAAGCTGTAAGCAAATGCAGAGGGGAGTATGTTGGACAACTCGATTCTGACGATTTTCTTGAAGAAAATGCGGTCCAAGCCCTTGCAAATCAACTTGATTTGTATCCTCAAGTTGGGTTATTTTTTTCAAATTACCGCCGACTTTTCGAAGATGGCTCTAGCTTAATTCATAAAACCCACAGGTTTTCCGTAAACGAGCTTCTGTATGGATGCAACGTCACACATTTTCGGATGTTCAGGAAAACGGTTTGGTGCAGGACTGAAGGATTCTCGGATAAAATCATCAACGCGATTGACTATGACATGATGCTAAAGCTTAGTGAAGTGGCTGAAATTAGGCATTACCCCAAAGCCCTTTATACGTATTATTTTCACAGAAAAAATACGTCGACGAAGAACCAGAGAGAGCAATATAAAAACCACATTAGAGCTATTGAATGGGCTTTGGAGCGGAGAAAACTGAGGTGGGGGTGTCGCAAGCTTGGTGAAAACAGCAGGAAAGTTGAGTTTTTTCGACTAAAACACAGATTTCGAACTAATGAAACACAGGCAAGAGATATCTCATAGTGGCTAAAACCAAAATATCAGTGGTTATCAGCTGCTATAATTATGGACAGTACATTAAGAAAGCAGTGGAATCAGCAGAAAAATCCACTGTTCATGACGTTGAAATCATCGTAGTTGATGATGGATCATATGACCCATTCACCATCGAGGTTCTGGATGGGTTCCGGCGTGGCGAGATTCAGGTCATAAAGCAGGAAAACAAAGGTGCCGCTGGAGCGCGGAACACTGGTATAAAAGCCGCTCAAGGCGATTATGTCGTTTGTCTTGATGCGGATGATTTTATCCATCCCCGTTACTTGGAATTGGCATCTAAAGTTTTGGATTTTGATCCCAGTATAGGAATTGCCACATCCTGGTATAGCATTTTCGGTTCGCTTCAGTTCGTAGAAAAACCGCTACCGTATAACCTTTACCTATTGTCCAATGGGAATCAACTTCATGCCGCATCCATGTTCCGGAAGACAGCATGGCAGCAGACTGGAGGATACGACGAAAAAATGTCAGGTTATGAAGACTGGGAGCTGTGGATCAAAATCGGTGAAGCCGGATGGGGAGTGGCCCAAATCCCGGAGGTACTGTTCTTTCAGAGGTGTCATGGGGGATCAAAGTTTTTCAAAAGCAGAAAAAAACATGTAGAACTTGTGACCCATATTAGAAAGATGCATCAAGATTTGTATAGTTTTAAGACGCAGACACGGCTGTTTTTCCAATGGTTATCGGATTGTTTGCGAAGGAAAGAACTCCACGAACTTAGAATTGGCCTAGGACAATATCTGATTGATTTTAGAGTCAGAAATATAGTTCTAAAATACCGGGACCAAAGATCGCGATTCTATCTGAATGCAGAAGAATAAGCCATACATATCTATTATCATTCCCTGCTATAACCACGGTGCTTATCTCCTGGAGGCAATCGATTCTGTTCTGGCTTCAACATTTCGGGATTTCGAGATTATTGTAGTAGATGACGGATCGGATGAAGCGAAAACGCTATCAGTCCTCACCGAGATAGACTGCCCGCAAACCTTCGTTATGCACCAGGAAAACCAAGGACTTTCAGCAGCCAGAAATGCCGGCATCAATCTCTCTTCCGGGAAATATATTCTCTGTCTTGACGCTGATGATATGGTGACTCCGACGCTTCTGGAAAAATCGTTCCAAGTTCTCGAAAACTGTCCGAAAACAGGGGTTGTCGCCACACTACCTCAACATTTCGGAGACCAGAATTACATCTGGCGGCCGATACCGTTTAGTTTCTATCAATTATTGCGCGAAAATTTGCTACACGCCACATGTCTTTTCCGCCGTAATATATGGAAAACAGTTGGCGGATATGATGAAAATATGCGGAAAGGATGTGAGGATTGGGAGTTCTGGATTCGAGTAGCAAAGGCGGGCTGGGAATTTACCCGAATCGACGAGCCATTATTTCTGTATCGTAAAGACGGTCAAAGTATGGTGTCTGAAACCGTGAAAGGTCGTCATGAAATATTTTCTTACATTAAGCAAAAACATCCTGATCTATATGTATCGAGTAAGCAAATAGCGTTGTTTAAGCAGTGGTTTCTGGATACGCTGAAAACCCGAGAATATGCAGTCTTGCTAATAGGCCTTTTCCGGTGCACTCTTCCCTACAGGCTCCGTGCGGCCATGTTTGATTTATATCAGGTGATGTCTCGGAGGGGAGGTGAGAAAGGATCGACATGAAGGTCACCTTTTATCGCCACAGCCTCTTTTCTCGTGGTGGAGACAGGATGGTGGCGGAGTATGCGAATTTTTTGGCCGAAAAAAGGCACGCGGTGGTCTTATACACCAATAAATTCTCTACAGTATTTGAGATTAATCCGCTTGTTGAGGTAAAAAAGATTCCGTTACCCTTTAAGGCCGGAACCATACTTTATGGAATATTTAAAAAATTCAGAGCCGACAGGGTCATCATTGACATCATTCCCCTTGCCTTTTTCCTCTCCATGAGGAATCGCGATCGCATCCTCTTTTTTGCCCAAGACTGGGATGTATCTTATTACAGTAAACGTTTCATGAAGATGCTGGTCGATTTGCTCTATATCAAGGCCCTGCGATTTCAGGCCATAAAGACAATTGCCGTATCAAAACAGCTTACCTCCCTGCTCAAGAAAAGATATGGAGCAGAGAATGTCACTACTATTACCAATGGGATTGACCACAGAGTCTTTTATCCCGAAATTGATAATAAGCTTTTGGAGGTTAAGGGTAAAAGGAATGCGATCTTTGTATTTTCAAGGGGTGATTACAGGAAGGGATTCGATATTGCCTTAAGAGTTTTAAATGAGCTTTCGGACCGCCTGCTTGACAAAGCAGTAGTATGGGTTATCGGTGAGGAGGTGCAAGATAGAATGTTGAACCTTCCTTTGAGGAATTTTGGCTGGATTAATGAAGAGTATTTAAGAAAGATACTGAGCAGCACTGATCTCTTCCTCTATCCTACAAGGCACGAGGGACTCCCTCTTTTTCCGATAGAAGCGATGGCTTGCGGCTGTCCAGTAGTCACCACGGAGGCTGTACCCTATGCGGTTGACGGAGAAAATGCTGTAGTGTGCAAAGTGGGAGATGTTGAAGGTGTCAAGGAAGGAATGTTGAAAATTTTTCAGGATACCAATTTTGCAAATAAGATCCGCAAAGGGGGATTCCGAACGGCCGAGAAGTACGATATTTCAGAATCGAGGGAAAAGTTTTTGGAAGCCGTGACAGGGTGAGAGCAAGCAAGAGTTCGACTCTCCGGTAAAAGAGATTGTTGCCCTGGCGGGGATCGAGTCAGAAACGAGGGAGGTGGTCGTAATTACTGAATAGATGCCAAAAATCACTGGCAAGCTGAAAGACCTTGTAGAGGATATGACTTCAGCAGCCCCGGAAAACCCCTACAATGTACCCTACTATTTAGATAGTGATGGTATTATATTGTTCGATGCTGCGGAATGTCCTCAGCAAGAGACCTCTGGTTGAGATTTCAACTTTCGGCCTTCCTTGTGATTTCAGGCTTTTTGGCCTGTTCCATGGCTATCTCTTTTACTGATGTAAACGCTTTTGTCTGGGATGCTCCTTCTATGGCCTTTTCAGCTATCTGG
>Ga0180432_10009565_pt1 | contig 11798 bp, 18 predicted proteins | sample SS_ome_10_FD_132414 | JGI IMG/M metagenome (GOLD analysis project Ga0180432, IMG submission 132414) | Hypersaline lake sediment archaeal communities from the Salton Sea, California, USA - SS_1_MS_2 metaG | ecosystem: Environmental > Aquatic > Non-marine Saline and Alkaline > Hypersaline >... | reverse complement strand
CCTGAGCTTATTGATAAAGCTGTCTCTGAATATGACAAACCAGAGGTCAGGGAATTTGCTCGTTTGGCCTCAGTACAGGAATTCGAATGCTATGAACGGACGGAGGAAGGGATAAGAACGAAGATTCCCCGCATTGAAGAGCTGATTCAGTTCGCCGGTAAGTGTGGCTACAAAAAACTAGGCATCGCTTTCTGCGTTGGCTTAAGAAACGAAGCACGAATGCTCACCGATATTTTAGAAAACAAAGGATTTGTAGTCGCCTCTGTTTGCTGTAAATTGGGTGCCACGGCTAAGGAAAGAATCGGTATAAGACCTGATGAGCATATCAGGGGGCCTGAAAGTTGGGAATCCATGTGCAGTCCCATAGTCCAAGCAGAGGTTCTCAATACCGAGGCAGTTGATCTGGCTGTCATGTTAGGACTTTGCATCGGACATGATACTTTGTTTATCAAATATTGTCGCGTTCCTATGACAGTGCTGGCGGTGAAAGACAGAGTTACGGGCCACAATCCTTTGGCTGCCTTGTATTTATCACAATCTGCTTATTATGGGAGATTGTTAGCTGAAAGAAAGAAGGCAAGCAGATGTCTAGGGTAGAAGGCGATGCCAGTGTCGTAGGCGTTTTGGGACTGACCGAATCTTGGCAGTAAGTTTTCCGATTGGGAAGTTTTCTTAGATAAGGAATTAGTAAAGGAGCAGATATGGTCTTAAGATATTTTAGAAATAAGTATGCTACTACCATGGACATGGAGGATGGGTCTCTTTTGATACGGGCTACTTTAGAGGACAGCTTCTTCGCCGGTACAGTGGAGATGGAGGTGAAGGTTCCCGATCTGGAGATAGCTTCAATCAAGGGAGAAATAAAGAGAGCATTCAATGAAGAGTGCCAAGAAGCTATTCCTCTGCTTCAGGAAGCGGTGGGTTTGCGGGTAGGAAGTGGGATTAACAGGACAATCAGCGATTTAATCGGAGGTTCAGAGGGCTGTCCCAAGCTGGCAGACCTGATTCTTGAGTGCATTGATGAAGTTATCCTTCGGTTTACTCTGCCTACGATAAGGGAAACGCAGTCAATAGACTGGAAAGAGCGAGTAGAAGGTATGAAGGAGATGCTCAGGAAAAACCCTGCCATGCTAGGTAGTTGTATCGCCTTCGCGAAAGATAGTCCGTTGCTACAAGGGGTGGAGTTAGAAAAGTAAATTTTAGGAGGTTAAATGTCAACACTGACATTTGCACGAAACAAGATTGTGGGCGTTGAGTGCCCAGATGAGAATACTTTCCTTGCCCACGGATTGCTGGATGATTATGTTTATGCTTTGGAGCTTGACGTTGAAGTGAAGTTGCCAGATTTTGAAATCGCTAGTGTTCATGGAAGGTGGAAGAGATATACTACCCCGGAATGTCCTAAGGCTATCGCCAAGCTACAGAACGCTGTGGGATTGCGTATTCCTGAAAAGGACTTTGCTCGGAAGATACGCCGGGTGGTAGGGAAGGAAGGGTGCACTCATTTTGCCAATTTACTACTCGAATGCTGCGATGGGATTATACAAGCAGCAGCTTATGGGGAATGGAAGGAGCTAGAAGAGAAAAGGGCTGTTCCCGAAAAGGGAGGATACCTGAAAAAGAAGTTTGAAAGCATCCCGGGTTTGGAAGATAGCTGTATGGTCTATGCCAGAATGAGCAAATGAAAAGGCTTGTGTTTAGAGGGCTAAATTGATTATCGATCTTCATGTTCATACGAAAGCACTTTCCAGTGATAGTAATTTGGATCCCGAGGAAGCGATTAAGGAGGCAAAAAGGATAGGGTTGGATGGCATCTGTTTTACGGAACATAATAAGGTTTGGGAAGTAGAGGAAATTCGCCGCCTTAGCCAGAAGTGGGGGTTCTTGGTAGCAAATGGTCTGGAGGTAGATACCGTTGAAGGACATGTGCTGGTTTTTGGCTTGCATAGGGATTTTGAGAGGATTATGCATGTGCATGAGCTTCGAGAAATGGCAAGCCAGGCAGACGGGGTAATGATTGCTGCCCACCCTTTTAAAAGTTTTCGTGTTTTTGGCGTTTCTGACTTGAGCCTTTCTCCAGAGCAAGCCTCCCAAAGACCTATTTTTAAGTCAGTAGATGCCCTGGAGGGGTTTAGCGGAAAGACGGCTGAGAAGGAAAATCTCCTGGCTCAGGAGGTAGCTCGAACGTTGGGAATGAATATGACAGGTGGGAGTGACGCCCATTCCTTAGAAGCAATAGGCAAATGCGTGACCATTTTCGAAAACAATATCAAGGACGAGGCTGGACTTGTTGAGGAATTAAAGAGAGGCAAATTCCAGGGAGCTTACTTCCGAAGATAAGGAGGATAATGATTATTGTTGGGCTTACAGGCAGTGTGGGCACGGGTAAAAGCACGGTGGATAAGTTTTTTAAGGAACTGGGAGCTTACATAATTGATTGGGATGAGCTAGCTCGGGAGGTAGTCCGTCCTCATTTAAAAGCTTGGGAGGAAATAGTAGAGCATTTTGGAAAGGATATTTTGAATGAGGACCTGACCCTTGATCGGCAAAAACTGGCTGATACAGTATTTCCCGACAAGGAAAAGGTGGCAAAGCTAAATCAGATGGTTCATCCCCAGGTCTTTAAGGAAGACGAGAGAATCACGAATGAGATAAAAAGCCTTGACCCTGATGCTTTAATCATCAAAGATATTCCGTTGCTGACTGAGGTCGCTCGTCCTCTATTTGTCGACAAAATAATCGTCGTCGCTGCCAGTGAGCAAACCCAAATAAGACGATTAGAAGAAAGGGGGATGAGCAGGGAGGATGCTAAGAACAGGATAGAGTCTCAGCTTCCTCTTGAGGAAAAAATCAAATTTGCCGATTTCGTTATCGACAATGATGGGTCGCTTGAGGAGACAAATAGACAGGTGCAGGAAGTATATGCTCTGTTGAAGAAAGGAGAGCAGCATGGAAAACAGGGGTAAGTGGGGTACTCTGGTCAGGAGACTGGAAGCTCTGCTGCGGCTAAAGACATTCCCCGTGGCTATCAAACTCTTGGAAGATCCCGAAGAATTAGCCAGGAGTAAATGGGTGCGCCGGCCAAAGAATCTTACTTTGTGTCAGTTAATTAATATTGTCCGCACTTTTGATTGGACGGTGGGGGTTACCGCCGATGATTTTCCAATCGAATGTGCCAGCATCGTAGGGCTTGTAGGCTTCAACGATTTACCAGAGCAGTTAAAGAATGGGACATTTAGAAACATAGTCTGGTGCAAAACTAAGGAAGATGGAAGGAAGTTTGAGGAGGCGATTCCAAGGATACCTGCTGGCAGGTACAAGGCCATAATGCTCGCGCCTCTGGTCTATGACCCTTTTGAGCCTGACATAGTCCTAATCTATGCTAACCCGGCACAGATGATTTTGGTTGTGAATGCTCTTCAGTTTGAAGACTATGAGCGACTTCAATTCTATTGTGTTGGGGAGAGCTCTTGTTCCGATGCCATTGCTCAGTGCTACATTTCAGGGAAACCCTCATTAACGATACCCTGCTATGGCGAGAGGAGATTTGGCCATGCCCAGGATGACGAGCTGGTGATGGGGTTACCTCCCAAGTATGTTGAAAAGGTGGAAAGGAATTTGGAGGAGCTTTATAAGAGAGGGGTTTGTTATCCTATTTCCTATGCCGGCTCTCAGCTGGATATAACTTCAGTGATGCCTCCTGGCTATCTGCAGTCTTTCGATAAGGAGATAGAGCTTGAGGGAATACAAATGCCGCTAAGGAAGATAACGCGGTGGTGAAGAAGTTGGGGTAATTAATTCAGGGCAGACTTATTAGCAGGAGGTAATTAAGTGAATCAAATTGAGGCGAGATCAATGGAAGCTCTTAATGAAGTGCTTGTACCTGGGGCGATGCGCAGCCTGGTACAGATGAACTTGGTTCGTAGCATTGAAGTCAAAGATGGCAAGGCGAAAATAGCCTTGGCTTCGACTGCAATCCCTGAGCAATACCATGGTTGGCTGAAGGACAAAGCAGCGGCAGCAGTTAGTGAGCTTCCCGAGGTGGAAGAAGCTGTGGTTGAGCTTGTTGAAGCTAAGCCCAAAGAACTTAATCAGGTTCAGAAAATAGTAGCGGTGATGAGTGGTAAGGGAGGAGTAGGCAAATCTCTAGTAGCTGGTTTACTAGCTACTTCTTTTGCGCGGGAGGGAAAGAGCGTTGGCATACTCGATGCTGATATCACTGGCTCCAGTATCCCCAAAATGTTCGGCTTAAATGCTCACCCCAGCGGTAGTGATACGGGTATTTTACCCGTATCATCGAGGTCTGGAATTGAGATTATGTCCATGAACCTACTATTGCCCAGTGAGGATGAGGCGGTTATCTGGCGAGGTCCTCTCATGTCCAAAGCAATCACACAGTTTTGGGAAGAAGTCCTTTGGGGCAAGCTGGACTATCTCATAATAGACTTGCCACCGGGCACAGGTGATGCCCCGTTAACAGTGCTCCAGGTAATACCAATCTCAGGGGTGATCGACGTTTTTACTCCCCAAGAGTTGACTGAGATGATAGTAATGAAGGCGGTGAAGATGGCGCAGAAGATGAACGTACGCGTGTTAGGGGTTGTGGAAAATATGAGCTATCTCGTATTACCTGAGACAGGTAAGAAAATGGAAGTTTTTGGCAAAAGCAAAGGGGAGGAGATGGCTAGTGCTTCTGGTGCTCCTCTTCTGGGAAAGTTGCCCATCGATCCGGAGTTAGCCAGGCTATGCGATGAGGGGGAAATTGAGAGGTACAGTTCAGACACCGTATCTGAAATCTCAGCCAATGTCATTGCCGCTCTAGATGGAAAAGGTAAAGGGTAGCTATATATTGCTAATTGAGCTTGCTGCCAGGAAGGATATCCTTGTAGGCAAGCTAGGTTATGTTTCTTTCCCCAAAGCTTCTTATGCCTATGTCGGTTCAGCTATGAATGGGCTCAGAGCAAGATTAGTCCGTCATCTGCGGGAAGAAAAGAAGCTCCATTGGCATATTGATTATCTTTTGAAAGAAGCTGATATTAAGGAGATAATTCTATGCCAATCCGAGGAAAGGGTTGAGTGTTCTCTAGCTCGGGCATTAGCCGGAGAAATCCAGTCCATTCCTGGCTTCGGAGCATCTGATTGTAAATGCCGAAGCCACCTTTATTTTGCCGGAGGGAAAGATAGGCTAAAGGCAAGTGTTGCAAAAGCAGTCAAGCAGGCAGGTCTTGCCTATGAAATCTTTTTTTCAATGGAGTAGAGAAAATGGCACAAGAATTTGATGACCGTTTCAAAGAGCTGGAGCAATCCGTCATGGAGGATATGAAGGAGGTCTATTCAGAAAAGGCGATTGACTATTTTCTCAACCCCAGAAATCTGGGTGAAATTGCCGCCCCCGATGGATTTGGGAGGGTAACCGGTCCTTGTGGAGATACTATGGAAATATACCTCAAAGTAAGAGATGGCAGGGTCATAAATGCTTCTTTTTGGACAGATGGCTGTGGACCTAGTATTGCCTCAGGCAGCATGGTCACCGAACTGGCTAAAGAGAAGAGCATTCTAGAGGCCCGGAAGATTACCCAAGATGATGTACTAGATGCTTTAGGAGGACTCCCCGAGGAGAGCCTCCACTGTGCTCTACTGGCAGCTAGTACACTTAAAGAGGCAATCAAGGACTACCTGGCCTTCAAGAACGAACCATGGAAGAGAGCTTATAGGAAATGAAGGCTTCACCGGGTCCGAAAATGAGAATAATACATTTACAAAATGTATTTTGGCAAAGGGGGGGTAGAGATTATTTCTTTGTATTCCCTAGTTTTGACTGAAGAGATTGCTGAGTTTCTATTTGGAATTTCTTAATTCTTCCCTAAATTTTCGATTTTAGCCAAGATATCATCAACTTTTTGGGATAATGCTCCCACCTCTTTTCTTAACGATGCTGGAGAAGGAGGGGGGCCTGCTCTTTGAGCAAGAGCGGGCTGATAGAATTTATATCCATAGCTGAAGGCCGGAGCCTTCAATCCAATAATCTCACTTATTCTATAGCCTATCCAGGGATTTTGCTGGCAAGCAAAAGGTGATGCTTTCCCCTCCGCCACCGCTCTGGCAAATTGCCCGCAGTTACCATATCCGCAAAGGCCACAATTAAGCTTAGGTAAAGCCTCATAGATATTCCTTATTTTCTCCCTATGAGTGATTGCCATATTCCATTGTTATCCTTTTCCGCTTATTCGATGAATAATTGTCCTCAACTTTTGCTTTTTGCAGGCTACCACCGTTTTATCAGAAATTACCGGGGGGCGTATTTAGCCGAGCACATCTATCAATCTTTGTATAGGGACTGCTACTTGGTCCTCTTGAACGTGAGGTGAATAACAGCTATCAATCTGAACCAGTTCGACAAGAGGCATTCTATTTGCTATGGCAATAGCAAGCTTGTCAATTGTTCCGGATACTATCTCCTCGGATATCAGTTGAGCCCCTACCAGCGTCTGTGTCTTGGACTCGGCGATAAGCTTATACCAGGCTGGCTTGCCACCTCTTGGCTCCCTCAGATAGGGAGTATTAACCGTCGTAGATGTTACTTCTATCCCTTTCTCTCGAGCCTCTCTTTCAGTGAAACCTACAGCACCCACTTGGTGGTCAAATATTTTGGTAACAAAGGGCATGACTGTGCCTACATAGGAAATTCTATTGCCCAGGAATATGTTTCTTCCAGCTATGTAGCCAGTTCGAATCGCATTGGTAGCTAATTGATGACGCCGCTTGGAACCTATGATCATATCCCAATTCTCCATGCAATCCCCGGCAGCATAAATATCAGGATCGCTTGTTTGTAAATGTGAGTTCACGACTATACCTCCTGTCTCTCCTATCTCGAGCCCTGCCTTTTTGGCTAATTTCACATTGGGCTCTGTTCCAGTGCCAAAGAAGATAAAATCTATCTCTAGCTCTCGGTCAGAAAGAATCACACACTTCTTCCCGTTTTTGCTGCTTATTCTCTCAATCCTGGCAGGAAGAACTAACTCTACACCACCTTCCACAAGGACTTGTTTTAAGTTCTCGGCCATATCTTCGTCGAGATGGGCACGCATGATATCCTGCCTGACCAGCAAGTAAACCTTCTCATATCCCCTTGCTTTTAGCGCCGCAGCTACCTCAAGTGCAATGAATCCTCCTCCGATTATAGCCGCGCTACTATACCTCAGGATGGCATCCCCTAAATTCCTGCCGTCGTCCATATCTGTGCTTAGGGAAAACTCGTTTCTGCCGTTCAAACCGGGAAATGAAGGGATGATTGGAGTAGCGCCTAGAGCTAAGACTGCTTTATCATAGTCATGCCTTTTTCCATTAGCGACGATGCACTTTTCCTGCCTGAGAAAATCAGTAACCTTGGTGCTCAAGTAGATATTTATGTTCCTCTTCTCATAGAATGATTTGGCACGAAGGCCGCGAGATAACTCGTCCCAACTGCCAACAGTCCCACTGAGCACTAACGGCATTTCACATGGTGGGCATCCGAGATCCCCCCTTTCACTGAATACATTGATCTCTGCATCCCTGTCTAAACGGCGAATTTGCAGTGCCGCTAGTGCCCCTGCGTCCCCGGCGCCGATAATACATACTTTCATACTTCCTCCTTTGTATCATCTCTTCTAATTGTCTCTTTGGCTACCCCTTGTAGTTCAACTGATGATTGAGATAATCTTCTCATCATTCCTCCGTCTCTCTTGCTGTCTGCAGTAATATTAACGCTGATGAGCCAGCCAGCCTCAACGGGAGCGTTACTCCCTACTGTATCAAATTTACCCCCCAGTAAGGTCTTGGCAATTCCCCGTTCCACGTCTGGTTGTTCCCACTTGTCAACTAGGTTGCTCTTTTATCCAAATCCTATGCATTTTTTCACCACTGTCCTCAAAGCACTTAAAGCCTGTGGAGTCTATCTCTTCTACCTCTATTTCAAATCCCAGCTCCTGGTATTGAGCCAGCCAATTTCTGAAATGTGCCCCTCCACCAAAATAGACTTTTTTCCATTTGTTTCCCTGGCGATCGATTTTCTCCTCAACCAATTCTTCCTGGGCCATCTTTTCGCGGATCGTCATTTCTTGGTCCGCTTTCCTTTGAGCTACCTTTCCCTGAAACATTTTCTCCACATCATTTCCTTGCCGGTCCATCTATACTCCCTTATGAGCCAGAATTATGTGGTTACCATATTTAATATCTATGCTCTTTTGAGCATCAACGCGTTTAAGAAGGACTTTGTATATGTATTCGCCTCCGAGATGAAATTTGCACTTCCTATTTCAATTTGGATTGTTCAGAATATCCGTTATCCTGATCTTTGTAATTGGTACCTAATTTCTCTTCTGGCCTTAGCACGATGTGTTTACTGTTCTCTCCCTGGTTTTTCTGTTCAACTATCAAATCGATGCTGTTATGGACAGCCACAATCGCATCAGTGATGGTATCTGTCCTTACCACTATGCAGACAAATTTCTTAAGTAACCTCGGAAGATTGGGGCCGAATTTTCTGCCCACAAGAACATCCACGTTTTTCAGAACAGAAGATGTAGCCTTGGCTTTCTCGGGATCTCCATGTTTCACAGATTCATCTCCCTTGAACTTCACATTCTCTCTTCGTTCGACAAGCTCTTCCTTACCATTAGAGAAACTGTAAACGTAGAAATATTTCGCCATGCCTACGTGATCATTGTTCAAGTTCTCACCATCATCCGTCCCAAAAGCTATTAAGAGTTCCATCATTTATTCCTCTTTTAAAGTATAATTTTTCTCACCGGCATATATCGGTACTTCAAGCTGGTTCTCCGAGGGCACCAGGGGGCAGGTGTAATTTTCGCTGTACACGCACCATGGATTATATGCTTTATTAAAGTCGAGAATCCATTTCCCCTCGGCAATATGATCTCTATTAAATTCAAGATCGAGATACCTGCCCGCACCATACGTTTCCTTGCCAGAAGTTGCGTCTCGGAAAGGAATAAATAGCCTATCTTCCGCGGGGTCTCTTTTGTAAGCCTGAATTGCTTGCTCTCTGTCGCCGACCTTGAACCGAAACTCACCCCATTGTAGGTAATCTTGCTCCTGACCTTTGGTGTAGGCTATCCTTACTACCCCCTTTTTTTCATGCTCATGGAGTTCGAGTTCAAATCTACAAGCGGGATCGGGAGGGAAATAGTCAAGTCCTTTAAATTTAGCTCGGTCTTCAAAAGGAATTGGGGAGCCTGGATATCTGCTCCTAAAGAATCTATCTTTTGTTTCCCTTGCTTTTTCAATGTTTGCTTTCCATTCAGAGATTTCCATGACAGTTTCACCTCCTTCGTCTTTGCGAGTGATTTTTTATTTTAATTAGAACTTGGCTAGCTTCTCCTCCACCCTCTTCCCATCCCTCTTCCGTCTCTTGGCCCTCTACCTAAACCTCTGCCCGTTCCTCTACCCATCCCTCTGCCTGGTTCTGGACTGACTTGAGGAAATTCAATTTTTCCATAGCCAGAGCCCGCCACTGTTTCACCTTCAATATGAGGAATCGAGAAAACCCTCTCTGTTTTTTCGCTGCCACAATTGGGGCAGCTAGCCTGTTCATCCAGCTCTGAGAAACGACTAAAAACTTCAAACACCTTTCCACATTCCTTGCATTTATAATCATAGGTAGGCATGGTTCCTCCCTTTATTCAGGTTCCGAGCATAAACATATTCGCACTTTTCAAAATTATCGCCCACCTCCAGATCATTCAAAGAGACGCTGTGGATCTGAAATTCCAATGCTTGAAGATATTGGACAAGGTCCTCAACTGACTGCCCCAGTTGCTTCAAGAAATCATGGTGGATCTCACAAAATATCTTGACTTTGTTTTTCTGCAGGGTTTCTTTGGCCCCCTTAAGGACCAGTAGCTCGCTCCCTTCACAATCCATATTAATCAAATCTATTCTTTCTATCTTCTCCTCACTTAAAAATCTGTCTATATTAGTAGTGGGGACTTCAAACTTTTTAGCTCCTTCTTCAAAAACGATTCCACTGGAGAGCCCCTTTTGGTAAAAAGAGGCTCTCCCTACCTGCTCGGTCACTGCCAGTTTATAAACCTCAACGTTTTCTAATCCATTAGAAGATATGTTTTCCTTGAGGACGTCGAAGTACTGAGGAAGCGGCTCAAAGGAATAAAGCTTACCTCTTCCTCCTATTTTCCTTGCTATAGCTACGCTGCTAATCCCTATGTTTGCTCCAATATCTATGACGTCCATCCCTTCTTCGGCAATTGACTCCAGGAATTTTACTTCTCCTCGCTCATGAGGATTATCTTTCAGAAAATCATTGAAGGCAGGTGAATCATAAAGAAAAAGCTCCATTTCTAATTCTGAATACGTCAAGTCCGCTTGTTGCTTCTTACAACAGACACACCTCCCGGCGTTAGATCGACCCTATTACCTTCTATTTCTATAAAATATGAACTCTTGAGGAAGTTGAGATGGAATCTCAGTGCGGGGCCTGCAACTCCTACTCTTTCAGAAATTTCGTTTATTTCTAAAGCTCTTTCCTCTAAAACATTTAGAATGCGTCTTCGAACGGGATTTTTTATGGCTTCGAGAGAACATGCACCTCCCGCAGAGCCTTTCCCTTCCACTAACTTGTTAACTAATTCTTGCATCCACCTCATTGCTTCCTCATCAGTCATTTCTCTAGGATCTTGTCGAGTAGAATCCATTTCAACCTCGCATTCGATAAATATCGCCTGGATACATCCTTCTATCCCATTTCCTTTTGTTACTCTAATTTGACTCTTGCCTTTTTCTTAGATTCCAGAATATCGGCAATTTCCTTGATACCCTCAACATCCATATTGAATTCGTCGCCAGTTAAACCAGAGATAAATATCTCTTTATTTTCTGGAATAATAGCTATCACCTTCTCTCTATCTATTGAATTCAAAAGGAACTCTTCTGTTTCTTGGTTAGCAATACGATTCAGTATATAATAGACAGGCTTATCAACTTGTTGACCCAGTTCGGATATCTTCTGCGCTAAAAGTATCGATTCCCGGGAAGGGTCGATAATAACAAGAAGTATGTCCACTCCATTCTCCACTCCTCTCCCAAAATGTTCTATTCCGGCGTCGGTATCTGCAATCAAGAACTCTTTGTCCCCCAAAGCGAGGACTTTCAGAAACTTTGAGGAAAGAGCATTGATTGGACAGGCGCATCCTTCACCGAATTGATAGATTTTTCCCATCGATAAGAGTTGAATATTTTCCTTCGCAGCCAGATAATCTCTGGGTAAATCATCTAATGTCCATTTGTTTTGCATCTCCTTGGTTTTTGCAAATAAGAGCTTTTTACCCCCAAAGTAATTCATAAAATCTTCAGGTTTCTTCATTCCTAAACGGCTATGAAGGCCAATATTTGATTCGTCGCTGTCAATCACCAATACCCTATTCTTTCTTAGCGCCAGCTCTTTGGCTAAAAGCGCCACAACCGTGCTTTTTCCACACCCCCCTTTACCACAGACTAATATTTTCATTTACTTTTCTCCGTTCATCAGTATTCTTCACATGCATTCGGTGATTAAAGAATCTAATATCTGTCCCCCCTTCTTACCTTCCGCGCCTACCTCGGCCAAATCCACGGCCCCTGTTGCTACCAAGGCCCCTAGGTCGGCCTGGCCCCCTGCCTCTACCGAGACCTGGGCCTACACCTCTTCCCATACCTCTACCTACACTCAATCCAGGCTGGTAAAATCCGAGGCCAGGACTAAATTGGGCCGTTGTCTTTTCGGGGACTCTGGCTCCCAT
>Ga0180432_10009564_pt1 | contig 11800 bp, 7 predicted proteins | sample SS_ome_10_FD_132414 | JGI IMG/M metagenome (GOLD analysis project Ga0180432, IMG submission 132414) | Hypersaline lake sediment archaeal communities from the Salton Sea, California, USA - SS_1_MS_2 metaG | ecosystem: Environmental > Aquatic > Non-marine Saline and Alkaline > Hypersaline >... | reverse complement strand
CAACCCGAAATAATTAAATATCAAAAAGAAGGCCCTTCATTCCACGTGCAATCGTTCGAGGAAACTTCCGATGACGCCGCAGGTGAAGGGAAGGTGTGGGAAGATAAAATACGGAAATGGCTTGTTGAGATGGGGATAAAGACTGTTTTTTCTTCCACAAATGCGGATTACGTTATTTCAGGAAACGTATCGAAAATATCGAATATTATAGGCGTGGAAATAGTAATTAACTTTAGAAGTTCAATCGACGTGAGTGTGAGTGGTGTCGTAAAATCAGGTAATGACACGGAAATAAGGGAATCGTTTCTTAAATCACTGGCGGGGTTGCCTTATGTCATTCGCAATTAAACTTATAAGGTTGAGGTAACCATGAATTTCAAAGCAAAGATTCTGTGCACTGTAACCGTTTTGATGAGTATTCTACTTGCCGTCGGCGGAGCCGGTGGAAAAGATAAAAAGATCAATGTGGTTGTTTACAATTTAGAAGCGTTCGATATATCGAAAAGTATCGCATCCATCATGACGGACACCTTGTATAGCGAGCTTTCTAAATCACCCAAACTGAAAGTGAGCGATGAAAAAGCGGTTTTTGCCGTCGTGGAGGAAAAGAAAAAGGCGCAAGGAGGTCTTACGTGCGACACTGATGAAGAAAAATGCCGTATTGATTCCGCAAAACTCGTAAAAGCCGACTGGATAGTTTTAGGAAGTATCGGCTTACTCGAAAAAGATAAATATGTCGTTAACATACGCGTTGTGGATGTTAATGGCACTACGAAATATCCGCAGAAGAAAATATGTCGTCATTGTTCAACAGAACAACTTATGTTGCTTGTTGAGGGCATGGGAAAAAACCTCATTTATTTCTTTGAAACAGGCAAAAAACCCAAACCACCGAAGCCTATTGTCATTGGAGACACTGAAGCTCCTGCTCCAACACCAACACCCACTCCCACGCCAACGCCGACCAGACAAGCAACAGGCACTCTTGAAATCAGAACCTCCCCCACCGGAGCACGGGTAATTGTCGATGCTGAAGAAATCGGAGTATCAAACAAAAGATTCACTGTGACCGCCGGTAAGCATGAAGTGCTCCTCATTAAAGAAGGTTATGCCGATATCGTCGTCAATGTAGATGTGCCCGCTAACAGGACGGTTATTCTCAGAAAAACCTTGAGGGTGCAGACGGGAGACATTGAAGTTCGTGTCAACGTCTCCGGAGCCACAGTATACATCGATGACGGATATAAGGGTAAATCAACCTCCGGCAGGGTGCTCAAGATAACCTCTGTCAGGGTCGGCGAGCATAAAGTCAAAGTGACACATCCGAGATACGAGACTTCCGAACAAACCGTGTACGTGGCTTATAATCAGGCGAATCCCGTCAGCTTCAACCTCACCGGCAAAAAAGGAAAATTATTTATTACCAGCACTCCAAAAGGCGCAAACGTCAAAGTAAACGGCTCATACAAGGGTAAGACGCCGCTATCAATATCATTAGCACCAGGTTTTTATACTGTCGAGGTATCATTCTCAGGATATAAAACATCAAGCAAGAGCGCCTCAATATCCGCCGGTGGGAGCAAATCATTAAGCATCACATTGATAAAAGAGAGAATTGCCACACCTTCGCCTCCAAGCGGCGGTTCCTCAGGTGATATGGTGCATATCCCCGCAGGTGACTTCATGATGGGTAGCAGTAGTTCTCAGGTTGATGAGGCTTATCAATTATGTAAGAAGTACTATACTGGAAAATGCAAGAAATCATGGTATGAAGATGAGCAACCGCAGCATAAAGTGTATCTCGATGCTTTCTATATCGATAAATACGAAGTTACGGTGGATCAGTATGGAGCATGTGTTCGAGCGGGGAAATGTAAAAAGCCGAAAACAGGAACATATTACAATTGGGGAGTGTCAGGTCGTGGCAATCATCCGATCAATGGAGTAGATTGGAACGACGCTAACTCATATTGCAGCTATGTTGGTAAAAGATTGCCCACTGAGGCCGAATGGGAAAAAGCCGCTCGTGGAACGGATGGTAGACTTTTCCCTTGGGGGAATAGCTGGAATGCTCGCAATGCGAACTATTGTGATTCGAGTTGTGGAAATGATTGGGCTGATAAAAGTCACAATGACGGTTATTCCACCACATCGCCGGTGGGCAGTTTCCCTGGTGGAGTCAGTCCTTATGGGGCCATGGACATGACAGGTAACGTTTGGGAATGGTGTGCGGACTGGTATGATGCGAATTATTATAGTAGCAGTCCTAATCGTAACCCGACGGGACCGGGTTCGGGGAAGTATCGTGTTCTCCGGGGCGGTTCCTGGCTCTTCAGTCCGTACTACTTGCGATCCTCCTACCGCTACTGGTACGATCCCGACTACTGGGGCAACGACCTCGGTTTTCGCTGTGCCAGGACTCTTTAAACCCTTTGTTCTTTGTTCTTTTACCCTTTGTGGGGGTACAGGGGGCGAAGCCCCCTGTTCGCCGCAAAATTTGAAATTTGAGGTTTTTTAATGGCTAAAGAACCGGTAGTCATAGCAAAGTTATATGACTTGATCCTATGGACTATTCCCCATCTCGAAAAATTTCCTCGTAATCATAAATTCACAATAGGCGATAGAATTGAAACCCTTTTACTGGATATTCTTGAATTACTTATAGAAGCAGCTTATACGAAGAACAAAGTTAACGCTCTGAATCAGGCAAATGTTAAATTAGAAAAATTTCGTTTTCTGGTTCGCCTGTCAAAAGACCTGAAGCTTATAAGCAACAAGCAATATCAATTTGCAAATAAAAATATTGAAGAGATAGGCAAACAAATAGGCGGCTGGAAAAAGTCCAGGATAGAAAAAGATGAAACGTCATAAAAACCTTTGGGACCGTGTAATTTCCCTCGACAATCTATACGAAGCAGCCAGAAAAGCACAGAAGGGAAAAAGGTTTCAGGAAAATATCGCCCTTTTTAACCTGAACCTCGAAAAAGAAATTTTCAGAATTCAAAGAGAATTTATCGATAAAAGCTATTTACCCGGCCCTTACAAAGAATTCCACATCATCGAACCGAAACTGAGGCTTATAAGCGCCGCTCCATATCGTGACCGTGTTGTTCATCATGCGCTTTGCAACGTCATAGAGCCTATATTCGACAGAATGTTCATTTACGACAGCTACGCATGCCGCAAGGGCAAGGGGACACACAGGGCTATCGACCGCTTTCAGAAATTTGCGCATAAAACCCGATACGTGCTTAAATGCGACATCGTTAAGTATTTTCCGAGTATCGATCATGAGATTCTTTATGAACTGATCGAGCGGAAAATAGCCTGCAAGGACACACTCTGGCTGATCAAGTTGATAATCGACCATAGCAACGAGCAGGAGCCGGTGCTTCATTATTTCAAGGGCGATCATTTGCTTACCCCGATTCAACGCAGGATCGGGATTCCGATTGGAAATCTTACAAGCCAATTTTTCGCGAATATTTACCTTAACGGAATGGGTCATTTCCTCAGGGAAAAATTAGGGTGTAAATTCTACATCCGATATGTTGATGATTTTGTAATCCTTCACGACGATAAAGAGTTCTTATGGCGCGTTAAGCAAGAGATAGAAGAATATCTCGAAAATCTTCGCCTGAAGCTGCACCCGCGAAAATGCAGAGTATTTCCGGTTAAGGAAGGAACTCTGTTTCTCGGTTTCCGTATCTGGCCCGACAAGAGGCGGCTGGACAGACAAAACATCAGACGATTTCAAAGCAGGATAAAACTCATGCAATCTCAGTACGCAAAAGGTGAATTGGCGTTTGACAAGCTAACCGCATCGATCCAAAGCTGGGTGGCTCATGCTTCCTACGGCGAAACATGGCATTTGCGGGAGCATCTATTCAGAGATATAGTTTTCCGTAAGGGTCTGACCGACAAACGAAGCCCGTGTTCTCCGGGGCGGTTCCTGGAACAACAATCCGAACAACTTGCGATCATCAAACCGCAACAGGAACAATCCCGACAACAGGAACAACAACAACGGTTTTCGCTGTGCGAGCACTCCTCAACCTCTCAGGCCGGAATCGACATGTTTACGGACATATTGAGTGCGCCATAGAGGAGTCCAGGCCAGGTCCGGGCCGTCCGCACGGACGGGCAAATATAATTCGACAGGGCGGGGGCTGGTAGGTTAATTCCGAACGTCCTCGCCCTGTCATCATCATTTTTCAAGCAATCCTCCTAACTCACAAATCATTTTACTCAAAACTAGAAAGGAGTAGTGTCATTATGCATATAGCCATAAACAGGATACGTGCGCCTCCGGTTTGATTTAATCAGGCGGAGACAAATATCAACTCATTAATATCGGAGCGGTGGGATATCAATTCCTGCCGCTCCTTTTTTCTTTTAACCCAATAACCAACGGTTCAGCAATTCACGAAGTAGTAGCCGAGTATTATCCGGCTTCTCGCAAATGAAGGAAAGCCATTACCAACGAAGGAAATCCACGAAGTCTTCCTCAACTCATGGAACCTCGAACTCAAGAGTAATACACCCATTGACTTCAATGGTAAAACCCCGGATGAAATGGCCGACCGGTGAACGGACAAGAATGTCCGTTCTCCTAACCGTTTCTGCCTCAGAATCGCTCAAATAGGTACCAATAAAATTGAAGCCGGGAAGCCCCGTCGAGACTCCCCGGCAATTCAGCGCGGTTATTCGCTATTTCTTCTTTTTCTTCGAGCGTTTTTTACGAGCTTGTTTTTTCCGCTCTTCCTCTTCGAGAACGGCATGCGCGGCCGCCAGCCGGGCTATCGGAACCCGGTATGGCGAGCAACTCACGTAATCCATGCCGACTCTGTGGCAGAACTTGACGCTTTCCGGGTCGCCACCATGCTCGCCGCAAATACCGACTTTCAGGCCGCGTCTGGCGGCACGGCCTCGCCTAGTGCCCATCTCGACCAGTTCGCCGACGCCCGATTGATCCAATGTCACAAAAGGATCGTCCGAGAGAATCTTTTTTTCGACGTAATCGCGCAAAAAATTCCCGGCGTCGTCTCGAGACAGTCCGAATGTGGTCTGGGTCAAGTCGTTAGTGCCGAAGCTGAAGAATTCCGCATGGGCGGCGATTTCAGCAGCGGTGAGGGCGGCGCGGGGCAACTCGATCATGGTGCCCACCAGGTACTGCACCCGGATGCCGTGCTTTTTCATCACCTCGCGAGCCACCTTACGAGTCATCTCCTCGAGTGGAATATACTCGTTAATATGACCCACCAGCGGTATCATCACTTCCGGCTTGACCTTCACCTTCTTTTTCTTCAACCGGCACGCCGCCTCGAATATGGCGCGTACCTGAACTTCATATATCTCGGGATACGTGACGCCCAGCCGGCAACCCCGATGACCGAGCATCGGGTTGAACTCGTGCAGCGCCGCGACACGCGCTTTCAACTTTGCGGGGCTGACTTTCATCTGTCCGGCAAGTGCCTTGATATCCTTTTCCGTTTGAGGCAGGAATTCGTGCAGGGGCGGATCGAGCAACCGGATAGTCACGGGCAACCCCTCCATGGCCTTGAAAATTCCGATAAAATCTTTTCTCTGGAAAGGCAGAATCTTCGCCAGCGCCTTTCGTCGTCCGGCTTCGTCGTCGGCAAGTATCATTTCGCGGACGGCCGCGATGCGATCTTCTTCGAAAAACATGTGCTCGGTGCGGCACAACCCGATGCCTTCCGCACCGAAATCGCGGGCGATGGCCGAATCCTTCGGAGTGTCGGCGTTTGTGCGAACTCCCAGCCTGCGAATGTCGTCCACCCATTTCATAAAGGTACCGAATTCGCCGGTCAATTTTGGCGCGATGGTCGATATCCGGCCGAGAAAAACCTCGCCGGTGGAACCGTCGATGGTTATCTCATCGCCTTTTTTCACCACGGTATTGCCTGCGCGGAAAACTTGTTTCTTGTAATCGACCTCGATTTCGGAACATCCTGCAACACAGGGCGTTCCCATACCTCGGGCAACCACCGCCGCGTGGCTGGTCATCCCCCCGCGGGCGGTGAGTATCCCCTGTGCCGCGTGCATACCGTGTATGTCTTCAGGGCTTGTTTCAAGCCTGACGAGCATCACCTTTTCGCCCGCCGCGCCGAGTTCTTCCGCCTCGTCGGCGCTGAATACCGCCTTACCCGAAGCCGCGCCGGGGCTGGCGTTCAAGCCCTTGGCTATACGCTTCTTGGGAGCCTTCGGGTCGAGAGCCGGGTGCAATAGCTGGTCGAGCTGCTCGGGCTGAACACGCATTACGGCGGTTTTCTTGTTGATAAGCCCTTCCTTTACCATCTCTACGGCGATTTTTACCGCCGATTGGGCGGTACGCTTGCCCACCCTCGTCTGCAACATCCAGAGCTTGTTTTCCTGGATGGTGAACTCGACGTCCTGCATGTCGGTATAATGCCGCTCGATCCTTTTCTGAATGTTGTCGAGCTGCCTGTAAATTTTCGGCATTAAAGCCTCGAGCGACTCAAGGCTCGGGTCGGATTTCCGGGCTTCGTTGATGGGCTGCGGAGTTCTAATTCCCGCGACGACATCTTCGCCCTGCGCGTTAGGCAAAAACTCGCCATAGAAAATTCTCTCGCCGGTGGCGGGGTCACGGGTAAAGGCGACTCCCGTGGCGCTCGTATCGCCGAGATTGCCGAACACCATCGTCTGAACGTTCACGGCGGTACCCCAATCGCTCGGTATATTATTGAGCTTGCGGTACGTGACGGCCTTATGCCCGTTCCAACTCTCGAAGACCGCCCCGATAGCGCCCCACAACTGCTTCCAGGGCTCTTCCGGGAAGTTGCTGCCGGTGTGCTTTTTTACTTCCTTCTTAAACCGGGCGATGAGCTTCTTCCAATCTTCGACGGTAAGCTCGATATCGTACTTACATCTTTTCTTCTTCTTATATCCGTCAAGTACGTCCCTCAATATATCACCGTCCATTTCCATAACGACATTCGCATACATCTGTATCAGTCGCCGATAGGAATCGAGGGCAAAACGCTCATCTCCGGTCTTGCTTATAAGCCCCTTGATAGTCTTTTCATTGAGACCGACGTTCAGGACAGTCTCCATCATACCGGGCATGCTGGCGCGAGCGCCGCTACGGACGCTGACCAGAAGCGGATCCCCAACGTCGCCGAATTTCTGGCTCATGTCCTTTTCGATGCGCGCAAGCGCCTTTTTCACCTTTTCCTTCAACCCCACCGGATATTTCCCACCGAGACGTTGATATTCGTTGCACATCTCGGTCGTTATGGTGAATCCGGGCGGGACGGGAATGCCCAGTCGCGCCATTTCGGCCAGGTTGGCGCCCTTGCCGCCGAGCAGATTCTTCATCGCAGCGCGACCCTCGGTCTTCGAGCCTCCAAACGAATAAACCATTTTGTTCTTCGCCATGTTACCTCCCTTTGTTCGGATTTTATTGATAAGTTTCTATGCTTGCTGATTCCTAAACACCCGGTCGTGAAATGGCGGAAAAATCGGCTACCGCCAGAAACGACCGATGAATAGCATATAGCAAACTGTGCCGGTTGGCACGCCGCTCAGGGTCTTCGGGATCGTTCACAAGAACCTCATCGAAAAACTTGTCCACGGCGGGCCTGAGTTCCGCCATCGCCTCGAGCGCTTTGAGGTATTCTCTCTCTTGGGCCAATTCTCCTACCCTGTCGCGGTTATTGCAGAATTTTTCCCAAAGCTCCTTCTCCTCCGGCTCTTTAAAAAGCGACTCGTCCACCTTATCGGTATGGAAATCCTCGAGTATATTTCCGACGCGGCGAAAACTGGTCGCCAGATCATCGAAATCGGGCCGCTCGCGAAACCTGTTAAGCGCCCAAGCTTTCTTAACAACATCCAGATAATCGTCAAACCCGGAGCGCAATACCGCCTCGGCAGTGTCGGGAGCGACATCATCACTTTTAGGTGGAGCGGGACCTACAAAGGCACGTACTGCAATTTTTGCAAAGCCACTTATTAACTGATGTCGAATGCGTTCACGGACAAATTCGAGCATTTCTGCGAGAAGTTCTTTGGCTTCCTTCTTTGAATTCGCGGCCACTCCCTGCGCGGCGGCATCAAGCAGGTCGCTTAAGGACAAGTTGAGTTGACGCTGTTGGATGATCGCCAGAATTCCCAACACCGCGCGCCTCAAGGCGTACGGATCCCGGTCGCCTTTCGGAGTCAGTCCCAGCGCAAAACACGCGGCAAGGCTGTCGGCGCGGTCGGCTATTGCGACGGCGCAACTCTCCGCCTTTTCAACAGGTATTTTCCCTTCGTCGGCGCGGTCGGCTATTGCAACGGAACGACTTTCCGCCATTTCACCGGGCATTTTCCCTTCTTCGATGTCGGCGGCGCTTCGCGGCAGATAGTGTTCCTCGATGGCGCAGGCAACTTTTTCATCCTCGTCGGATTCTCGGGCGTAAATGCCGCCCATGTGGCCCTGAAGGGAAGGAAATTCTCCCACCATAAGAGTGACGAGGTCTGCTTTTGCGAGCTTTGCCGCTCGACGCGCTCGTGTTGCCACTTTAGAATCCCCGGGAGCTATCCATTCGCATATTTTTCCGGCAAGCTCCTCGATGCGGGACGATTTGTCGGCATACGATCCCATGCCCTTGATATAGAGCACATCCTTCAATTCCTGCGCGTGTTCTTCGAGCGATTTTTTACGGTCGGTTTTATAAAAGAACTCGGCGTCCGCCAGCCGTGCGTTAAGCACCCGCGCATTGCCCCGCGCCACTACTCCCTCATCATCGACAGGCGTGTTGGCAACGGTGATGAAGCACGACAAAAGATTGTCGCCGGCGCCGCGCAAAGGTACATAGCGCTGATGGCCCGTCATACTCGCAATCAGCACTTCTTTCGGCAAATCGAGATAATGCTCCGGAAACTCGGCATCAATAATCACAGGCCATTCAACGAGGTTGGTGATCTCCATAAACAAATCGGAAAAACATGCGGGTTCTCCACCCAATTGGTCGGCGCGATCATGTATATCTTTCAGCACAGCGCTAAAACGCTCACCGTGATCTATAATCACATTAGCATCACGGAGTTTCTCAATATAATCTTCATAACCGGTTACCTTTATTGGCTCCGGATGAGTGAACCTGTGTCCGTATGTAGTTGACCCCGCTTTTATCCCCTCGAGTTCGAATTCAATTACCTTTCCATCCAGCAGCGCCAGTATCCAATGAATGGGCCTTGCGAACCGCAAGTCCCCGTCGCCCCACCTCATCGACTTGGGCCATGGTATGGACGTGATGAATCGAGGTAATATCTCGGCGAGGATTTCTCCCGCAGGCTTGCCGGGCTTTTTAATCTTTGCCACGAGATATTCACCCTTTGGTGTATCTATCTTTTCCAGTTCATCGATGTCCACGCCTGCGCCCTTAGCGAATCCGACGGCGGCTTTTGTGGGTTTGCCTTTGTCGTCGTATGCCGCTTTAACCGGCGGCCCGGTACGCTCCTCGACCATGTCGGGTTGCCGATTCGGCAGGTTCTTTACCACGGCTGTTAACCGCCGAGGAGTGCCTGTTGTATATATATTATCTAAGTTCACGACTTCAAGGCGGTTTTCACGAAGAAGCCTACCTAGAATCAACACCATTGAACCCGTTGCTTCACCTAGAAACTCCGCCGGTATTTCCTCGGCGCCTATTTCGAGGAGCAGTTCCATGGTTATTTCCCCTCCTTCGATTTAAGCAGGGGAAACCCCATTTCTTCTCTCGTTTTTAGATACCCTTCCGCGCACAGTCGAGCGAGTTTCCTCACACGACCTATATATTTAACGCGCTCGGTAACGCTTATGGCGCCACGGGCGTCGAGCATGTTGAACAGGTGACTGCACTTGAGGCAGTAATCGTAAGCGGGCAGCGGCAGCCCGCGCTCGGCGAGGCGCTGAGATTCGGCTTCATAATCGGAGAAGTGCCTGAATAGCATATCGACATCGGATTCTTCAAAGTTATAGGTGCTGAACTCGACCTCCGAGCGATGGTGCACATCACCGTATTTTATGCCTTTTGTCCATTCAAGGTCGTAGACGTTGTCGACGCCCTGGATGTACATGGCAATGCGCTCGATGCCGTAGGTTATTTCCGCGCTGACCGGTTTGAGGTCTATTCCGCCCGCCTGTTGTAAGTACGTGAACTGCGTTATTTCCATACCGTCGAGCCAAACTTCCCATCCGAGTCCCCATGCGCCGAGGGTGGGAGATTCCCAGTCGTCCTCGACGAACCGTATATCGTGAGCCTTTAAGTCTATCCCGAAGGAACTAAGGCTGTCGAGATATATGTCCTGCACATCGAGCGGACTGGGTTTCAGGACGACCTGAAACTGGTAATAGTGTTGCAGTCGGTTCGGGTTTTCGCCGTACCTGCCGTCGGTGGGGCGGCGGCTCGATTCGACATACGCGACGTTCCACGGCTCGGGGCCGAGGACGCGCAAGAATGTCGCGGGGTTCATGGTGCCCGCACCCACCTCGACGTCGTAAGGCTGCTGTATGATACAGCCGCGCTCGCTCCAGAAATTTTGAAGGTTCAGGATGAGTTCCTGAAAGTTCACCCAACTCTCCTCAATTCTTACCTAACATTACCGACGGAAGTAAAATAATGAAACAGAAATGGGCGCCTTGCAAGGGTATGTGCAATCGGAGCGGGGCGTGACAAGCATTTAAGGACTCGATCAACCGGCTCAGCTTGCTATTTTAAATGTTGCCCTACAGCGTCCATAATGGCGTCCATATCGCTTTCGGGATTGAACCATCGGATTCGTTCGTCCGCGCGGAACCATGTCAACTGCCGCCGGGCGTACCGGCGCGTATCCCGCGCAAGCAACCCCGTAGCCTCCTCAAGCTCCATCTCGCCGACGATATACGCCCATGCATAACGATAACCGAAATGCCGCATGGGCCACGTGTCGCGCGCATAACCCATCTCCATTAACCGCTCGACTTCATCGACCAGGCCGGATTCTATCATTTTCCGAACCCGTTCGTCTATACGGCGGTGCAATTCCGCGCGAGGCAGTTTCAGCCCGATGCGGAGGTCGTCGTATTTCTCGGGAGGACGTTGGTTGCGCCAATGCTCGGAAATAGGCACGCCGGTCTGGTAATAAACTTCGAGCGCTCGCTTTATACGATACGTGTCGTTCGGGTGTATATTTCGGGCCGCTTCGGGGTCTGATCGCTTAAGCTCCGGGTAGAGGTCTTCGCGCCCGGCGCGCTCGGCAAGCGATTCCCTCAACTCCGGATCGGGATGAGGCGCTTCAAATAAACCGTCAAACAGAGCCCGAAAATAAAGCCCCGTTCCGCCTGCAACAACAGGCAGCATTTTCCGGGAGACTATATCGCGAACGGCAGCCGTAGCGCGCTCGAGCCAATCCGCAGCAGTAAAAGGCTCGGCCGGCTCTATCATCCCGACAAGATGGTGCACAACACCGCGCATCTCATCGGAAGTCGGCGATGCGGTACCGATAACCATGTGCCTGTACACCTGCATGCTGTCCGCGCCGACCACCTCGCCGCCGAAACGCCGAGCTATCTCGACCGCCACAGGCGTCTTGCCCACCGCAGTAGGTCCCATCAGTGTTACTATCTTATTATCCATTTCACTCTTTAATACAATATTTTAACAGTCTGAAATTTACCAATGGGGGTCCAAATTTGACCCTGATTCCCGGTTAATGGCATGGTAATGTTTTTTCGGAAGGATATTGATGAGATTTAGCCTTTTACGGATACGAGATTTTTGTCTTTCGGGGGATTGAGGGGGTTGGTGGTTTGCGT
>Ga0180432_10009563_pt1 | contig 11800 bp, 20 predicted proteins | sample SS_ome_10_FD_132414 | JGI IMG/M metagenome (GOLD analysis project Ga0180432, IMG submission 132414) | Hypersaline lake sediment archaeal communities from the Salton Sea, California, USA - SS_1_MS_2 metaG | ecosystem: Environmental > Aquatic > Non-marine Saline and Alkaline > Hypersaline >... | reverse complement strand
AGATTTTGAATTTATTTTGGATAAACTAAATTGGTGATCTAAGGATGTTTGAAATAAATGAAATTGGAAAAGTTATTGGTGATCTAAAAAAGTTAATTTGAAGAATTTTGAAGATGAAATAGAAGAAATGTGTGGCAATTGCGATAAAATTTTAGATTGTAATGGCAAAAAGAAGACAATTAAGGAATGTTTAAAGAAATTTATGTGCAATTTATTGAATAAGAGAAAATTTGAGTTAAAAAGGATAAAAAAAAGATATGATCAGACTTTTAATTCTTATGATAATCCTAAGATTTGTTCTGGTTGTGGATTAGCATTTGAAATTCCTTTTATACCTTATCAGAGTTGGTCACTAATATTAAATTGTCCTAATTGCTCACATTTAATAAGAATAAATAAGGTGATGGATTGAATGAAAAAGTTAGGGATAATTGGGAAAATAAAACGATTTTACTATATTTGGATTAAAAAGTATTGTCCAAATTGTAAGGTTGCCTTAATGGATTGTTTAGTATATGCCACTTTTGAACCTTATATTTCTTGTGGCGAATGTGGCTTGATTTTTGATAAAAATAAAAGGTTTGAATATATAGATGGTGATTAATTTGATGGCAATATGGTATAAATGTGATAATCGAAATAAAAAATATCTAAAATTCATAATCTTTAATTCTGGAAAGGTTAAATTAGTAAATAACAACAATATTAAAAAAATAACTCAATGTATCCAGGTATTTCAAAATGGTGAAGATCTTTTAGATGCCTTACTAAATCTGTTTGAATTACATTTTATTGAATTTGCTGAATTAGCAAACTGGATATTAGAGAATTATTAGGTGATAATATGAAAAAGTTAATAGAGCTAAAATTGAAGTTTCTAAGGGATGGCGTGAATAGTTGTAATTCCATAGAAGAAAGGGATATAACCATAAATCATATTGCTTTTCTTGAAGAATTATTAGTAAAGGAAAATGATATGCTAAATCTGGAATGGTTCATAATTTCCTTAAATTGCTGGAAAAATATTGATGAATGGAATATAATCAAACTGGATTTAAGGGATTATCTTAAGAAATTATATGATTTAATTAAAGTTCCAGAAAAATGTCCTTATCGGTTATATGCTTGTGGCGAATTTGCTTGTAAATTGGGAAAAGGGAATATCAATCCTTTAACAAATGATACTTATTCATATAATCCTAAATTCTGTGCTGGATGTGATTATTTTAATCCAGGTGAAAAAAAGGAAAAAGGTGATAAAAACTGATTATAGAATATCAAGATAATTGGAAAAGGATTGATTGGATTGGCAAAAATCCTTTAACTCTGGCGTTCCTAAATGCGAAAGGCGATGTTATTAAATTCTCATTAACTCAAAATGAAAAAGACCAGATCACTTTATTTAAATCTGGTTATAACTTAGGGAAATTGGAATATAAATCTATTTTGGATATGCTGCATCATTATTGGTTTGTTAAAGGAATAATTGATAATAATCATTTAGCAAAAGCACTTAAAATGCTGGAAAAGAACCAGAACCCTTTTGTAAATAAAGAGTTTTTGGATCATCTTGATAAAATGATTATGAAAGAATATCCTAAAGGATATGAGCTAAAATCTGAAGTATTCAAAATAAAATTGCCTGGTGATAAAAAGGATGGATGAAAAAAAATATAAAATCAATAAAAGAGAAGAAGAATCAGCATATTTGCATACTATTTCCTTTATTCCCGAAGACATAAAGTTTCCCGTTATTTCTTTTTCTGATGATATAGAAAATGTTTTGTTTTTAGAAAGTGAAGATTTAGATAAATTGATTGAGATTTTACAACAAATAAAAAGAATTAAAAAAGGGATGGAAAGAGATGGATCAAACTGAATGGTCAGCTAATATGTTTAAAAAAGCATTTCCAGTAAAAGCAATTGATATTAAATGCGATCAAACAACGCCTAATGCGTTTTATCGAAATGGAAAGTTTTACATAAAATTACTATGGTTGCGTGGCTTTCATTACTTTATTGTATCTCAACCAGCAAATTTAAGGCAAATTCCATCGAATAAAGGCACTAGAGAATATAAGAATACTAAAAATGATTATAAACGATTATCCAGATTAGTGAAAAACGCCAGATTGAAAGGTTTAATTCCAGATGATCAAATGTTTGATAATAGAAATGATCCTATTATTGAACCAGCATCCAGATCACGATTTGCAGTAAATTCTTTAGAGTTTGATATTAGTTCTGGTTATTACTTTAGTAATTATATTGATATTATGAAAGATTGGGATGGATTTCTGGATAAAATTTCAGTTAATCCGATGTTCAATCGTAATAGATTTTGTAATCAAATGTATGAGATTATTGTAGTAACTGAGAAATTAACCATTAAATCAACCATAGAAGATATGTGTATGGATTATGGCGCAAATTGCTTAATCGTTAAAGGACAATCCAGTTTTACAAGAATAATAGATATATGTAAAAAGGCGCAAATCACTAATAGACCAGTTTTATTATTAGGGATTTATGATTTAGATTGTGCTGGATGGGATATGCCAGTTAGCTTTATCAATAATGTCAAATCGTATTATAAGCATCCAGATCATAAGTTAAAAAGAGTTGCATTACTTAGGGATCAAGCTGAACAATACGATTTACCAGATGCTTTTGAACCAGATGATAAAGGATATAAGGAAAAGGTTAAGCAACGATTCTATAATGAAACAAATGGAACTTCTTGTATAGAACTGGATGCTATGGATAATAATGTTATGAAAGATCTTCTTAAGGTTGAGCTTGATAAATATTCTGGCTTGAAATTAGACAAAATACAACAACGAAGATTTGAAAAAAAAGAAAAAAGAAGAGTAAGACAAATCTTAAACGATTTTGACTATTCTGATTTTGAGAAGAAATATAAAAGATATTATAAGAGATATGCCAAATTCTTTAAATTTGTTAGTGATAAGCTAAATTTCTTAGATGAGCATTATGAATTTTTATCAAACAAAATTTCTGAGATAGAACAAGAAATTGAAAATGAATTAGATGAAAGATTAAGAGATGATTAAAGTTGTGGTTCTGGATCTGTGAGAAATGTAATACTGCGATTGATACAAAAGAAGACTTTAAGCCTTTTTTTTGTCCTAATTGTAAGATGCCTGGAAATATAAGAAGAGCTAGCCATAAAGAGTTTAACAATGCTGAAATTAAGATTGTGTTATGAGAGTTGATTAAATGAATAAGAGAAATTGTAATATTTGTAAGCACATTGTTAAGAAAGGAAAAAGCTTTCGTTGCGAATTTAAGCAATGCAATATGGGATCTAAGCCTTATTATAATGATCCTAATGCGAAACAACCAGTAAGTGAGTTTAATTATGGTTCAAAAGTATGTGAATTTATACCTATTGGTGATTGAGATGGAACTATTTGATATAGAAAAAGAATTAATTGCTGAAAAAAGGGATAGATGCTTTTATTGTGGTTCTAAGAATACAAAAACTTATGCTGCAAAAGCTAATCCCCGTTTTTTTATTATTGAATGTAATTTGTGCAATGAATCTTCAATCTTTTAAGGATGAAAAATACAATGTTAAATATGTCAAAAGAAATTAATTATCAAGAATTTAGTTGCTGGATTGAAAGTATGCTTAAAACCATTATAATTAGGAAATTAATGCAGTTTAAGGATTATGCGATAAATGCTGAATTTAAGACTTTTTTTGAAAATTTGATAAATAATATACAAAAGAAAAAGTTGATTGATTTAGATGCCTGGAATTGAAGATAAAATTGATTATTGCTGCGTTATTGGAGAATTAATTAATATTGATCAATGTATTGATCAAAACCATTTTTTTAGTAATATTCTACATCCATCTAATAGATGTTTGAAATGTAAGGAATTTCTGAGAAAATTTGAATTTAAGGTTGAGAAAAATGAAATTATTACATAGAAAAAAGATTGATTTAACTAAATACCAATATTCAATTAAGAAGATGTGCGATGCTTGTTTATATAAAAGAGAAAACTTATGTAATCAAAATGAAAAACAGATTAGGAGATGCTTAAAAATATGGTTGATAAAGAAATAAGAAAAAGAGTTTGTTCTTTAAATGGATGCACTTTCCCTTTAGATTATCGGCAATGCTTAGAACAATTTTCTAAGAACTGGAATGAGCTTATAAGAAAAAAGGAAATGCCAAATATCAAAAAGAAGTTTAATGAGATTTGGAATAGTGAATATGTTTCAATGTTTTGCTGCACACATTATAAAATGATTAAGAGAGCAATTAAAGAACAAACAAAAAATACCAGATTAATAAATAAAGCTAGGAAAATTAGAGAAAAGCATAAATTAAAGTTGAAACAATGTAATAATAATGAGAAAAACAAGCTGGATTTTTTCATTTAATCACGATGCCCTAGAGAAAGGAAATGAGAGATTGATTTTAATCAATCTTGATCCTAAGATATTGTTTTCTATATTAAGGTTCAATAACAAGATGGGAAATGATGGCGTTTTTTCAAAAATGCCTGATCCTTTATATTTATGCTTATTAGGTTATTCTGAGCTTTTCGCAGCTGGTCTTTTTGCCAATGTATTTCATTCCAAAACCCTTAATTTCTCTTCTAATCCAGGTGAAAATTAGAAATTCTTAAAATCCCAACTAAACCTGGATTAGAACCTTTTTTTTTCTTTCGCCATAGAATGCATTTTAAGGTTTCAATTTTTAGTTTGTGGAATTTTGTCTTCACCGATATTTTTTCTACATTGCAGATCAAGAATGATAATTGGTGATTGGAAATGATCAAAAAGCATAGTGAAAAATGTGGTATTTTGATAACTGGATGTCTTTTCTTGATACTTAGATTTTTTGTGATTTTGTTATTGGATAGATCGTTTTTTTAGTGCTGGAACTGGCAAACATAATATAATAATGATTCTGGATATGGCACTTTTTTTAGCATAATTATTTAAATGAAAATTTCTATTCAATTATTGTGCCATCTCTTAATTTTTATTTCTGGTTGGTCGGTTGGAATGCTCTTTTCAATCTAATTGGTGGCATATTGATTAGGTTAAAAATGCCTATTAGGTTAGGATACCTAATGAAACTCAATTTGGTTTCAAAAAAACAAATTAGGTGATTCAAGAATGGCTAAAAATCAAAAATGGCTTAAATGGTTGGAGTTTGAATCCATAAGGATTTATCTTAATGGTTCAATTGGTTCTAAATCTGATGTTATTGGTGATAATTTAACCTTAGAAGATAAAGTTAAAAATGTCAATCTAGGACAATCTTTAACTGGGATCTCTATTTTTCTGAATGAATACTCTGAGATGTTCAATTATCCACAAGAAATAATTGCGCATTACAACGATATTAGAACCAGTTCTAAAGATATTGCTGAGTTCAAAAAACACATTGAAGATTTTACGATCTGGTTGAAAAATGAAAAACTCAGAATGCGTGGAAGAGATGCTGCGCCTAAAGAAGTTAGGGATTTAGTTGGGAAAATTCCTTATTCTGAAATTGCTGCGAAATTTGAGATTTTAGATGCGTGGAAAGGTGTTTCGCCTGGCACAGCAATAAATTATCAAGCTCAGTTGCGTGGATTTTTAAGTTGGAATGATATTAATCTCAAATTCAAAAATTACGATGAAATGTCAGAAACAGCAAAAGAACACGACAAATACGATATTAAATACGATGAACTATTTGAGATGGGAAAATTGGTGATTGATTATGCGCCAGATTTAGATCTCAGATTACTTCTAAGATGGCTTAGAAATTCTGGTTTAGGTTCTAAAGAAGTTCTATTGTATCAAATGAAAGACTTAAGGCATAAAAACTGGAAAAAATCGAAAGTTCGCATTGATAAAGTTAGGAAAAAAACTGGCGTGAAATATACTTCATTTCTTAAAGGCGATTTTAAAGATGATATTGAAAAATATATCAACAATGAAGAGAATAGAGCAAAAGCTGAAGATGATTGGCTTTTTGATGCTGGATTATCCAGATCAAGAGCTTACAATAATCTTGAGAGAAGATTCAAAAGAGCTTATGAAAGAATGATTGATGAACATTATCCACAACTGAAAGATGCTGAAAGATCCATCTTTACGATGCATAAATATAGACATCTCATTCAAACTTTATGTGAAAGTCTAAGAATACCAAAATACATTGAAGATCGTTTAGTTGCTCATAAATCTGAGAAATTGGAAAAAAGATACTTAGTTGAAAAAGATATTGGCGAATATTACGATATGATTTACGATGCAATTCACGGATATACTGAGAGTTCTACTAGAGAAGAGATTAAAGAAGAGATCCGACAAGAAATAATGGATGCTTTATTCAATCGTGGCGCAGCTAAATCCGAATACAAAAAATCAAAAACTTTAACGCCAGAACAAATTGAAAAACTCAATTCAAACATTAAAACTCAGATAATGGTTGAAGAGTTAATTTCAGTTGCGAAAAATGAGCTTTTAACCGATGATTCATTCATTCTAAGCCTAGCGGAAAGAATCAGTAATCTTTCAAAATTTTAAATTCCTTTTTTTTCACTTTTTTTTTATAATCATTTCTGTTTATTAAGGTATAAGCTAGAAGTTTAAATAAACAAAAGTGTTAATTTACTATAACCCTAAATAAACAAATATGTTGATTATAATGGGAATTAAAGAGCAAATAATAGAAGAGCTAAAAAACGATAATTGCACAGCTAAAGAATTATCTGAAAAACTGGAAATAGGCATTGATACAATAAAATCAACGATAACCAGAATGAAAAAAGAAGATCTTATTCTTGTTATTGGTTATAGGCATAGACATTCAATATATTCATTAAATCCAGATAAATTTGAATTAAATATGGAAAATATTCTGAAATGGTTAGCATTCTTAGATAAGATGTTTAAGGATAATGTAGATTATCTTTTAGAGAATGAAGAGATTGTTAATTTGGTGATGTCAAATGAAGAGAAGTTTGAAAACATAACTAAGGTGATTGAACATTTCAGAAAAAAGTCTAGCTGAATTGATGAAAGAAAAACTGGCACAGAAAAAGGATAAGCCAGAACCAAAACCAGAACCGATAACAATAACGCCAAAACCAGTGATTCAAGAACCGATAAAACCTAAGCCAAAACCTAAAAAAGAGAAGTCTATCTGTCCTTATTGTAATAAAGGATACATTAATTTGAACAATCATATTATCAATTGTCCAAAAAGACCAGGTATTTCAGAACCAAAAACACCAGATGGGATTTATATTTCAAATGAGCAATTGGAAAAAGTAAAACCATATACAAGATTAAGGTTTTTAGCTGAATTATTAGGTTATTCTGGTGGATCTGGAAAGAAAAAGACAAATCTTAAAGCTGACATCAAAAGAGAGATTGAAAAGAACTATAATAACTCTTTAGAGCAATTAAAGAAATTATAAATTTATTTCCATCCTTTTTTTTTATATTTTACATACAATTTAATCACAAGATAATCACAAAATAAAAAAATACCTGGTGAAGATAAAATTCTACAATTTTTACTTCAGGGAGATTTTCTAGACAATTGTCTATTTATATAAATGGTTATTTGATGATAATACCTATTTGCTAGAAGTTTAAATAAATTAATGCGAATATTTGAGTTATAAAAATAAGTATTAAATAAGTATAAAATAAGTAAGTGAGTAATTTACTATGTCAAAACATCCGACAAATAATAGTCAGAAAAAAGTTCAATATATTGTCAAAAAAGGCACTAAGGATTTTGATGATTTAGAGATAATTGAAAAGATTTTTCCTTATCCCAATAGATCAGATTCAATTAAAAGTGCTTTAGCTTACATAACAAACCTTATTACTCTTACTAATGCTGACAATTTAGAAGAGTTAAACAAAAATATTAGCATTAATTCTTAGGTGGCAAATTTGGCAAAAACAAATGAAAAAGAAAATCAGATACTTTTGTCTTCTAATATCCAGGTGAATTTCAAATTTCTTAATGAAGATTTTAATAGAGATCTTTCAAATTTGCTCTCAGAAATAAGGAATTTGGATTTAACAATACTGGATACTAAAACTGGCAAATATCATAAGGGATTTACAATTTTCTTTTATGTGAATGAAGAAAAGACATCCCAAATACCATTAGAGAAATACACAGATTTAAAGAAGAAATATTCTAAAGTCTTAGATTGTATTGAAATAACTAATGATATGTATTTGGGATCTCACGCCGAATATCAGAATAAAAGAGATTTAAAAGAAATAGAAATTGATGATATAGAAGATATCTTGAATATTTTCCTAAAATCCATTGATGCTATTCAATTAGAGATAATTCTTACAAATTCAATTTTAGGATCAGCTGATGGTTTTATGTCAGAAAAGGATATGGGATACTATGAGCTTGATAATCGTTTTGCTGCGTTTAAAAAGCTGGTAATTAAGGATGAAACCTTATATAATAGAGATATTAAACGCATATTCTTATTGATTGAAGATGCTGATTTTCTTATCAAAAAGCTGATATTTTCTTACATTCTTAGAAAAGATACCTATAAAAAATTGGATGATCTAATCAAGAATTATAAGAGAGTTAAGGGAAAGAACCCTTTCACAGATAAGGAATTAGAAGATATAAGGTATATTATTAGGGATAATCATATTTCAAAATTAGAATTTTTCTTTAGAAATTATATTGGTGTTAAAGGAATAAAAGAAGATCTAAAATCCAGATATGATTTTAATACTGATAAATTAAAGGTTCAAATTCCTTTAAATCCTAATGCCTATGATTTTAATACTCAATATAACGATGAAGTTTCTAGTGAATTGAGATATGCCTTTAGGAATAAGGTTGATTTAGTCTTAGAAACCTTTAGAAGAGTAATTCTTTATGAATGTAAAAGAGTATTAAATTTGGATATAAGTGCTGAATTGTTGGTTTCTTTTGATTATGATAATTCTAAGGATACCTTAAATAATTTGAAAGCTGATGGAATATATTATGAAGATCTCAATAAACTTTTAGAAGAAAAATCCGATATATCATTGAAATACGATGTTGCATTAGATAATAATGTAGAATATAGAAGATCTTTTGTAATCTTTAAAGGGTATTCTCAAGAAAGTAAGAGAAAAACCAAAACTGAGATAAGATGGGAAAGAACATTTCAAATAAGGGATCATTTCAGAAATACTGATTTTTGTTGTAAGATACTAAGGAATAAGGCGCATTTTAAGAACTTAGTTCTTAATATGGAAAGTGAGATTGAAATACAAGCCTTTTTCATCGTTAAATTCAAATATATTAAAACGAATGCAACCTGGCATATTGTTGATAAATATTTTGAAATTGTTGATATACAGGTATTGGATAAATTTAAAACGATTGAAATAACAATTGGAAAGCATTTTAATGGGATAAGTAAATTAGAGAATACTAGAGATGGCTTAATTCTTTATAAATATCCTAAAAATCAAAAAGTCTATTTTACTAAATACCTAGATGTGCCTATAATCTTGTTAAATATCTATAAAGGACAAAATTCTTTATTTTATGAAGTAAAACTGGATGGTGAAGTTATTGTAAAAGAAAAGAATGATTTAGCAAATTATATTGAACACGAAACAACCTTAAATTACATATCTGGTTCAAAACTTAAGGAAAGTATAAGTATGGTCTTAAATGCTTATCGAAAAGAGCATAATATGTTGTTAAAGTCAATGTTTAATACGATTGGATTATTTGAAGATGGCGATTCTGATATTGTTTTATCCCATCCAGAAAACGATCAAATTGCTGTTATTGGAGAAAATGATATTCAAACTGATGTAATTGAAAATGTCAAGAATTTAGGATTAGATCATAAAGGAAAATTAGCTAAAAACTTCTTTAAAATATTGCATATTAAAACACAGAAACTTAATTTTAGATTAGGCGTTTTTGGATATTCTAGCATCCATCCATTTTTCTATTTTTTAAAGAAATACCTGGATGTTTTTCCAAATTTATTCGCAATTGGTATTCACGGATCTGGGAAAACTACATTATTAGAGATTATGATTAATGATATGTATGGAACTAAAATGAAGTCACCAGATACTATTGATAGTGTTGCTAGATTGACTAAATATTCAACTGAAAGCACTTTTGCGTTAAATGTTGATGATATTGATATTTTGGATGAAAAATTAATGAATTGGATAAAGACGAATTCAACCAGAAAAGGAACTAGAGATCGTTTAACTAAGGATAATAAAAAGATCTCAGAACAAACTTATGCTAGTTATTCTGGATCAGCAAATTCAAAAGATTTTTTAGCTGGTTCAAAAAACGATGCTTTTAGGAAAAGATGTTTTATATTTGAGTTGATGGAAAAAATAGATATGAAAGAAGAAACAGATCTATTTGAAGAGCAAAAGTCTATTATTAAAGACAATGAAGTATTTGGCTTTTATCTATTAGAAAAATCAATAGATTACATCAAAAGACTATATCCAAATAAGAAATTGAATTTCCATCAAAAATTAGTGAAATTGATTAAAGAAAAAAAAAGGGAATTTAAAAAACTCTTTATCAAAAACAATGTAAATCTATGTGATATTAGAAGATTAACGATGTATTCACTAATTTATATTGGATGGGAATTATGGGATAATGTATTTAAGGAAAAAGGATTAAAATCAGCTGTACTAAGAAGTGCCTTAGATTTGGATTCTGGCGTTTTTGTATCTTTTGTTAGGGAATTAGAAGATGCTGAATATAATATTTCTTTAGAAATAATTGATAATATTTTGGAATTTTATATAGGTAGAATTGGCAAATTTGGCAATATTGAAACTAAAGATGGCGATATTGTATTACAAAGGGATTTTGTTAATGATTACGATGAATTTGCTAAAAGGCGTGGTTATGATACATTAGGATCATTAACCAGATTAGGTGATATTCAATCGGAATTGTTAAATAGACATATAAAACCTGGAACTATTTATTTCAAAAAGGCAAAAGATAATGATTTTAGTTTTGTTTCTGAATATGGCATTATTTTCTATTTTAAGGAAATTCAAGAATTAAGGAATGATACAAAAGGCATTGCTGAATTAGAGAAAATAGAAGAAACGCAAAACGAATATGAAGAAACTGGAAAGATTGATATGGATCGCATCTTTAAATCTGGCACTTTCATTGAGAGATTTGAGAGATTATTTGATAGAACTAAGGAAATTCTTGAAGAAAATGGAAATAAGCCAATTGAAATGAAAAGTATTATCCAGGCATTAGAATTGATGGATGGAATTTCTGGCAATGAAGTTGATCATTTTATCAAAACCTGTTTGTTTGAAGAAATACTGAGATTAAAGGATGGCTTTATTTACCTAAAAAATAAATAAAAGTAAATCTCTTTTTTATTTGATTACTATGGATTTTATAATCATAATTGTTGGATTTTATGTTATCTTTTCTGGCTTTTTTTCAGCACTATTGCAAAAAGAAGAAAAATTTCTAAATCAATTTGTCAGATATTTGAGAATAATTTTTGGCATCTTTTTAGTTGTCTATTCTGTAATTTGGATACCAATCGGTTTTCTGGTTGATATATTTGCTATGGTGATAATAATTGATGGTCTTTTATCTATTATACTTCAGAGAAAAGATAAACTATATTTACAAGCTGAAAGATTAATTAGAATCATTGTTGGCGCATATCTATTAACCTATTCAGAATTGTTTATACTTTAAATCTCTTTTTAATTCTTTTTTTTTTATTT
>Ga0180432_10009562_pt1 | contig 11803 bp, 12 predicted proteins | sample SS_ome_10_FD_132414 | JGI IMG/M metagenome (GOLD analysis project Ga0180432, IMG submission 132414) | Hypersaline lake sediment archaeal communities from the Salton Sea, California, USA - SS_1_MS_2 metaG | ecosystem: Environmental > Aquatic > Non-marine Saline and Alkaline > Hypersaline >... | reverse complement strand
GCAATTCTTCTCGAACGTCAAATACCGCACCGCCTCGTTCGCCGCGGCGAGTCGCTTGATGATCGGGCCGCTTTCGTCGGTGCTCGCGTCGTTGACGAAGATTACCTCGTACGATCGGCCCAGCCCGTCGAGCACCTTGCGCAGCTCGGCCCAGAGCGGCTCAAGGTTGGCCGCCTCATTGAACACCGGAATGACCACCGACACCTCGGGCATAGCGCGGATTATAGCAGACACCCCGGGCGCGTGCACCACGAACGCCGCGCCCTGGGTTCCGGACCGCCTAGAGCTGCGCGTAGAGGTTGACGAGCTCGATCGCCGTGGCGGCCGCGTCGGCGCCCTTGTTGCCGGCCTTCGTGCCGGCACGCTCGACCGCCTGCTCGATCGTGTCCGTCGTCAGTACGCCGAACACCACGGGCACCTTGCTCGCAAGCCCAACATGCGCGACGCCTTTGGCGACCTCGTTCGCAATATAGTCGAAGTGCGGCGTCGCGCCTCGGATCACCGTGCCGAGCGCAATCACCGCGTCGCACCGGCCGCCGTCCGCGAGGCGTTTGCACACGGGGGGAATCTCGAACGATCCCGGGACCCACACGACCTCGATCTCGTCGTCGGCGACGCCGTGGCGCTTGAGGCAATCAATGGCGCCGCCCAAAAGCTTCGACGTGATAAACTCATTGAAGCGGCTCACCACGAGCGCGTACCGCTTCCCCTTGCTCACAAGTTGACCGGCAATCTCCTTCGCCATAGCCCATCCTCCTATAGCAAATGCCCCAGTTTCCGCTTCTTCGCATCGAGATATTTTTCGTTATGTTCGTTCGCGCCGACGTGCAGCGGGATGCGCTCGACCTCCTCAAGCCCGTAGCCGTGCAGCCCGATGTACTTGTGCGGGTTGTTCGTCAGCAGCCGCACCTTGCGCAGGCCGAGGTCGTACAAGACCTGCGCGCCGATCCCGTAGTCGCGGATGTCCGGCTTGAAGCCCAGCGCGACGTTCGCCTCGACGGTATCAAGCCCTCGGTCCTGGAGCGCGTAGGCCCGCAGCTTGTTCGCCAAACCGATGCCGCGTCCTTCCTGATGAATGTAGAGCAGCACCCCGCACTTCTCGTCGGCGATCATCCGCATCGCGCGATCGAGCTGCGGGCCGCAGTCGCAGCGCAGCGACCCGAAGACGTCCCCCGTCAGGCACTTCGAGTGGATCCGCACGAGCACGCTGTCGCATGAGGCGATGTCCCCCATGACGAGCGCCACGTAGTCCAGGTCGTCGAGAACGCTCTCATAGAGGTGTAGCCGGAACTGGCCGTACTTGGTCAGCAGGTCGGTCTCGACGATTTTCTTGACGAGCTTTTCGCTCCGGCGCCGGCACTCGATGAGCGACTCGATGGTGAGCAGCTTGAGGCCGAACCGTTCCGCCATGCTTGTCAGCTCCGGCATCCGGGCCATCGAGCCGTCCTCGTGCATGATCTCGCACAGCACGCCCGCGGGAAACAGGCCGCTCAGCCGCGCCAGGTCCACCACGGCCTCGGTATGCCCCGCCCGTTTGAGCACGCCGCCCGCGACCGCCCGGATCGGCTGCACGTGACCCGGCCGCGCAAAATCCTCCGGCTTCACGTCGGGGTCGGTGAACTTGCGGATCGTCAGCGCCCGGTCGTGCGCCGAGATGCCCGTCGTGGCGCCTTCCTTCGCGTCGATCGTCACCGTGAACGCCGTCCCGAGCAGCGACGTGTTCTTGCCCACCATGATCGGCAGCTCCAGCGCCTCGAGCCGTTCCGCCGTCGCCGGCAGGCAGACGAGGCCGCGGCCGTACCGCGTCATGAAATTGATGTCTTCCGGCCGCACCTTCTCGGCGGCCATCACGAGGTCGCCTTCGTTCTCGCGTGCTGCGTCGTCCACGACGATCAGCATCCGGCCCGCGGAAAAATCTTCGAGCGCCTCCTCAACCGTGCACAGTGCCATTGCTCCGTCCACTCCTCCGAAAATAGGGACAGTCACCTATTTCCTTGCGCCCATAACGAGCTCGGCTCTCGACATTAGAATCACCAGGGCGTTATTGACGCCCCTGAACTCGACGGGGAAATAGGTGACTGTCCCTATTTTCGCCAAACGCCCCGAGGAAATCCTCGGGGCGTCAACATTGCGAGTCAGCCTGGCCTCTCGCCGGAAATCTTCTCCCATCCGGACTTTCACCGTCGGCCCCGGAATTGCGCCGGGTCGGTCCTTACGGACTCGCGGGCTCTCACCGCCGGTGGGGACTTTCACCCCGCCCCGAAGATTTCACTCTATCTATTCTATTTCTACCGCAATCCGCCTCCATTGTCAACGGAAAAGCGCGCCGCCTCTCGTGCCCTCCGTGGTTTAATACTCCTTCAGGAGGGCCTTGAAATTCTTCGTATCGCGGTAGCGGTCCCACTCGGCGTCGGCGCGGATCCAGAGCAGCGTGTCCACGCGGTTGAGCTCGAGCGCGCGCCGGAGCCGGGCGAACGCCTCGCGTCTCTTGCGGCGGCCGGCGTAGAGGGCGGCGAGCTTGTAGTGTCCTTCCGCGTCGTCCGGGCACTGCTCGACGTATTTTTTCAAAATGGTCTCGCCCTGGCGCACCTTGTCCGTCTTGTAGTAAAGCCAGCCCTGCACGAGCCAGAGCGACGCATCGAGTGGGCTCGCCTCAGCGAGCTCATCAATGATGGCGCGTGCCGCGCCGTACCGTTTCATTTTCTCGAGCGCGAGCGCCTTGAAGAATTTCGCGCGGTCCTGGTCGGGATAGACCGAGAGCACGGCATCAAATTCCTCGATCGCCTTCTCGTGCTCGCCCTTCATATGGAGGGTGAGTCCACGGTTGATCCGCGCCCACGGCAGGGCCGGATTGTTCTCGATCGCCGTCTCGAACAACTCGATCGCCTCCGTGTAACGCCCCTGCCTGTAGCGGACGCTCCCCCTGAGGTTGTTCAGGTAGTAATCGTTGGGATAGAGCTTCAGCCCGATGGCGAGGTCGGTCTCGGCCGCTTGAAGTTCGTCGCGCTTGATCTCGAGCGCCGCCAGCTCGTAGAACGCGTGCGTGCTCGGCTCGATGATGAGCGACTCGCGGAAGTTAAACAGCGCTGTCTCCTCATCGTCTTTGATCTGGGCACGCTTCCCCTTGTAGAAGTAGAGCAGCGCCTGGTCGCGCAGCAGCTTGGGGATCTCGCTCGCCACCTCGTTCGAGCCGTTTCGGTCGCCCGAGAGGTAGAGCGCGTCGGCGAGGTAGATCGCGTAGAGGGCGTTCTGCGGGTCGAGCTCTACCGCTTTCGCGAGGATGGCCGCGCCCTTGTCCGGCGCAATTTCCCGGTACACCCCGAGCCCCACGCGAAAAACATCCTGCGCCTCGACCTCGGGACTCCCCTCGCCGGCCGCCGCGGCCGACAACGCCTGCACAAAGAGCACGGCAGCACAGCAAGCCGCCCCCAGCATGGACAGGCGGCGCCTGACGACGAGGCCCGATACCGTGCCTTGGCGGTTCATTATTCCTGCCGGTCGGTCCATTCCTCAACCTTGATCTCGGGGACCACGAACTCGCGCAGCTTCTCCTGCACGAAATCACGGAGCGTCACGCCCGAGAGCACGCACGAGCTGCACATGCCCCGGAGCGCCACGTAGACCGTGTTGTTGTCAAAATCAATGAACTCGATGTCGCCGCCGTCCTTGCGGAGCACCGGGCGGATCTCGCGCTCGATCGTCTCCTCGATCCGTTTCATTTTCTCGATGTTCGTAAGCCGCTTTGACGTCTCGGCGACCGGGAGGCGCTTGATGCCGCCGCCGGTGTCCGCAATGACCCGGTCGAGAATCGCCTGAATCTCGGGGTGGCATTTCTGGCAGCCGCCGCCCGCCTTCGTATAATAGGTCACCTGTTCGACCGTCGTCAGCCCATTTTCCTTGATCGCGCGTTCGATCTGCCGGTCGGTCACGCCGAAACAGTGGCACACAAGCTCGCCTTCTTCCTCCAAAATCCCTTTCTCGCCGCGGTAGTTGGCGATGGCCGCCTCGAGCGCCTCGCGGCCCATGACCGAGCAGTGCATCTTCTCCTCGGGCAGCCCGCCGAGGTAGGCCGCAATATCCCGGTTCGTGATCTTCGCCGCCTCGTCGAGCGTCATCCCCTTGATCATCTCGGTGAGCGCCGAGCTCGCCGCGATCGCGCTCCCGCACCCGAACGTCTGGAACTTCGCCTCGGCAATGCGTCCTTCCTTATCGAGCTTGAACATGAGCCGAAGCGCGTCGCCGCACGCGAGCGAGCCGACCTCGCCGACCGCGTCCGCCTCCTCGATCGTCCCCACGTTGCGGGGGTGAAAAAAGTGCTCTTTGACTTTCTCAGAATAATCCCACATGGGTGTTGCTCTCGTGCTCGACGTCGCCCGCCTCTTCTTTCCTAACGAAATAAGTCTAACACCAGTTTCACCGCCACCAAACCATTTTCACCCCTGGCCGGGGCGCGACGTCCCTTTGGACCGGAGCCTAACTTCTTCGGCACAGGCCGCGTGCGAAATCCGGGCCAAAACTTTGGTGGTTGCACGCGAGACTATCCTATGATAGTTTTACGCATGCTGGTGAAGAGGGCCAGGACAGGCGCCTGGGCTGTGCGATCCGTGCAAGGGGATGATTGGCAGCATCCGTGCATGCGCGGCATCGTGTTTCGGGAAGCGCTGGAGACTGAGAAGCGCTCAGCACAATCGGCCAAAGAGGAGGTTCTTACGATGAACTCGAGGGGATTTACGCTTATAGAGCTCCTCGTCGTGATCGCCATCATTGCGATCCTCGCCGCGCTCCTGCTGCCGGCGATTCAAAGCGTTCGTGGCCAGGCCATGCTCATGTCGTGTCTCAACAACGCGCGGGGCCTGGGCCAGGGAATGGCCCAATACACCGGCATCTCCGACGGCACCCTGCCGCCCGGCAACTACCTCCCCAACTCAACGCACTCGCTTGATGAGTGCTGGTTGGACCTCTTGTATCCCACCTTCGTCGAGGACAAGCAGGGCTTCGCGTGTCCGGCCGACGACGTCGAGGACAACTCCGGATACACCAATCTTGGCCCTTACTGGCCTGATTGGTTCGCTTCCTACACAATGCCGCAGCAAGTGGCCCAGGGCTGGCAACACGCCGACGCGCGTCCCCCGGAAACAGCACGACTGAGCTACTATCTCGGGCGTGAAGATAAGCAGATCCTGATCGCCGAAGCCGAGGAGAACTTCGTCTCCGGATACGCCTTCAGCTACGGAAGCACTGCAGCCTGGAAGGAAGCGTACGGGGACCAGTTCCCATACGACCGGCACAACGGGAAGTGCTCCTACATCATGCTCGACGGCCACGCGGAGGTCATGGTGGTGCCGTGGTCGGATCGAGCGGATCCCAACCTCTTCGTCGCCCAGATCAGGTCGGAGCTGAAGAATTGCGACGGCGAGGACTTCGGGTTAATCGTGCAGCCCGAGCATGTCTGCTTCTGGAAATCATACTCGCGCGGCCTCGCCGTCAAAAACGAATAACCGTCGAGGCAGAGGCGCCGCCATCGAGGTTTCGACGCGCCACCCAACCCGAATAAGGAACGGAGCACACTGACATGTGGAAGCAGCTTGCCCTCATCGTCATCACGGTCGCGGCGGTCGCTTTCTTAGGCTACACCATCTGGGACCGTGCGCAGAAAAAGAAGACCGAGGAAGAACTCAAAACGACGATCGAACAAGCCATCGCCAGCCAGGAAATCGTCTGCGACGCGTGCGGCAAGACAACCACCGACCTCGCCATCACTCGAAAAGAAGCCAATCAATACCAGGTCTGCCCGCGATGCCTCGAGAAGAAAGGCCGTCCCGTCGTCTATTACGTCTGCACGGACCCGGACTGCAATCGGCAGCTCATCAAAGTCAAGAACACCATCTGGGACGACGAAAACAACACGAGCCTGCCCGGTGACCCCATCGTCTGTCCGCGCTGCCATCGAGACGACACGTTTTCCAGCGATTTCCTCAGTTTGGAGGATGCGAAAAAAATCGCCGAAGAAACCGGCCAGGAGTTCCCTTAAGCACCCGGAGCCGACACCCCGCGCGCATACGAGAAACCGGGTCCTTCAGACCCAAGGAAGATCATAATCTCTGTGGCCGCAAGCCCGGCTATTCCGTCAGCTCGCGTTGCTTGATAATTTCAAAAATGTCTTCGGCGGTCTTCGCGCCGATGATCGCCGAGCGCATCTCGGGATCGCTCAGAAGCCGGGCAAGCTTGGCCAGCGCCCGGACGTGTGGGCCGGGATTGTTCTCCTCGGCAATGAGCAGAAAGACGATGTTCGTGGGTTTGCCGTCGGCGGAATCGAACTCAAGCCCCTCGCGCCGAACGCCCAGCGCGGCGGTCAGCGTGCCGACCGCCGCCGTCTTGGCGTGTGGCACGGCAATGCCGTCCTCGAGGCCGGTGCTCATGGCGCGTTCGCGCTCGAGCACCGCGTCGAGCACGGCGCCTCGATCCCGCAGCCGCCCGGCACGATCAAGCACGTCCACCAATTCCTCGATCGCCGCATCCTTGGTTTCGGCCTGGAGATTCGGTACAATCGACTTCGTATCGAGCAGTTCGTACAGGGCCATCGCGAGGTCCTCAAGATGCGTTTCATTGCAGCAGCGTCGGCGGAACAGGGCGGCACTCTAGGCCACCCGAACAAGGAAGTCAAGCGAATCCTCCACCACGAAGGAGGCCACGCCACGGCATGAAAGGAGTCATCCTCGCCGCGGGTAAAGGCGTGCGCATGCGCGAGCTGACGCACCACGTCGCCAAGCCGCTGCTCCCAGTGGCCAACACGCCTATCCTCGCCTGGATGCTCGAGGCGTTCCGTGCGGCGGGCATACGCCGCGTGCTTCTCGTCATCGGCCACCTCCAGGAGCAGATTCGCGACGCCGTCGGCGACGGCCGCGCCTTCGGCCTGCAGGTCGAGTACGCCGAACAATCCACGATCCAGGGCACCGGCGACGCCGTCCTGTGCGCCCGCGACTTCACCGGCGACGAACCGTTCGTGCTCGCCTTCAGCGACGTCGTTACGCCCCCGTTCAACTTCCCCGCCCTTGTCCGCGAGTTCGAACGCCACCGGCCCGACGCGATACTCACGACCCATTGGGTCAAGGACCCGTGTACGGGCGCGGCCGTCTACGTCGAGGACGGCCTCGTCACCCGCCTTGTCGAAAAGCCCCCGAAAGGTACCTCGGCGACGCACCACGAAAACGCCGGCATCTTTGTCTTCACGCCGATCATCTACGACCTCCTCGAACAAGTCACGCCCTCGCCCCGGGGCGAGTACGAGCTGACCGACGCGCTGCACACCCTCGCGCAGGAGCGCACAACGCTCCGCGCCTTCGAACTTCAGGGGTTCTGGTCGAACGTGAGCTCGCCCGAGGAACTGCTTCGGACCAACCGGCGGATGCTTGTGCACCTGCGCACGATGGGCGACCTCCCCGAGCACGCCGGCCTGCACCACCTCGCCATTGCCGACGAGACTGCCCGGGTGGGTCACTGCGTGGTCGGCGAGAACGTCTGCCTCGCGCGCGGCAGCACGGTGGGCGAGGCGACCGCGATCACGTGGGCCGTGCTTTGCGAGGGCGTTTCCATCGGCCGGGGCGCCACCGTCGAGTACGCCTTCCTCCTGCCGGGAACGAGCCTCCCTGACGGCGCCACGGCCGTCGGCTCACAGAAATCAATCCAAATCGTCGCCCCGCAAACAAGCGACTAGCCCGCACGCCTCACACAGCGTATGTCCGAAATCCGGGCTAGCGATCCGAATTGCGCGGTCGGCGACGGTCGCGCGGCGGGCCCGACGGGGGCGGCCCGCGCCGTTCCTTGGCGGCGGAATTCGTAGGCGGTTTGACCAGCGACTGCGACGCCGATTCCTCTTTCTCCTCCTCCTCGCCGAGGCCCTCGTACTCCTCGTAGATCTTCTGGAGGAAGATCGAATTGCGCTCGGAGTTGATCGCAGTGCGGTACACGGCGCGCAGCAGGTGGACAAGCAACCCCAGTTGCAGGATCACCACCACCAGAAGCGGGATCACCGCCTCAAACGCCACCCCCCGAGGGAGAAAGGACGTACCGTCCGGGCCCTGCTCGATCGGCACTTTCTCCGAGGCCCGCCAGAAACAGTACACGACCAGCAGCGCCGTCACTGCGATGTCGAACAGAATATAGTCCTGAATGCGCCGGAAGATCGTCTCCGTGTTCATCGGCGTACGCTGACGGAGGCGAGCACGCTCCTTGATGACGCGGATCTTGTTACACCGCACGCAGAAGGCGCTTTCCTCGTTATTGAACTCGCCGCACTCGCACTGCCACATACCGAACCTCTTCCCCAAAAACTCGTTCGCATACTAGGTGGCACGCGCAACGTGGGTCAAGGACTTTCCCCCCATCACTCGGCACCATCGAGCCGTTGCCCCGCCCAAAGTCACCCCTGGAGAACCCCGTCCCGCCCACCTCCAACGTGCAAAGCCATAACTACCTACAATAATGGATATTACCTCTTACAACCTAGAAATTTCTGGAGATTTTGCCACTTGAATTTTCGCCCGTTTCGGTGTATGGTTAAGTGACAGGAGATAGGGGGTACATGGAAGCGCTCATCGGCGCCCTGCTCATCTTTTGTGTGAGCGGGTTTCTCGGATGGAGAATCGGCCGGTTGCGCGGCCGGTGGTGGCTGACCGGCTACGTGATCAGCCTGAGCATCGTTGTGGTGCTCAACGTCAACCGCTACATCCCGAGCACCCTCAACACACCTGCCGCCCAGTGGCTGCTCGCCAGCCGGAAGGACCTCTTCCTCATCGGCATCGCCGCCATCCTCGGCATCATCCCGTGCATGCACAAGGTGCAGCCGTTCCGGACGCGAATCCTCCTGGCACTTTTCATGGGCGTCCTGCTGCTCAGGAGCTCGCTCCTCCCGCTTGCGGGGCCGCTCATCGACCGCGCAGAGCTCCAGAGCCTGCCCAACGTGATTGACGGCAACGAGGTCTGCATCCAAACGACCAACTATACTTGCGGGCCGGCGGCGCTCGTCTCGGCGCTGCGCGCGTTCGGCATCGAGGAGACCGAATCGAACGCCGCCATCGAGACGCTCTGCAACTCGTACAGCGGCACCCGCTCGAGCGACATCGCTGATTACATCAACCGCGCCTACGCCCGATACGGCCTGCGCGCGAGCTACAGATACGTCGCCTCTCTCGACGAGCTGCGCCGGTTCGGCGGCGTGGCGATCGCCGAGGTTAAATCCAACTTCTGGATGGACCACTTCGTGGCAATCGTCGGCTGGAGCGGCGCCTCGCCGATCGTGGCCGACCCCTACTGCGGGCAATTTGTACCGTCCAAGGAATCATTCAAAAGAATCTGGAGAAAGAAGGCCATCGTGATCCAGCGCGAGGACACCTGAAGCCCCCTGCGCGGACCGAAGACATAAGCTACCCTTCACGGGCGGAGACACGTCCTCTCGGAGGACCTTGACCGATAGCACCTTACCTGTTCTCCGTATCGGTCAGGGTAACATGGCGGGGGAAGCACCTCCTTCACCAGGGCAACCAACGCTTCCCCCGCCTTCTTGCGTCTCTCGCTGATCCCCCCTTGTCACGCCGCCGATCGAGGGGTATAATCTATGACGTGACGCGCACACGGCCACGCCGCAGGAGGTGAATCATGAAACGCATGCTTCCCCTCGCCCTGCTCCTCGCAAGCACCCTCCTTTGCCTTGACGCCAACGCAGCCACCGACACCGAAGAACCGAGCCTCATCATCAACTTCGACCACGAAGCCCTCACAAAACAAGTCCTCGAAAAATTCCCCGACGGCCTGCCCTTCGACCGCGCCGGCGCCCCGACCGACATGGAGCAGGCGCGAAAATTCTGGCAGCTCATCGCCGACCGCCCCATCGCCGTCGGCGGCGAAGTCACCCACCTGCGCCAGACCCTCGAAACAATCTCCGACGAGACGGGCTTGCCGTTGCTCTACGGCAAGGACGCCCTCGCCAGGATAGAGGCCGCCGAGCAAAAAATGCGCATGGTCACCATCAACGACAGCGTCCAGAAAACCACGACCATTCTTTGCAGGCTCGCGGGCGTCGAGAAGACGCTCGTCTCCGCCCAAGGCCTCGTCATCCTCGGCCCCGACGACCCGGCCGAACCCACGGAGCTCCACGCCGCCCCGCCGAAAAACACCTTCCGCTGGCGCGAGACAGAAGAGGCCGCCATCCGCAGAGCGTTCCCCAATGGTGTTCCGGACGAGATGACGCTCGAGGATCAGTGCAACGCGATCCTCGGAAGGCGTTGCGATGTAGTTGTGACCGACAAAATGGAGTGCCGGGAGTTTCTTGAATGGCTTGCTAAGGCAGCTAATGTGAACATCGTCATAGATAACGTAGGAAGGTTCTTCCCGATCGAGATCTATGAGGATGAGGTGCCCTTCGAGGGAGAGCCTTTTCCCGAGGCCGCCAACCCTAATGAATCGCAACCTGCAGATCCCGACCAGGACACGGATGTAGAGGAGGCGCCCGAAACTGAGCCATCGAATCCAAAGGACTCTTGCGACGATGAGCCACTTCCCGTGACGACGCGTGTGAAGCCGATGGTTCTTCACTTCGTCACACTTCGAGAGGCAATCAACACGGCAATCGAGGACTTCGGTCTCGTCGTGGCCGAGGGCTTGCCGGTTGCTGTCATCATCCCCAAGGAATGGCAAGAAAAGCTTGAGAACTTGCGCCGCCAGGATATAGAGTCCATGCGGCGAGACTGAACCACCGATCTTCACAGATTCAAACGGATCGTGATTGATTCCTGATGATCGTCCTGCCGCTCGACGAGGCTGACCGCCAGGTTGTTCTGGACTTTCTCCTGCCTGACCTCGTTCGCAACGGCGCGCTCATCGCCCACTGCACCGTGCTCGGCGATCGCGCCCGCGTCTTCGTCGCCCAAAAAGCCTCGGAGATCCTCGGCGTCATGGCGCTCTCCGACGGCTTCGTCGCGATGCGCTGCACGAGCGAGAACGCCTTCCGAAAACTCCTGGGCGTGTTTTGGGGGATGCTCGCGGGCCCCACTCTTCGCAGCATCGTGCGCGCCGAGGAGCTCGCCCATATCGAAGCGCGCGCCGAGCTCGTCTCGGTCGAACCGGTCCACGAGATGCTCTACGACCCCGCCAAAGAACCTGAGCCGCCGCGTGTGCCCGAGACGCTCGCGCATAAACTCACCCTGGCCGACATCGGCCTCATGCGCCGCTTCTACCGCGAGCTCGGCAAGAAGCACTGGTCGCCCGAAACGCTCGAGCTCGGCCCCTCCTACGGCATTGTCGAAGACGAAGGCCTCGTCGCCGCCGCCGGCACGTACTACGTCACCGACTGGATCGGCGAGCTTGGCATGGTCGGGGTGCTGCCGCGGTACCGTCGGCGCGGCTACGCGAGGCTTGTGTCGCACCTCGTCGCCCGCGACATTCTCGCCCACTCGAAGAAGGTCTCACTCCACGTCGCGCGCCGCAACGTCGCCGCGCACGCGCTCTACACGAACATGGGCTACCGCGACGTCGCCGAGCCCTTCCTCGTTGCCTGGCGCGTCTAGCCTGGGCTTTGCATGCCCTGAGCCCCGTCAGGGGCGTCTGGGAGTAGCCTCGGGCGCATGCCGTGCGTAGCTTTAGCGGAGCAGGGCAAGCCCGTGGGAAGCGAAGCCGAAAAACATCCCGAGCCCCGTCAGGGGCGATTGAGAACGCATACGATCCAAACTCAATCGCCCCTGACGGGGCTCGGACTTTGTTGGGAGCCCCGACTCCACGGGCTGGCGCCCGTGGCTACTCCCAATCGCCG
>Ga0180432_10009561_pt1 | contig 11803 bp, 26 predicted proteins | sample SS_ome_10_FD_132414 | JGI IMG/M metagenome (GOLD analysis project Ga0180432, IMG submission 132414) | Hypersaline lake sediment archaeal communities from the Salton Sea, California, USA - SS_1_MS_2 metaG | ecosystem: Environmental > Aquatic > Non-marine Saline and Alkaline > Hypersaline >... | reverse complement strand
GCCTAGCTTGCGGGTCGAACTGGAACTGGAACTGTAAAGGTTTTGGAGCTCCACACTCAATACACAGCCCGTTAACAAAACCTTTCCAGTGACCACACCTCACTTGAAACCACCCCCCTTGTATGCTAGTCCTATTAAAGGATACATAAAAAAGCCCAGTAAGAATCCAGAAAGCCCAAGAAAGTACTCTAGCACGTTAAGAAGCCTCATACTATTACGATAGTACTCGCTTAGCGGCCTAGTCACGCCATCAATACCTGACTCGTACATTTCTGTTATACAGTAGTCGCACTGTATGTTCAGCATGTTATAGGTAAGGTCGATGTTGTGCTGCGCGGTCTCACTTATTTTAACACCTATTAATAGGAACATTATACCGAAGAGCACCGCGTAAAAGCTTATCGTAATAAATAAGTACCTGCCTACTTTCTTAAACTTGGCTTTGTGGTTCTTCTTCTGCTTTTTCATTCTGAGCCACCGCAACTTCTTCTTCGTTGATGCCGTTTAGCATTTTTTTAAGGTTCCACCAGTTGCTGTTCTTAGCGTCTGGTCCTTCGGTGCGCTCAGTGTGTTCCATACTTTCGAGTAGGCTTTGTACGTCTACTGCTCTGCCTGTTTGTCCTTCCTTACTTTTGTAAGGAAACCATACTATGCTTGTCATGTTATATCAGTCCTCCAATATTCTTTCGTGTTTTTTTTGATTATGCTCCCACCCTTACAATGTTTTGTCCTAGTACGTATAATCTTACGTTTGCTGTTAAGTTGTTCCATCCACCCGTGAAGTTAATACTGGCGTTAAAGGATGCGTTATGGTACGTTTCTGCGTTCGTGAAGTTTACAGGGTTACTAACGATTCCTTCTGTGCTTAGTGTGCAGTTTTTGCTTAAATCTATGGTCTTACTGGTGTTTATGTGGGACAGACTGCAATAGTCTGTTATTCCTGAGTAGTACAGCATGATTGTCATGCTTTCATTAATTGTTGTTGTGTTCGTAACATCAATACCTAAATAAGTAGTATTAGATGTGTGCGGAGTATGGTTTGTTATGTTTTGGTCTGTTATGTTTATTGAGTTTCTTAGTTCCCATATTGTTATGTTATAATAGTCTGCGTATCCGATTGTTGCCATCATTATTACCATTGTTATCCATATTGTTCTGTTTTTCATTTTATTTGCCTCATTTATTTTATGTTATTCCACATATGCTTCCACCTGTTGAGAAGTTATAACACCCTACATTTATTATATCATTTCCGTTCATATCTATATTTCCCGATACTATTCCCCCACTTGTTGTTATGTTTGTGTCTGTCATGTTTGCGGTGCTGTTTCCTCCTACGTATAGTGTGGTGTTTTTACATCCGAATAGTAGTATTGTGGCTACTAGCAGTAACAGGGTGAAAGTTCTGCTTAGAATCAGACTTCTGGGTTTAGAACTTTGCCAGTAGCCACCGTTTTCAAATTGTTCCACCACTTGTTTTCTAACCCTCATCTTGATATTTACGTGTTTTATGGATGTTAAAGTTTATAAAGTCTTTGTTCCGTTCTCTTTTTTTATACATTCTTCTTCTAGGTATTCGTACTCTTTAAACAACATATAATAATGCTTTTTTATTTCTCGGTAGTAGTTACGGTCTTGCATTACGTGAAGCTTACAAGCACGATTAACAATATAATTAACCTTAGTATTCTCCTGACGCGCCCGCTTCTCCAACGTTCGTAACACACTAACCTCGAAATTAATAGTACGGCTGGCCTTCTCATTAGCCAGCTTATGTTTATCCTGCGTTCTCACTTTAACATTTCCTCTGTGTTTTGTTTAATCTTAGGCAACGAAAGAGTGTCTACACATACTTGAGAAGCACTCAAGAAGGCTTCTTTCGTTGTTTCCTATTTAAACTTGACAACATTCATACTCTAATGTTAAATTATCCATTCTATTAACGGTTTACCTATGTGATCTTTGTTCCATACAAACCAAGCAAAAGCAACCGTTCCAGATACCTTCTTTGATTGCCCATTTTCAAATAGATTAACTCTTTTACTAAACACATACACCTTTGACAATGGAAAATCAACATCATTGAACAAAGAGTATCTTCTCACACTTTCTAAAAACAACAGTCTATGAAATATGGCAATCTTCTTTTTAGTTAACTTTTTAGCATGAACCACAAATCTTTCAGCACTACTAAATGGGGGGTTTGTAATTATATTATCAAAACTTCCTGTTGTACTGAAAAAGTCTTTAACCAAACCATATCCATAATTTTTAATATCTGAAGCTAAAACAGGGTTGTGCTTTTTGATTACTTCTGCCATGTGTCCTTCACCACACGCACACTCATAAACTAATCCACTGAACTTTTCTCGCTTCATTAGTGACTCCGTTACCATAATTGGAGTTGGATAATAGTCAATCTCACAAAACTTTCGTCTTTTAGCTACCAGTTTTTGACTTGTACTATTCTCATTTAACATTCTCTTGCTTTAGTAGGGTAGTTTCCCTGTTCTTTTGTATTCTTCAAGAGCTCTTTTGTACTCATTGCTTCCTCTAAGTTCTTTCAATGCTTTAGCAGTTTGTTCTTCAAGCTCTTTAGACACCATCTTCTTATACAATAAATGAAAAAACACACTTTCCTCATAATCAGTTAACTTCATTTTACCTCTTGGTCGTTCCGTTCTACCAGTTTGGTAGTTACTGGTACATTACTGGTAGTTAACATTTTCATTGCTTTAATTCTTTTAATGCGTTCTCGTGAAAAGCTATGTAGTGCTTCAACTTTGCTATCTCATACTTATGGTATTCTTCTAAAATATTTGACCTTATCATTTTACCTCCTCTTGCTCCTGTCATACTCTCAAAGTCAAATTACTTTGACCTTACTACAATTACTTGAAACTCTCCAAAAGGCATATTGAATTGATATGCTCCTTTTTGAAACGATTTCTTTTCAATTTCCTTCATAAGACTCATTCCTATCGAAAATGCCAACAATCTATTTTCCTTTTTGCATGATTTAGGCATATTTGTCATTTTCATTGCTTTTGAAGTCTATTTGTATACTTTCTAACTTTCTTCTTTACTAAACGATATGTGTACTTATTCACTGCATCAACAACTTCTTTATAAGTTGCATATCCTTCTTCACCTTTAGGGTCCATTTCTAAATCATCCTGAAGATTATGGTATATTTCACACATATCCTCAAACATTTCTTTATCACTTGTCATTCTTCATTGCTCCTTAACATTCTCTTGCTATTGATTAGCTAATTGCTTAATGAGATTTATGAATACTTTAGTATCAACTTTGGCTTGGATGTTTCTATCTCCATAGTCGAACTCTATTATACCTCTTTTCTTTGCTTCATTCTCCCAATAGCCATGTATAGCTTCAGGGTAGTATATCATTTCCATCATTCATCTCCTCCTTAACATTCTATTTGCTCCTGTAACTTCTTATGTAAGTTATACTGGTCTGTGCTAATCGAACTCAATATCTTAGATACACATTTTCGACAAATAAAAGCAACTTTATCATTATCCAAATTAAATGAATGAACAAATATAAACATAGTTCTAGATTTATCAATTACATGTAATGAATCATATACTCCTTTTAGTCCACATATCTTACACTTGACCTTCATTTTGCTTTCTCATATAAAAACACCTCAAGGATACCCAATGGCTTTAGCCTTGGGAGGAATTGAGGTTTAGTATGTTCTTCTTCCAGATTTAAGATATTCTTCAAATTTCCTCACCTCAGATTCTTCTCTTCTTTTTTGAGATTTTTTCTTTTGTCTATCAAGTCTTTTCAGTGCTTTTTCTCTGCACTTCTTACTACAATAAGCACCTAAGCGTTTTAGGGTTGCTTCCTTTTTTTTGCAAGTAAGACATTTCACTTTAAATCCTCCTTAACATTTTGGTCGCACAGTTAAATTAATCTGATAAATCCAATTAAAATAATTAGACAAGTAATTGCAGTCAATACACCAACTGGACTCAACCAGAATGTTATCAGTTCATCTTTCATTGTCATCTTCATGCTCTTGTAATCTGTTCTGATACGTAAAAGGTATATTAAACCCTCTAAAAATATCTTTTGATAACCAAATTCTATATACCCTTCCAAACCATGTAATTTTACCTGCATGTCTTTCTGTGTATAAACACCATCCAAATGAAATCATTTTAACTCCCTCTTACCTAAACCAAAAAACAGTGATAATCCTTGCATTAAAAATGTTAAAATAATTAATAAATGAGACCACCCATTTGTTGTTTCAGCATAATATCCAGCAAAATACGTTGGAATATATGCCATTATAAAAACAAAATACATAATCTCTTGCTTCATTTTACCTCCTCTTGCTCCTGTTGTCACCAAAAAGTTTGGTCAAGTCAAAATCATGTCAAAACCTTTTTTCGACGGTGACACATGTTCTTTTTCTTGGTTTGGTCAATTTCATGTCATTCATGTTCTTTTTCTAATTACTTAAATTACATACCTTTATATACTCAGGTACTTACCTAGAAGTCAAGAGAAAAACACACAACAACTTTTTTCTTTTTTCTTTTGACTTGACATTATTATGACCAAAAAAAAATCAATAAAGTTTATAAACATTATGGTGATGAAAACTCTATGATAGAAGCTCATTAAGAGCTTTCACGAGCAACATAGTATCATTCTGAATTCTACCAATCACATCAGGATTACTCAAAACCGCGTGCTCACGAATTTGCTGCTGCGCTGCAAGCTTAAAGCACATGCTCACAAGCACAGGGTCCACAAACTCCTTTTTCTCCCTGGCCGTTTTACCCTTAATGTTTACCTTTACAATAGTTTTGTTGCCTGTTACGTTTTCCCACTCTAGCTCAGCTAACAGCGGCATGGTCTGGTATTGCAGGAATGTTTTGACTGCGCCGCTTACTGGCGCGCTGTAGTCTTTGTTTCCTTTACTGTAGTGTAGGGTTTTTCCGTCTACTTTTTTTATTGTGTAACACATCTTGTTGTTCCTCCTCATCTAGCTCGTATGGTGTTTTCATCCAGGGATGTTCTGCTGCGTACATTAGTCTTTTTGAGTGGTAGGCTAGTACTTTGCGGCATCCTTCGATTACTTTGTCTCGTACGGTTATTCGTGTTGCTATTGTTAGGTTTCTTTTTCTTGCGCTTGCTAGTTTTGCTTTTAGCTTGGTTATCTCTTTTTTTAGTTGTTCTTTGGTTTCTGTCATTTAATCACCTGAGTCTGTCGAATAGGTCTTTGTTTTGTCCTTTGCGTAGCTGCCATGCTTTGGCTTTGATTGTTACGCTTCGGGCTTGTGGGTTGATTGTGAGTCTTTCGTCTTGCTTGGTTTCTATTATTATGCGTCCGTCGCGCATGAAGTGTACGTTGTCTCGGTACTTGTTGGTGTGGCTGTTTGGGCAGACGTGCCCTAGTATGCCTGTTAATGTTTCTCCGCATATCCTACATCTCATTTTTATTTACCTCATCATCAAATGCATCTATATATATGTTACCGCTAATATCCATTACTCGACATTTGTCAATATTGCTAAAATATTTCCATGCTTTTGTTATATTTTTAAATTCCACATCTTTATCAGTATTGTCTGGATTACAATTATTAAAGTCTCTTATGGTTATTGTTGGCTCTGCTTCTTGTGTTGTTCCATCTGCAAAATATACTGTGTCACATTTAAGAATTTCTTTACAGATAGCATAAAATCCACTTTTACATATTACGTGTTTCATTTGTTATCACCTTTACTACAAACTATATTCTTTAAACTATTTAAATCTTTCGGTTATTCGACTAAAACTTTTAGGCGCAAAGGCCAAAACGCTTAAAACTTTTAATCAATCATCACTTAACAGGTACACTTAACGATTGTTAATAGTAACATACTTTGGTACGCTCGTACAATTAATTGTCCACCACGCACTAATGGAGTAAAGAGGGCATTTACTCCGTGACTTGTTGGCTGCTAATCGAACCTCAGTCTAGCCTGAGAAAGCCTACACCAAGAACTATATAGTGGAATGTGTATGATGTAAAAGTTATAATAGAATGTGTATGATAGAAAGCAACCATGGAACGGCTGCCTCTATAATAGTATAGGGCTGGAACGGTAGTCTGGTGAAGGACGTGTTAGGAAAAGAGTCAACCTCGAACACCCTTACGGCAATGTCCTATCCTTTTCACCCTACCTTCCAGTCTTTAAAGTGCTGGCTCATCTGCAGCTCAATCTCTTCATCGGTCATTATAAATGTCATCATGGTGTAGTATTATATTCTAGAGTGTCGTACCAGTCATCAACCTCTGTTTCCTGTGGAACTGGTGTGGAATTGAAAGAGTTAAGAGCGAAGCAACCCCAATCACTACTCATCTCGCCATGCTCCGTTCTCTCAACCCTTCCGTACTTACCCCCTAACTGCTCGCACATGTAAATATTGCCAGCTAAGAACGAGAAGTATAATCCTATAATAAGTAAGAATATTATTAGGTGCACCCTGTAGTCTTTAAGGAACTTAATAAACCAGGGTCCGAACTCTTCAGTATCAATCATTCCATCTGTCATCCTGCTACCTCTAAAGTTTCTAGTTCTTTAAGTGTGACAACACGTTGCCGTTCAGCGGCCTTTCCTTGCCCTAGAATGTAGCTTTGTCCCATGCTCAGTAGGTTTTCTGGGGGAGCCTCAAAAAGCCTCTCTCGGCCTTCCTTGCTCCTCCAGATGAGGCATACTCTACGACACCCAGCCATAGATAGGCGGCAGAGCACTTCCTCGTTTATGCCGAACCCTCTGTAGTGCTTAAATAAGTGTTTGTCTTCCCTCCATGTGATGAAGGTATTGTCTTTACGTAGTACTCCGATTCGGCGTTTTCCTAGCATTACGTTTCCATTGATTGTGATTTTGACAGCCATTTTTAGGTTAGTAGTATTTTTAATACCGCTATGAGTAAGAATGTGACTACAATCGTTATAGCTACTGTTTTAAGTATTACAGTCCAATGGTACTTCGCAAATAGGTCTAGCAGCCAGTCGTATAGTGAGTCTGCTAGTTTTGTTCTAAAGCTCTTTTTTTCTTCCATTTTTATTTCATTTCTCCGCAGTTTTTGCACCAGTATAGCTTGGGGTCGTCAACTGTTTTAACCCTGTACCCTTTACTATCTAGGAAGCTTGAGCGATTTTTTGGATTTACCCGTTTTAAGTAGGGATAACCGCATTTTGGGCATATGCTGCTCATTTTTCACTCCATGTCATAAATATGTATGTGAATGATGCTATTGTTGGTAGGAACATCCATATAAGGATTATTGGCGCGGGGTGTAGTGTGATTTGGTTGAACGTCCACATTGATGCTACCATGGTCCCTAGTGTTATGAATCCGCAGAGTGAAAGTGTTTCAAAGTTCTTTTTAGTGTACTTTGGTGTGTGTGGTGCGTATTCGGTAATCATTTGTTATCACCTTTCATGACTTTGTTAAGGTCTGAGAGTATGCGGCCTGCGTAGTTGCCTTTGTCTGTTAGGGATATGTATTTACGTCTGCCTTGTATGGTTCGTGTTATGAAATTGTATTCCTCTAATTTGTGTATTATGAGATATACTTGTGACCACTGCATGTTTAAGGTGTTACTTATTTCAGTCATTGTTAGGTTATAGTCGTTAGAATTATCGTATAGTGCTGTTAATATTGTTTGCCAGTATGGTTGTGCAAGTCCTTTTTTTAGTGTCATAACATCACTTATAATGTATGGTTTACTATATATATCTTTCGGTATTGTGCCTAAAAGTTTTAATCACCCAACAACAAACGCCTAAAACCTTTAAGCGTTGCTTAAAACTTCTTATCCCATAAGCTTACCGCACCATGCAACAAACCAAACAACCAACGAGTAGGCTTACGAGAAGGAATAACACCAATAAAAATAAGAATCACACCCAGCCACAAACACACCACAAAACGAGCAGCCCACTCAAGAAACCACAAAAAAACACGCCAAAACACCGAACTACGCTTAAGCTCATTAAAAGCCTCCAAATCCCCAGGCTCTGCCGCCCGAAACCAATTAAACATCCTCAATTTTTACCCCTCTTATATAATAATTCTCGAAGCAACCTAAAAACCTTACCAGGCCTCTCCAAACTCGTAACCAAACTAAGCGTACCACCCTCCGGAGTCTTCACCACGTACCTACGCATATTCTTCCTCCTAAAATACCGGACCTTACTGGTGCTGGAGCATGACATTCTCAACCACCTTATCATCCCGCCTCAAATACCGCACAGTCGTAGCAATACTAGAATGACCATACAACAACTGAATCTTCCTAATACTAACCTCCTGGTCATCCAACTCCTGACCCTTACTACGCCTCAAATCATGCGTACCAATCTTCGGCAACCCCGCCGCAACCGCAGCCTTCTGCACAAACTCCAAATAACGCTTATAAGCAGTATCAACCTTAACCCTAAGCGAATCACCATCCAAATCCTCAAAGCCATCCTGCAAAAAAGCAAAAGCACGACGCTTATCACCCTCAAAAAAGCGACGCACAGGCTCAAAATTCTCCTTCTTCAAATACAAAGTCCTAAACTTATTACCCTTCGCCTGCACCCTAAGCTTAACACTACGCTCACCCTCATTAAACGACACGTAATTCTTCCTAACAGTCAAAACATCCCTCGCACGCGCAGCAGTCTTATACTGAAGCCAATAAACAGCCCTAAAAGCATCATCATCCATGTGCTTAAGAATACTAAGCCTCTGAGAATCACTCAAATAATGAAACTCACGCTTAGGCTTATAAGTCTTAGCCTTAACAATATTCTTCTTAACCCACGCCTCATCATCAGCAGGAAAACCCAACATGCGCAAGTAATGAATCACAGCGTACCTAACAAAACCCTGCCTCTTCTTATTCTTCATACTCACAAACTCATTAACCTGCTGCAGCGAAGGCTCACTCCCATAATCCTCAATGAGCTTGTTAACAGCCTTACGGTACGCATTAATACTCGTATCCATAATATTAGTATTATTACGCAAGTAAGTCACGTACTCATCAACTTTACTCATGCTCAACCTCCTTATCAGTGCTCTTCCCTCCCCAAATAGGGTCAGTGTCAAGCATGTCAAGAGTGCCTTCCATACCAGTAATGACGGTCTGACTAATCCTGAACAAGTACCTCATCTTCTGAAGCATACCAGTCATGTAAAAAACCAGGGTGTCACACAAGCTTCTAAGAAGGTAAAGCTGCTTAACACTAGCCTGCTCACTACTAATAAAATGGTAAAGGTCCCTACTACGCTTAATGAACGGCGCGACGCGCTCAGTAAAAATAGGCTCATTAATCACGTTAGTATAAAGAGGCCACGTAAAAATAAAAAAGTAGTTTACCACATCAAAGTAAGCTAGCGTCGGCTCAACCAAACGAGGATTCTGCTTAGCCTGCATGCCAACCTTGTAAACATCTAAGTACACCTGAGCGATGCGCTCATTAGTAATGAAGCTCGAGTGGCTGTCAATCTGCTGTCCTCTCTGACTCGGTGCTTTACGACGGTCCTTAGTAAAGGCACTTTCCTTAATTAAACCATCATTATGCTGTGATATTGTTCACCACCACCTGTGCCGTGTAGTTTGCAGTCTGCACCGCGCTATCAAGAACAACCTTAACTTCTTGAGGCGCAGGGTTCTGCCCGCCGATAAACTTCCATGCGATAATAAGAGCGAGACTTGCACCCACCATAACCATGATAGCAACGATAGCCGTGTTAATGTTAATCTTCTGCCAAAACCTCATCTGCTTAGCCTTCTCAAAAGTTATAAGACTCTCAACCATAGCAGGAGTCACGTTAAAAGGAAACATGTTAGCCATGTCATGAAGCTTAATAGTCTGGTACGGCCTAATATGAATCTGAACCTTATTAAGCTCCTTAATAACATCCTCCTTGCTTACGTTCATGTTCTTAGCCGCTTCATCAATCCATGAACTATCCTTCTTCCAACCATTAACTATACGGTCCAAGTCATCCCAATCTGAAACGTCAATGTTTTTTGACTTAAGCTTTTCAAGAACGTAAGGAAAAAACAAAGGTATCGACGCTGCAAACTCTCCAAAACCAAAGTACAACGGTATGCCACTTTTAGATTCTATAGTATGACTACGCTCAGTCAATATGTACGGCCCAACTTGAGGAACCTTAACAACTCCATCATGCACGAAAGTAGTCGGTATAAACATTCCTCGCTGGCTTCGCTCTGTAACGTACATCATACGCTTCTTTTGAAACTTCGCTCTTAAGAAAGTGAACCCAGGAGTCCACATGTAAATAAAAAAAAGCAGTATTAATAATACGCCGACGAGCCCGTACACACCCATCATAATATAGTACGCTGACTTTGTGATTGCTATGCAATCCCCCGAATTTATACATGTTAATAAGTCTACTTCCACCATTATCTCATCACCTAAAATTATTATCTATCCAGCCTCTAACCCCTCCACGTTTAGGATTATCAATAAGGCTAGTACTCATACGCTGATTAATCTGCGTAATTTGAGCTCGTCGCTCGTTAAACCTACCATCATTACTACCGATAGCTCTTTTAGTTTGTAAAAACAGGTAAAGGTCTGTCTGGTTAAAATTGTTTATTTCATGCCACGTTATGTTCTTTGGTGGCTTGGTCATAACGTTGTTAAGTCTTAGAATTTGCCCGTAAAGGTTTATTAATGGTAGGTCGTTCTCACCCATGAAAGTCATTGGCAGCTCTTTACTGAACACAGCCCAGTTATCTTCCCGTACCTGTTTCGGTACGTTATTGCCGACGGTGCTGTAGTGTCTTAATACTTCTAGTTGGTCTTGAGGCTGACCGTAAATGCTTTGTGCTCGCTCGCTTTCTGCTCGTTCAAAATCTTTTGCCTCAACTTCTTCATCAATGAGCTTTGCTCGTTCTGCAGCTCCATAGTCTACGCCAACCATTTTGTTTATCTCGTTCCCCCCCAGGGTTTTTAGAAGTCTGGGTCTTCCTTTCCTATGCTTGTTTCTGGTGCTTTACTTAGTATTGTTAATAGTATGGTGCTGCTTGTTAGAAGTATTAGTGCTGTGAAGCTCCATACGCTTTGCGTGTCGTAAGTGTTGTTTATCATGCAGTTGGTGTTTGTGATGTTTCCTGTGTCAAAGAAACAGTACTCGGTTTGGCTTTGCATGCTTCCGTACGTGCACATTATGAATAGGAGTAGGCTTATTATTTGTATCATTATTCTGCTGCCTTTGCTTTGTACGAAGTAGCTTATAATCAGTGAGAATATGCCCAATCCCGCGAGACTTATTATGATTTCTTTAAGCATACCTTCTTTTAGGGTTGCTAGACTTTATAAAGTTTATGGAGAAAATAATAAAAGTGGGGGTTTGGGTTAAAAGCGGCCCCCCTCTGCGCTGCTTGTTTTTCTTCTTTGTAATGCGAAGCTCTTACCTTCCTGACCGTCCAAGTAGGACTAAGTAGCCGATAATCACTACGATTGACAAGACGATAAGACCGACACCTGTCAACTCTAAGGAGTCTAGGATGTTACTCTTAACGTTTGTAGTCGTTGTGTTTTCTGCTGTTGTGAAGTCGCTCTGGTCGATTGCACCGCCTACCTTGGAAAACAATAGGATTCCAAGTACGAGGCCGATACCCCCGCCAACTAGCACAACCACTGTTCCGATTGCGCCCATTGCTTGAGCTCGCTTACTTTTTGTAAGTGAAGTCATGTGTTTTTTTGGGTTGTGAGGGTTTTTAAGATTTTCT